>ENA-UOIZ01001485-UOIZ01001485.1-human-gut-metagenome-genome-assembly--contig:-P88-NODE-1485-length-18992-cov-8.574484_pt1 | contig 18992 bp, 16 predicted proteins | sample MGYA00242336_ERZ723883 | MGnify/ENA metagenome assembly ERZ723883 | reverse complement strand
TACTGCTGGTAGAGTATGTCTGACTGTTAGATATAAAACCCGACGGCTGCTACGTCGATCTCACTTTCGGCGGAGGCGGACACTCGCGGCGCATACTTTCGGCACTCGGCGAAGGTGGTCGGCTCTACGGCTTCGATCAAGACCGCGACACGATGGCGAACGCCCCCGACGATCCGCGGTTCACTTACGTCGAGAGCAACTTCCGCTTTCTGCGGTCGGCAATGCGGTTTCGCGGCATAACGCAGGTGGACGGCATTCTCGCCGATCTGGGTGTTTCGTCGCACCATTTCGACGCACTGCCGCGCGGATTTTCGTTCCGTGGCGACGCACCTCTCGACATGCGCATGAACCAGCGCGGAGGTTCGACAGCCGCCGACATCGTCAATAACCGTAGCGAAGAGGATCTCGCCCGCATATTCGCCCAGTACGGCGAACTCGAAACCACTTGGAAAATAGCCGCCTGCATAGCGCGCGCACGCGCTATCGAACCGATACTGACAACTGCACGGCTTGTAGATGCCGTCGCTCCGTGTACGCCTAAACGCGACGAATCGAAGTTCCTGACCAAACTTTTCCAGTCGTTGCGCATCGAGGTGAACGGCGAGATGGAGGCATTGAAGATGGCTTTGGAACAGAGCCTGAAAATATTGAAGCCAAACGGACGACTGGTCGTAATTTCGTACCATTCGCTCGAAGACCGACTGGTGAAGAATTTCATGCGAAGCGGCAATTTCGACGGTAAAGTCGAGAAAGATTTCTTCGGTCGCGCACTTGCTCCGTTCGAGCAGATTACGCGCAAGGCGGTAATGCCGACCGACGACGAAATCGCAGCCAACCCTCGTTCACGATCGGCAAAACTGCGTGCAGCCGCCAAAACCGACAACGACCGATGAAGGAGTACGACGACATAGAGTTCATGACCGACTCTCCGGAAGAGATCCGCGAGCGCGAGCAGAAGGAGGAGATAAAACGGCTCGTCCGCGACGAATTCCGCCGTGCGAGTTCGGGCGAAGCGGACGAGGACATCGCCGAGGATATCCGACGCGAGGAGGAGCAGCGGGCAGCGGCAGAGGAGCGCGAACGCAAATCGAGAAAACCACGCTGGCTGATCGCCGTAAGACTGTTTCTGACGGGAGAGATACTGATCAAGGACGAAGTCGCGAAGTTCTACAACTACGTGTCCTACATCGCCCTGATGTTCTTCCTGAGCATCGTTACGCTATTCGCCGCACTGCGATTGGAGATGCGTTGCAACGAACTGGAACACGAGGTCGAATTGCTGCACGAACGGTCGATACGCATCAAGGAGCAGCGCTACCGCCACTGTTCGCACTCGGCCATCGTCGAGCGGCTCGAACGGCAAGGAATAGAGTTGTACGACCCGCTCTCACCATCAAACGTGATAAAATAGAAACGACCTTAAAGACTCTAAGGACTTAAAGACCTTTATTTTTTATGGAGGAACAGAAAAAAAAGATGATTTCGGAGATTTCGCGACGGGTGAAGGTGCTTTACGCGCTGTTCACCATCGTCGCGATATTCGTATTCATGCGCATAGGCTATGTTCAGTTCCTCAGCAGCGAAACGGCAAAAAATGCCGACCGACTGCGCAGCACACTCATCTTCGTCGATTCGCTCCAAGCCCACCGCGGCTCGATTCTCGCCCGCGACGGCAAGCCGCTCGCAACGTCGATTTTCCGTCAGTCGGTCTACTTCGACTTCGGCAGCGAAGGTTTCGACAACCGCGAACGCTTCCTCGAAGATGCCGACTCGCTATCCAAACTGCTCGCCGCCTACTTCCGCGACAAGAGCGCGAAGGAGTACTACCGCATCATGACCACCGAGCATGACCGCTGTTTCCGCCTTGTTCGCGGACGCGACAGCATGATACTGCGTTCCGAAGGTCGTATAGCACAGTGGTTCGACATGCTGCGCGGCGAAGCATGGAAGACCGTCCGTATCCACGACACCATCCGCACTCACAGTTATACGCGGATGTTCCGCGACATCGATTTCAACGAGTGGCAGACACTCAAAACATTCCCGATACTCAACGAATCTCTCGGTCGGGTCTACAAACTCGAAAAACACGATTTCCGCGTCTATCCCCACGACGAACTCGCACTGCGCACGATCGGGCGCATCGGCGTGCAGACTCCATACGGCATCGAGGAGGCGTACCGCGAACAGTTGCAGGGACACGACGGCTACCAGTGGCTGCAATGTATCGCACCTCGCTTTTACAGCCGCGTGGACGGTGCCGACTACGAGGAGCCGGAGGACGGAATGGATGTGGTCACGACAATCGACGTCGATGTGCAGGATGTAGCCGCCAAAGCACTGCACCGCCAGTTGCAGGACGAGGCGGCGATATGGGGTACGAGTATCGTGATGGAGTGCGCGACGGGCGACATACTCGCAATGGTCAATCTCGGTCGCAACTCGAAAGGCGAGTTCGTCGAAAACCGCAACTACGCACTCGGCGCGCGGCTCGAACCGGGTTCGACGTTCAAACTCGCGGCATCGCTCGCACTGATCGAGGACAAGGGATTCACGCTCGACCGCGTCTACGATTCGGGACACGGCAAGGCGGTGCCGGTCGGCAAGACCAAAGTCCGTGTGCAGGACTCCCACAACATCGGCGGCAACATCGACATGCTGACTGCATTTTCGCAGTCAGCCAACGTATGGTTCACCAAAGCGGTCTACGAATCTTACGAGAACGAACCTCAACGATATGTCGAATTCCTGCGATCGCTCCACCTCGACCGTACAGTCGGGCTGGAAAACATGGGAGAACTGACACCTCAACTGTTCGACCCCGCAAAGGACAAGTACAAAGGATGGTATCCGCACACGACGCTCGTCAATATGGGTTACGGCTACGGACTCTACATATCGCCAATCCACACTCTGACGCTCTACAATGCCGTCGCCAACGGAGGACGCATGGTCGCACCGCGGCTCGTTACGCGCATCATGCGCGACAACCGCACCGTCGAGGAGTTTTCTACCAAAACTCTCGTGGATAAAATTTGCAGCAACAAAACACTCGCCACCGTTCGCAAGTGTCTCGAAGAGGTCGCGCTGACCGGTACGGCGAAAGATTATTTCGGCGAAAACAGATCGGCATTCCGCGTCGGAGCGAAAACCGGTACCGCCAAGGTCGCTCAGGGAGGAATAAAGTACAGCGACGGCTACTACCTCGGCTCGATGGTAACCTACTTCCCTGCCGACAAACCGCGCTACACCGTCATGACAGCGATATACAAACGTCGGGGCGGCGGACGCACGGTCTACGGAGCGGGACTGGCGGGACCCGTACAGAAGCGCATCGCCACGTTCCTCTACAACCGCGACACCAACTGGACGGGCGAAGTCGCCGACAGCGACACCGAACACTATCCGACCGACATCAAGGGCGGCGACATAGCGAAGATACGCAAGATCGCATCGCGTTTCTCGCCGCGCACGACATACGACGACCGCAACGGCTGGGGACGTACGAAGGTGGAGTCCGACGCCACAGTCGCCATAACCACGCTCGAAGACAACCGTAACACGATGCCGAACGTAATAGGCATGGGACTCTCAGACGCTGTATTCATACTCGAAAACCGAGGGTTGAAAGTTGCGTTCACGGGCAGCGGCAAGGTCGTAGGACAGAGTATCGCCGCCGGCAGGGGAATCCGCCGCGGAGACCGCGTAACACTGAAACTGAAATAAAAGACCTTAAAGTCCATAAAAAAACGGTACTTTACAACGGATAATTAGACTTTATAGAAAATATGACAATTCTCTCAACCCTGCTGCAAGGCATCGCATACCGCAAGGCGGTCGGTTCGACGGATATCGCAATCGATTCGCTAACCTACGATTCGCGGACGGCGACCGACGGCAGTTGTTTTTTCGCCACGGTCGGTACGCAGAGCGACGGACACGACTACATCGTCGCCGCCGTCGGTGCGGGTGCATCGGCTGTCGTGTGCGAGCATCTGCCCGAGGGCGATCTGCCAGAAGGCTGCACATTCGTCGTCGTAGACAACTCCTCGACAGCAATGGCGATTATGGCTGCCAATTTCTACGGCAATCCGAGCCGGCGCATGAAGGTCGTCGGCGTAACCGGCACCAACGGAAAAACGACAGTAGCGACACTGCTCTACGACCTTTTCCGTGCATTGGGACACAAAGCGGGACTGATCTCGACCGTCGTCTACAAAATCGACGAACGCGAAACGGTCTCGACACACACGACCCCTGACACGATACGGCTCAACGCCATGATGCGGGAAATGGCGGACTGCGGCTGCGAATACTGCTTCATGGAGTGTTCGTCGCACGCGATAGTCCAGCGACGCATTCACGGCATAGAGTTCGCCGGCGCACTATTCACCAATCTGACTCACGACCACCTCGACTACCACAAGACCTTCGCCGAATATGTCAAGGCGAAGAAACTATTTTTCGACAATCTCCCGAAGGAGGCGTTCGCACTCGTCAATATCGACGATCGCAACGGGTCGGTGATGTTGCAGAATACTCGCGCAAAAAAATACACTCTTTCGCTGCGCTCGATGGCGGATTTCCGCTGCAAAATCATCGAAATGCTGTTCGACGGAATGAATCTCCGAATCGACGACCGCGACGTGTGGGTGCGTTTCCTCGGTCGCTTCAACGCCTACAATCTGCTGACGGTCTATGGAGCAGCGGTTCTGCTGGGTGCCGACCCCGAACGGACATTGCTCGCCATCAGCAGTCTGCATTCAGTCAACGGACGTTTCGAATTCATCTCGGCAAAAGACGGCACGACGGCCATCGTCGATTACGCCCACACTCCCGACGCACTCGAAAACGTCATGCGTACCGTGAACGAAATCCGCACGAAAGAGCGCAAACTGACGGTCGTATGCGGATGCGGCGGCGACCGCGACAAGACCAAGCGTCCCGAAATGGCGGCGATAGCGGTCAAACATGGCGATCTGGCGATCTTCACGTCCGACAATCCGCGAACCGAGGATCCCGAAGAGATCCTCCACGACATGATTTCTGGCATCGAGGCGGGCAGCCGCTATCTGAAAATCACCGACCGAGCCGACGCGATCAAGACTGCGGTGATGCTCTCCAATCCGCGCGACATAATCCTCGTCGCCGGCAAGGGACACGAAGAATACCAGATCATCGGCAATGAAAAACATCATTTCAGCGACCGCGAATGCGTCGCCGACTGGTTCAGCAAATTCAACAGATAATAAAAAACGACCCTAAGGGCCTTAAAGACTTTAAGAACTTTAAGAATCACAAAAAATAAAGAAGAAAATATGTTCTACCATCTCTTCAAATATCTCGACACCGTTTGCGACATTCCGGGCAGCGGAATGTTCCAGTACATATCGTTCCGTGCCGCCGTCGCCAACATCCTCGCACTGCTGATAATCATCTTCTTCGGCAAACGCATCATCGGGGCGCTGCGCCGTCATCAGATCGGCGAAACCGTCCGCGACCTCGGTTTGCAGGGGCAACTCGAAAAGAAAGGCACTCCGACAATGGGCGGTGTGCTTATTCTGCTCGCCATCACCGTTCCGATGCTTCTGGTCGGCAGACTCGACAACGTTTACGTTCAGTTGATGATCGTTTCGACGCTGTGGTGCGGCGCAATCGGATTCCTCGACGACTACATCAAGGTTTTCCGCCACAACAAGGAGGGGTTGAAAGGCAGATTCAAGATCGTAGGTCAGGTGGGACTGGGTATCATAGTCGGTTCGGTGATGTGCTTCTCCGAAAATATCGTTGTCCGCGAACACACCTCCGTTCCGGTACAGCATCAGACCGTCGATGCCGCCACCGGCGAACAGGTGATCACGACCGGACAGCATATCCACCTCGACGACCGCAGCGAAAAGACCACCAAGACTACCATTCCGTTCGTCAAGGACAACGAATTCGATTACAGTTGGGTCGTCGGCGGCAACGAACTGGCGGCATGGATTCTCTATGTCATCGTCGCGATCTTCATAGTCACGGCGGTATCCAACGGAGCGAACCTTACCGACGGACTCGACGGGCTTCTGACGGGTGTGTCGGCACCGATCATCGCGGTACTGGGAGTCCTCGCCTATCTTTCGGGACACATTATCTACGCCGACTACCTCAACATAATGTACATTCCCGACAGCGGCGAACTTGTCGTCTTCGCGGCGGCAATGGTCGGCGCACTTATCGGATTCATGTGGTACAATTCGTTTCCGGCACAGATATTCATGGGCGACACCGGTTCGCTCGCAATCGGCGGCATCATCGCCGTATTCGCACTATGCATCCGCAAGGAGTTGCTGCTGCCGATAATGTGCGGTGTATTTCTCGCCGAATCGCTCTCGGTGATGGTACAGGTCGGCTACTTCAAGTACACCAAACGCAAATACGGCGAAGGACGGCGCATACTGCTCATGTCGCCGCTCCACCACCACTACCAAAAGAAAGGAGTGTTCGAAACGAAGATCGTAACACGATTCACGATCATTTCGCTTCTGCTCGCCGCCATAAGCCTGATAACTCTGAAAATAAGATAAAGTCTTTAAGGTCGTTAAGGACTTTAAAGACCCTAAAAAAGAAGAATAATCATGAAACACCAGCGCATAACAGTTCTCGGCGGAGGCATAAGCGGCTACGGTTCAGCCATACTCGCCAAAAAGGAGGGCTTGGAGGTCTTCCTCTCCGATGCCGGCAAAATTTCGCCGCTCTACCGCTCGCGTCTCGACGAATGGAACGTCGAATACGAGGAGGGAGGGCACTCGGTCGAACGCATTCTGACGTCGTCGGAGGTAATCAAATCGCCCGGCATACCCGAATCGGCACCGATCGTCCGTGCGATCCGCGAAGCGGGCATACCAGTAATCTCCGAAATGGAGTTCGCCTGCCGATACATGGGCTCGGCACGCAAGATCTGCATCACCGGTTCGAACGGAAAGACCACCACTACATCGCTAATCTACAAGATTATGCGCGATTCGGGAGCGAACGTCGCTCTCGGCGGCAACATCGGCGAGTCGTTCGCCTACTCGGTCGCTACGGGAGAGTTCGACTGGTACGTTTTGGAACTCAGTTCGTTCCAGTTGGACGGCATGTACCGTTTCCGCGCCGACATCGCAGTGCTGATGAACATCACGCCCGACCATCTCGACCGCTACGACCACTGTTTCCAGAACTACGTCGATTCGAAGATGCGCATAACGCAGAACCAGACCTCACGCGACTGGTTCGTATATTCCGCCGACGATGCGACCGTACGTGCCGAACTCGAAAAGCATCCGCTCCGTTCGCGCGAACTGCCGTTCATGGCGAAATCAGCCGCAGCGAGCGGCGATGGCGACGCCTATCTCGAACCTGACGGAACGTTCACTGCCGAAGCCGCAGGACGCAAAGTCGAAATCGACACCGCGAAGATGCAGATCAAGGGTCTGCACAACGCCTACGACGCCATGGCAGCGGCACTCGCCACTCTCGCCGCAGGAGTCGAGCCGGAGAGTATCCGCCGGTCGATTTACGATTTTTCGCCCGTCGAACACCGTCTCGAACCCGCAGGCGAAGCCGACGGCGTACTCTATATCAACGATTCCAAGGCGACAAACGTCGATTCCGTATGGTATGCGCTCGAAAGCATGACCCGCCCGGTAGTATGGATCGCCGGCGGCACCGACAAGGGCAACGACTATGATCCGCTCAAAGATTTCGCCCGCGCCAAGGTACACACCCTCGTCTGCATGGGTCTGGACAACACCAAACTTATGCGCGAATTCGAAGGCGTCGTACCGAAGGTCATCTCCACCGCGTCGCTCGACGAAGCGATGCGGGCAGCCGTCGAAGCGGCACACGAGGGCGATGCGGTACTGCTGTCGCCGGCATGCGCAAGTTTCGACCTGTTCAGAAATTACGAAAACCGAGGCGAACTCTTCAAAGCGTGGGTGCGCGAGCATCTGCCTGTAAAATAAACCGATATGGCAGAGCAAGCAGACAACAGAGAACGCGTACCGTCGATACTGTCGAAGGTGAAACTGCTGCCGGGCGACCGAGTGCTGTGGACGATCATCGCCATACTGCTCGTCGTCTCGCTGCTCGTCGTCTACTCGTCGGTGGCGAAGATGGGTTACAGTCCGATCATGCCCGGAACGACGGCATCCTACCTGCGCGGACACTTCATCGCAATGTTCATGTCGGTAGCCGCACTGCTCATCGTCTATCGCATCGACAGCAAATTCTACCGCAAAGCCGCCACTCCGCTCTATATTCTCGCACTCATTCTGACCGTCGCCGCCTATATCCCCGGCATCGGTCGCGAAATCAACGGGGCGGCACGCACCATATCCATAGCAGGTTTCGGATTCCAGCCCTCCGAACTGCTCAAAATAGCGACCATACTCTTTCTGTCGCAGCAACTTTCGGCTCGTCAGCGCAAAGTGCGCACACTGCGTCTTATGCCGTCGTTCAACCCGTTCAAGTGGTTGCTGCCCGAACAAAAGGAGATCTGGAAGACCGGCACTCTGCCTGTCGTCGTTCCGGTCGTAGTCGCATGTGCCGTCATCGTCAAGGCTCACACCTCATCAGCACTTCTCGTATTCATCATCTCACTGGTAATGATGTATATCGGACGCATCAATCCGCGCGAACTGCTCAAAATCATCGGCGCACTCGCAATCGCTGCCACGCTCTTCGTTATGCTCAATCTCGGACGAAGCGAAACTGCGAGCGGACGTGTCGGAACATGGATAGAGATGTGGACGACCGACCGTACCGAAGTCAAAGTGCGCGACCTCACCGACACCGACCGTTCGATGATCGCCATTCACGACGGAGGCATAGTCGGCGTCGGTGCCGGACGCAGCGTAATGCGTGCGAAGATCACCCATCCCGAGAGCGACTATATCTTCGCCTTTTTCGTCGAGGAGTACGGCATCATACTCGCTTTCTTCCTCGTCCTCATGTACTTGTGGATATTCTACCGCGCGATCCGCATATTCGAGAACTGCGACTGGATTTTCGCCGGACTTCTCGAACTCGGACTCGCACTGCTTATAACCATACAGGCGTTGCTGCACGTCATGGTTACGATCAATTTCATCCCCGAAACGGGACAGAATCTGCCGCTTATTTCGCACGGCGGCTCATCGATGATCTGCACCGCAGCGGCATTCGGTGTGATACTGAGCGTCAGCCGCCAAATGGAGGAGGGATCGCTAATCCCCGCCCGCAACGAATCCTCGATGGAAAAATAACCACCAACGACCTTAAAGGTCTTATCCGATTTTACCGTAGCATGCCGTTCCGCCCAGTTCCTGCTCTATACGGAGCAGACGATTGTACTTGGCGAGACGGTCGCTACGCGACATCGAACCCGTCTTGATCTGTCCGGAACCGACCGCAACCGCAATGTCGGCTATCGTCGTATCTTCGGTTTCGCCCGAACGGTGCGAAATTATGGTGCGGAATCCTGCGCGGTGAGCCATATCGACGGCATCGAGCGTTTCGGTCAGCGTTCCTATCTGATTCACCTTGACAAGTACCGCATTGCCGCACCTCTCCTCTATGCCGCGCCGTATGAATTCTGTATTGGTTACGAAAAGATCGTCGCCGACCAACTGGCATCGGTCGCCGAGAGCCTCGGTGAGCAGCCGCCAGCCGTCCCAGTCATCCTCCGCCATTCCGTCCTCTATCGAGTCTATCGGATAACTGCCTACGAGCCGATGCAGATATTCGATCTGCTCCTGCCGAGAGAATTTCGCTCCGCCGTCGCCCTCGAACTTCGTATAGTCGTAGGTGCCGTCGGCGAAGAACTCCGATGACGCGCAGTCCAGACCCAGCGTAATGTCCTTCGGTGCGGAGTATCCTGCCAATGATATGGCGGAGAGTATGGTTTCGAGTGCATCCTCCGTTCCTCTGAATTTAGGAGCGAATCCTCCCTCGTCGCCGACGGCAGTGGACATGCCACGCTGTTTGAGCGTCGATTTCAAGGCGTGGAACACCTCGGCTCCCATGCGTACCGCCTCGTGGAAATCGGGTGCGCCGACGGGACGTATCATAAACTCCTGAAACGCGATGGGCGCATCGGAGTGCGAACCGCCGTTCACGATATTCATCATCGGTACGGGCAGTACGCGGGCATTCGTGCCGCCGATATAGCGGTAGAGCGGCATTCGCATTGCGTGGGCTGCAGCCTTGGCTGCGGCGAGCGATACTCCGAGAATGGCATTCGCTCCCAGATGCGACTTGCCTTTCGTACCGTCGATGGCAATCATCGCTCTGTCGATTTCCGCCTGCGCCGTAACGTCTGCGCCGATGAGTGCCGGCGCGATTATCTCGTTCACGTTCTTCACGGCTTTCAGCACTCCCTTACCGCCGTAGCGGTGTTTGTCGCCGTCGCGCAGTTCCAATGCCTCGTGTGTACCGGTGGATGCGCCGCTCGGTACCGCCGCGCGACCTCGCGCGCCGCAATCTGTCCCGATTTCGACCTCTACGGTCGGATTGCCGCGGGAATCGAGTATCTCGCGGGCTTCGATTTTCGATATTTTCATAACATACTGTTAAAGTCCTTAATGACCTTAAAGTCTTTAAGGTCGTTATTTTTGTCTTGCAAATTGCGCTCCACAACTATTGCCGGATTCGCAAATATTCGCTACCTTTGAGGTTAAATTGTAAAACTTATGGCTGTATTCAAAGTCGAAGGCGGACACCGCCTTTCGGGTGAAATAACCCCTCAGGGTGCCAAGAACGAAGCGTTGCAGGTGATTTGCGCGACGCTGCTTACGCCGGAACGCGTAGTGATAAGCAACATACCGCAGATTATCGATGTGGAGCAACTTATCGATCTGCTGCGAGCAATGGGCGTCGAGGTCGAAAGACTCGCGGACGACACATACGCTTTCACGGCGAGAAACATAGATATAGACTATCTGCTGAGCGACGATTATCGCCGTCGCGCACAGCGTTTGAGAGGCTCGGTGATGATTATCGGACCGCTTTTGGCGCGTTTCGGGGTGGGTTATATCCCCAAACCGGGTGGCGACAAGATCGGTCGCCGAAGACTCGACACTCACTTCATCGGATTCAGGAAACTGGGTGCGAAATTCGATTTCGACGCCGCCGAGTCGTTCTTCTCGGTACGTGCCGAACGGTTGAAGGGGTGCTACATGCTCCTCGACGAGGCTTCGGTGACGGGTACGGCGAATATCGTCATGGCGGCAGTGCTTGCCGATGGCAAAACCACGATTTATAACGCCGCGTGCGAACCTTACGTCCAACAGTTGTGCAGGATGCTGAACCGCATGGGTGCGAAGATTTCGGGAATCGCGTCGAATCTGCTCGAAATCGAGGGTGTCGAATCGCTCGGCGGAACGGAACACCGGCTGTTGCCCGACATGATCGAGGTCGGCAGTTTCATGGGTATGGCGGCTATGAATCGTTCGGAACTGACGATCAAGAACGTTTCGTTCGAGAATCTCGGAATCATTCCGGCGCAGTTCTCTCGACTCGGCATCGCATACGAACGCCTCGGCGACGACCTGTTCATCCCGCAGCAGGATCACTATTCGATCGAGAGTTTCATCGACGGTTCGATCATGACTATCGCCGATGCTCCGTGGCCAGGACTTACGCCCGACCTGCTGTCGGTATTCCTCGTGGTGGCAACGCAAGCGAAGGGTTCGGTGCTGATTCATCAGAAGATGTTCGAAAGCAGGTTGTTCTTCGTCGACAAACTGATAGATATGGGTGCGCAGATAATATTGTGCGATCCTCACCGCGCCGCAGTTATCGGACACGATCACCGTGTGCGCCTGCGGGCTACCAAGATGTCGTCGCCCGACATCCGCGCGGGAGTGTCGCTCCTGATCGCGGCGATGAGTGCCGAGGGTGTCAGCACGATACAGAATATCGAGCAGATCGACCGCGGCTACCGCGACATCGAGGGTCGTCTGAATGCTGTCGGCGCACGTATCACGCGAGTGGAAGACTGTTAAGAGAAATTTAACGACCTTAAAGTCCTTAGGGTCCTTAAAGACGTTAAAGGTCTTAACGAGCGTGCGCAAAAAATCCCTCATACAGGATGGGATTTAGGGGATAGGCAACACCGAAACATTTTTCGGTCGAGAACTGCCCCGAGCGAGATGACGGAATTGTAAAGCAACAACATAAATTAACGATACCGACCGAAAAATGTTTTTGGAAAATGCAAGTCAGAAGGGGTGGATCGAGGTGATCTGCGGTTCGATGTTCTCGGGCAAGACCGAAGAACTCATACGCCGTCTGCGCCGTGCCGAATTCGCCCATCAGAAAGTGGAAATCTTCAAACCGTGCATAGATGTGCGCTACTCCGAGGATGATGTGGTGTCGCACAATGCCACTACGATACGTTCGACACCAGTCGAGTCGCCGCAGAACATACTGCTTATGGCTGCCGATGTAGATGTCGTCGGCATCGACGAGACGCAGTTCTTCGACGAGAGTATCGTCGAGGTATGCCGCCGGCTGGCGGATCGCGGTATACGCGTGATAGTCGCCGGACTCGACATGGATTACCTCGGCAAGCCGTTCGGACCGATGCCGGCGCTTATGGCGACTGCCGAATATGTTACGAAAGTGCATGCGATATGCGTTCGCTGCGGCAATCTGGCACACCATTCGCACCGTCTCACCAAAAACGACAAACTGGTGATGCTCGGCGAGAAAGATACCTACGAACCGATATGCCGCCACTGCTTCGCAGAACTCGCGAAGGAAGAAGGCAGGGAGTAGCGCAATAATATCGCACGGGATTCGTTAGGGGTAGCAGAAGTGCGGCAAAGCCGTCTCGGTACCAAAGGCTTTCGACCCTAAGGTCACTAAGGTCTTTAACGACCTTAAAGTCCTTAAAGATTCTAAGGACTTTAAAGACCCTAACCGATACCGCCCAGTACCGCAAAACATTACCGGAACCGTAAAAGAAAAACAACAATAACAATGAGTGAAGTTATAAACATCAAGGAACTCAACGAACGCATCGAGCGCGAAAGTCTTTTCGTGGATACGTTGCGTACCCAAATGGGCAAAGTGATCGTCGGTCAGTCGCATCTGGTCGATACGTTGCTTATCGGACTGCTGTCCAACGGACATATCCTGCTCGAAGGAGTACCGGGTCTGGCGAAAACTCTCGCCATCACGACCCTCGCCAAGGCGGTCGACGCAGATTTCTCGCGCATACAGTTTACGCCGGATTTGCTGCCTGCCGACATCGTCGGTACACTGATATATTCGCAGAAGAACGAGGATTTCATGGTCAAGAAAGGTCCTATCTTCGCCAATTTCGTCCTCGCCGACGAGATCAACCGTTCGCCTGCCAAGGTGCAGTCGGCACTGCTCGAAGCGATGCAGGAGCGCCAGGTAACCATCGGCGACAAGACATACCGTCTGCCCGAACCGTTCCTCGTTCTTGCGACACAGAACCCGTTGGAGCAGGAGGGTACCTATCCTCTGCCGGAGGCGCAGGTAGACCGTTTCATGCTCAAAGCCAAAATTTCGTACCCGAAGAAGCAGGAGGAGCGCGATATCGTGCGCATGAACCTTTCCGGCGCGGGAATGCCGCAGCCGGAGAAGGTCATTTCGCCTGAGGACATAGTCAAGGCACGCAAGGTGGTCGAGGATGTCTATATGGACGAGAAGATCGAAAAATATATCGTCGATATAATCTTCGCGACACGCGAACCGGCTGAGTACAATCTCCAAAAGTTGCAGTCGCTCATCGCCTACGGAGGTTCGCCGCGTGCGAGCATCTCGCTTGCCAAGGCTGCTCGTGCGTACGCGTTCATCCGCCGTCGCGGTTACGTGATTCCGGAGGATGTGCGCGCCGTGTGCCACGACGTGCTGCGCCACCGTATAGGTCTGACCTACGAGGCTGAGGCTGAAAACATCTCGACCGAAGAGATCATCACCGAGATACTCAACAACGTCATCGTACCGTAATGCAGGAGCAGGAGAACGATATTCTGAAACGGGTTCGCAAGATCGAAATCAAGACCCGCGGACTGTCGAACGAGATTTTCGCAGGAAAATATCATACGGCATTCAAGGGACGCGGCATGTCGTTCGCCGAGGTGCGCGAGTACCGCATGGGCGACGACATTCGCGATATCGACTGGAACGTTACCGCCCGTTCGCGCAAACCTCACATAAAAGTTTATGAGGAGGAACGCGAACTGACAATGATGCTTCTGGTGGATGTCAGCGGCTCGCGGATGTTCGGCAGCGGCGAGAGGATGAAGAAGAGTGTCATCACCGAAATCGCTGCCGTACTCGCATTTTCGGCAGCACAGACGGGCGACAAGGTGGGCTGCATACTCTTTTCGGACAAAGTTGAGAAGTTCATCCCGCCCAAGAAGGGTCGCAGCCATATCCTGACCATCATACGCGAACTCGTATCGTTCGTTCCGCAATCGAACGGCACGGCGCTGTCGGAGGCGGTACGTTTCATGGCGAACGTAAACAAGAAACGTTGTACGGCGTTCATCCTTTCCGATTTCATGAATCCGTCGCGCGACGATGCGGCTCTCGAAGATGCACTCAAAATCGCCGGCAGCCGACACGATATGGTCGGCATCCGCGTTTGGGACGAACGCGAAGCGACGATGCCCGATGTAGGTATCGTCGAGTTGAGCGATGCCGAAACGGGACGCAAGGTGTGGGTGGATACGTCGTCTGCCCGTGTAAGGGAGCATTATGCGGCTTCATGGCGCGAACGCGACGAGCGTATTTCGCAACTGTTGCGCCACAACCGCATCGACACGGCGATGATTCCGACCGACGGCGATTATGTCGTCGAACTGATAAAACTGTTCAAGCAGAGATGATTGCAATGACGAAAAACAGGATTTTCAAATCGCTGGCAGGCATGGCGATGCTCCTTTCGGCGACGGGTGCGGCTGCGCAGTCGGTTCCGCCGCGCGTGACAGCACGTATCTCGCCCGACAGCATCATGATAGGCGACCGCTTCACGCTCGAAATCGAGGTGGACAAGGATCTGATGCAGAGCATCTCGTTCCCGCGCCTCGACCGGCGTATCGCTTCCGCAGACACAGACTCTCCGGCGGAGGAGAGCATAGAGTGCATCGAGGATCTGCCGGCCGACACGGTTTCGGTGGACGGACGCAGGTTGCGACTGCGCAAACGCTATGTCATGGCGGCTTTCGACGAGGGCAACTACTCGTTCGGTCGCGCACAGGTACTGTATGCCGACAAGAACATCGTCGATACGCTTTATGCCGACGATTCGCTGAGAATTGCGGTCGCGACGTTCCAGATAGACTCTACGTCCCATACGATTTTCGACATCAAGGCTCAGAAGACGCTTCCGTTCCGCTTCGGTGAGATTTCGGGCTACCTGCTGTGGTCGCTCGCCGTACTGATAGTGGCGGCACTCTTGGTTTGGCTGGCTGTATGGTGGCTGGGCAAGCATGGGCGCCGTCTTACCGACATGTTCAAGCCTGCGCCGCCGCTGCCGCCGCATGTGGTCGCGATTTCGGAACTCGAAACGCTTCATAATCAGAAACTGTGGCAGAACAATAAACACAAGCAGTACTATTCGGGGTTGAGCGACATTCTGCGCACCTACATCGCCGGTCGCTACGGTATAGGCGCGATGGAGATGACGACCGACGAGATCGTAGTGGCGATGAAGGATGTCGAGATGCCGAAGAAAAACGCGATGGATCTCGTCTCGGTATTGCGCGACAGCGATTTGGTGAAGTTCGCCAAGGCGATGCCCGATGCCGCCGAGAACGAGGATGCTTACCAAAAGGCTTACTGGTTCGTCGAGGAGACCAAACCGGTCGAAATCGAGGTCGCCGAGGAGGAAGATGCTCCGACGACCAACCCCGATGCAACCGAAAAGAGGGAGGAGAAGCGATGAAAACGAGATATTTTACATGTATCGTGTTGCTCGCGTTAGCATGTCTTGCGCCTTTTGCCGAGGCTGCGGCGCAGAAGATGCCCGAACGCCGACTGGTGCGCAAGGGCAACCGCCAGTTCGCCCGCGAGCGATATGACAAAAGCATCGATAGTTATACCCGTGCTTTGGAGGCGGATCCGACATCGTTCGAGGCGACATACGACTTGGCGAACGCATTGTTCCGCGCCGAACGTTACGACACGGCGGAACAGACGCTAAAAAGCATCGTCGCCGATTCGACGCGATCGGATATCGACCGTTCGGAGGCGGTTTACAACCTCGGAAACGCGCAGTTCGCTCAGCAGAAACTCAAAGAGGCACTGGCGAGTTACCGTGCCGCGATGCGTCTGAATCCGGACGATCAGGAGGCTAAATACAATTACGCCTATACCAAAAAGTTGTTACAGGAGCAGCAGCAGGACGACCAAAACCAAGATCAGAACAAGGACGACCAGAATCAAGACCAGAATAAGGACAACCAACAGAACGGGCAGGACGACAAGCAGCAGAACAACGATTCGCAGAACGACCCGCAGCAGGGCGACGGCGAACAGAATCCGCAGAACGGCAACGAAAACGATCATAACGATGGCGATCGCAACGAAGGCGAAGGACAGCCGCAGCCGCAGAGCGGAATTTCGGAGCAGGAGCGCGAAGCGATGCTCGAAGCGATTCAGGCTCAGGAGGACAAGACTCAGGACAAATTGAAAGAAAAAACGGGCGTTCTCGTTCGCGGCGGCAAGAACTGGTAACAGGGAAGGTTTATGGTCTCGGCGGCAAAGCCGCCGCGGCATTAAGGTCTTTAACGACCCTAAGGACCTTAAAGACTTTAAGGACTTTATTTATTTGAGAGAATGGAATTTGCAAATCCCCATATCCTATGGCTCCTCGCGGCGATATTGCCGCTCACGGGCTATTATGTGTGGCGCACGATGCAGGGCGATGCGACGATACGCATTTCGTCGGTCGAGGGACTGCGCCATGCTCCGCGCACTGTGCGCTACTATCTTCGTCACATACCTTTCGCATTGCGCTGCGTGGCGTTGGCGACGTTGATCGTCGCTCTCGCACGTCCGCAAAGTGCCGAACACGACACACGAACCGATGCCGAAGGTATCGACATAGTGCTGGCACTCGACATTTCGGGTTCGATGCTCGCCCGCGACTTCAAGCCCGACCGAATCACCGCAGCCAAAGAGGTTGCCGGCTCGTTCGTCGCCGATCGCTACGGAGACCGTATCGGATTGGTCGTCTTCGCCGGCGAAGCATTCACCCAAAGTCCTCTGACGACCGACCAAAGTTCGTTGCAGACGCTTCTGAGCCGAATTCGCAGCGGCGTTATCGAGGACGGAACGGCTATCGGAAACGGTTTGGCGACGGCGATAAACCGCCTGCGCGAAAGCGATGCAAAGAGCAAGGTCGTCATACTGCTTACCGACGGTGTGAACAACCGTGGTGAGATCGCTCCGCTGACCGCTGCCGCCATAGCGCAGGACTACGGCATCAAGGTATATACAATAGGTGTCGGTTCGATGGGCGAGGCTCCGTATCCGGTTTTCGACCAGCGCGGCAATCTGGTACAGACCGTCAATATGAAGGTCGAGATCGACGAGGATATGCTCCGTAAGATCGCCCGACAGACGGGCGGCGAGTATTTCCGCGCGACCGACAAACAGACCCTCCAATCGATATACGACCAAATCAACAGCATGGAAAAGAGCCGCGTCGAAGTCAGCGAATTCACCGTTCTCCATGAGGAGTACCTCGTGTGGGTAATCGCGGCACTGGCGGCACTCCTGCTCGAATTTATCGTCAGTCGTTTAATTCTCAAACGTATACCGTAATGTTTCGATTCGCAAATCCCGATATTCTGTGGTTGCTTGCACTCGTGCCAGCAATGGCACTCGCACTCGTCGTCGCGGCACGTCTGCGTCGCCGTTCGCTCGCCCGTTTCGGCAATCCGGCACTGCTCAAAGAGTTGATGCCCGACGTTTCGACCGGACGGGTAAGATTGAAATCACTGCTGTTCCTGACGGCGTTTACCCTCGTGGTGTTCGCCGCCGCACGTCCCCAGTTCGGCTCTAAACTGCGCGAGGAGAAGGCGGAGGGAATCGAGATGATGCTCGTCGTGGATGTATCGAACTCGATGCTCGCCGAAGATTTCTCGCCGAGCCGTCTCGACCGCACGCGATACTCGATAGACAAACTCTTTTCGTCGCTGACGCAGGATCGCGTCGGCATGGTCGTATTCGCGGGAGAGGCTAAGGTGCAGTTGCCAATAACGTCCGACTACCGCATGGCCAAGAGTTTTGCGAAGAAACTCTCGCCATCGCTCGTGTCGGTGCAGGGAACCGATCTCGGAAAAGCGGTGTCGCTCGCTGCGCTGTCGTTCTCCAATTCGCCCGATAAAAGTCGCGCGATGATTCTGATCACCGACGGCGAGGCGCATGATTCAGATGCCATAGAAGCGGCACGCCGAGCCGCCGAACAGGGCATACGCATATTCGCGATAGGCATAGGTACTCCCGAAGGCGCACCTATAAAGATCGGCGGCGAATTTATACGCGACGAGAAGGGCGATATGGTGGTCAGCCGGCTGAACGAAGAGATGTTGCAGGAGATTGCATCCATAGGTGACGGAGGCTACATCCGTGCCACGAATCAGGCGTTCGGACTGGATGAGATAGTCGAAAAGATCAATGATATGGAGCGCGGCGAGGTAGCATCGCTGCGTTTCGAGGAGTACAACGAACAGTTCCCGTGGCTGATAGTCGCGGCACTCGTTCTGCTGCTGCTCGAATCGCTGTTGCTCGACCGCCGCAACCCGCGATTGAAGCGATTCAACATTTTCCGCGAGGAGAAACAGGTGTAGCCCCGACGGGACTTAACGACCTTAAAGATTTCGAATAGGTGATTATGGCGGCAAGCGAGCGACTTGCCGCTTTTTTTGTTACCTTTGCTCCCAAACAAATTCTTGAAAATCATGTTGAGCAGACACGTTGCCGACCGACTGGCAGCACACGAAACC
>ENA-UOIZ01001475-UOIZ01001475.1-human-gut-metagenome-genome-assembly--contig:-P88-NODE-1475-length-19136-cov-26.323463_pt1 | contig 19136 bp, 18 predicted proteins | sample MGYA00242336_ERZ723883 | MGnify/ENA metagenome assembly ERZ723883 | reverse complement strand
CCGGCTCCCGGTAGCCTGCATCGGCGGTGGAGATGCACCCCATGCCGCCGCAGGCTGCTACCGCACCGGCCAGCCCGCCCAGCGAGACGCCCACGCCCATGCCGCCCTGCAAAATGGGTACTTGCAGGGGCTTGCCGCCAAGGGTCAGCATTCGGTGTTCAGCGCGGCGATGCGCTGCCTCCCGCCCTGCCACAGGTCGGCAAGGATGTCCGCCACGGGGCGTACCTCGTGCAGCATTCCGGCCACCTGACCGGCCATCAGGCTGCCGCTTACCGTGTCGCCCTCAAAGACGGCGCGGCGCAGGCTGCCCAGCGTGTATTTTTCCAGTTCCATCTTATCCGCGCCCGCCTTTTCCTGACGGACATACTCGCGGCTCATGCGGTTTTTCAGCACACGCACCGGTGCACCCACGGTGCGCCCGGTGACGATGGTGTCACTGTCCCCGGCTTTGAGCAGCGCGGCCTTGTAGTTAGGGTGGATAGGGCACTCCTCGCTTGCCAGCAGGCAGGTACCCACCTGCACCCCGCAGGCACCCAGCGCCAGCGCAGCCGCCAGCTGACGGCCATCGGCAATGCCGCCCGCCGCGATGACCGGCACGCTGACCGCGTCCACCACCTGCGGCACCAGCGCCATGGTGGTCATCTCGCCCACATGACCGCCGCTCTCGGTGCCCTCGGCAATGACAGCGTCAATGCCCAGCGGCTCCAGATGCCGTGCCAGCACGGCAGCAGCCACCACCGGGATCACCTTGATGCCGGCAGCTTTCCACATGGAAACGTACTTTCCCGGGTTGCCTGCGCCGGTGGTGACCACGGCGACCTTTTCCTCCACCACGATCTGGGCAAACTCATCTGCCTGCGGGTGCATGAGCATGATGTTCACACCAAAAGGCTTGTCGGTCAGCTCCCGGCAGCGGCGGATGTTCTGGCGCAGGGTATCGGCATTCATGCCGCCCGCACCGATGATGCCCAGTGCACCGGCGTTGGAGCAGGCGGCGGCGAACTCGCCGGTGGCAATGTTTGCCATGCCGCCCTGAATGATGGGGTATTTCGTCCCCAAGATCTCGTTTAAAAGTTTCATGGTCTTTATCCTTTATATTCCACGATCATGCCACCCCATGTCAGGCCGCCGCCGAAGCCGATGCAGGCAAGGGTCTGACCGGGGTGCAGCTGGCCGCTCTCAGCCAGCTCGTTCAGTGCCACCGGGATACTGGCAGCACTGGTGTTGCCGTGGCGATCCATGTTTTTGTAGAACTTTGCACCGTCGGCGTGCAGCGCCTTGACGCAGTGGTCGATGATGCGGCTGTTGGCCTGATGACAGACCACCCAGTCCAGCCCGTCCAGCGTAAGGCCGGTCTCGTCCAGCACGGTGTGCAGACATTTGGGCAGGGCATCCACCGCAAAGCGGAACACCGCCCTGCCGTCCATGCTGATGGGTGCCGAGCCTGCGCGGCTGGGGCCGCCGGCATGGATGGCGGCATCGCCCCGGGCGCCCAGCGTGATGGCAAAGGGCACGGAGGTGTCGGTCAGTTCAAACACCGCCGCACCGGCTCCATCGCCAAACAGCACGCAGGTGGAACGGTCGGCGGGGTCCATCAGGCGGGAGAGCGCCTCTGTGCCGATGACCAGCGCGTACTGCCCGCCCAGCGTAGCCAGCAGGCCGCGCGCCACCGCTGTGCCGTACAAAAAGCCGGAGCAGGCGGCGTTCACGTCCAGTGCAGGGCGGTTTTCCGGCAGTGCCAGCGCCGCCTGCACCTGACAGGCCACACTTGGGGTGGCATCCGGCGCGGAAAGGGTGGCGCAGACGCAGCAGGCAATGTCTGCCGGGGCAAGGCCGCTGCGCTGCAGCGCCTGCTTTGCGGCGGCAATGGCCAGTGTGGCGGCATTTTCGCCCTCGGTGCAGTAGTGCCGGGTGCGGATGCCGGTGCGGGTGGTAATCCACTCGTCACTGGTATCCACGGTGCGGCTCAGCTCTTCGTTGGTGACCGTGCGGCCGGGCAAAGCCCCGCCGGTGGCGATCAGACGCAAACCCTTCATGCTTTCCTCATTTCTCCGATCTGACGGAATTTCTGGTAGCGCTGCTCGGCCAGCTGACGGCCGTTCATGCGGGCAAGGCTGCGCAGCTGACGCCGCAGTGCCTCATCCAGATCACCGAACAGTACCCCGTGGGCGCGTTGTGCGCCGCCCACCGGCTCCGGGATGATCTCCTCCACGATGCCGTCCTTGTACAGATCCTGCGCGGTCAGCTTCATGATCTCGCAGGCTTCGCCGCTGCGGGAGGAATCCTTCCACAGGATGCTGGCAAAGCCTTCGGGGCTCAGCACCGAGTAGACGGCGTTTTCCAGCATGAGGATGCGGTTTGCCACACCCAGCGCCAGTGCGCCGCCGGAGGAGCCTTCACCAGTGACCACTGCGATCACCGGCACGGTCAGGCCGCTCATCTCCATCAGGTTGCGGGCAATGGCTTCGCCCTGTCCGCGCTCCTCGGCGTCCTTGCCGGGGTATGCGCCCGGGGTGTCAATGAAGGTAATGATGGGACGGTCAAATTTTTCGGCCTGCTTCATCAGGCGCAGAGCCTTGCGGTAGCCCTCCGGCCCGGGCATGCCAAAGTTGCAGCGCAGGTTTTCTTCCAGCGTGCCGCCCTTGCGGTGGCCGATGACTGTGACCGGCTGGCCGTGGAACAGTGCCACACCGCCCAGAATGGCGGCATCTTCCTTGCACTGACGGTCGCCGCACTGCTCAAAAAAGTCGGTGAAGAGTGCATCCACGATCTCATCGATGTGGGGGCGCTCCGGGTGACGTGCCAGAAAAACTCTGTCCTCTGCGGTCAGTGCCCCGCAGCCGGACAGCAAAGCGTCCTCCTGTGCGGAAAGCTCTGCCAGCTCGGCAGCGTGGTTGGTGATATCGGTCATGTTCTCGTCCGCCGGGTCGCCGCGCAGGGCGGCGATCTTTTCATCCAGCGGTGCGAGCTGTTGTAAGATGTCCTTGATCATAAGGCGCTCCCTCCTCAGGCGTGCAGCCGCAGCAGCTGCGCCAGTGTTTCGCGCATTTCGGTACGGGGCACTACCTTGTCCACAAAGCCGTGCTCGTACTGGAACTCGCTGCGCTGGAAGCCTGCGGGCAGCTTTTCGCCGATGGTCTGTTCAATGACCCGGGGGCCCGCAAAGCCGATCAGCGCCCCGGGCTCTGCCAGCATAATATCGCCAAGGCTGGCAAAGCTTGCGGTCACGCCGCCGGTGGTGGGGTGGGTCAGCACGCTGATGTACAGCCCGCCCCGGGCAGAGAACCGCTCGATGGCGGCAGAGGTCTTTGCCATCTGCATCAGGCTGAAAATGCCCTCCTGCATCCGGGCGCCGCCGCTGGCCGAGAAGATGATCAGCGGCAGGTGCTTTGCGGTGGCGTGCTCCACGGCGCGGGTGATCTTTTCGCCCACGGTGGTGCTCATGCTGCCCATAAAGAACCGGCTGTCCAGCACTGCTGCCACAACCGGGGTGCCCTCGATGCGCCCCGTGGCGGTGATGACGGCTTCCTTCAGGCCGGTCTTGCCGGTCTGCGCTTCCAGCTTTTCCGGGTAGCCGGGAAACTGCAGCACATCCTGCGGGGCAAGGTCGGCATCCAATTCCCGGAAGCTGCCCTTGTCAAGGATCAAGCTCAGGCGGTAGTACCCGCCGATGGGCAGGTGCACCCCGCAGTTGGGGCAGACGTACTGCGCCTTGTTCCAGATCTGGCGGGTGGCGCGGCGTCCGCACTTTTTGCATTCCACGAACTGCGGGTCGTTCCACACGGCACCCGCATCCCGCCGGGCTTTCAGCTGGAAGGTGCGCTCCCGCATGCTGCCCGGCAGCAGGTCTTTGATACTGTTCATCGCGTTTCGCCTCGGTCAGCCTCAGACATGGGCATTGATGTAGTTGAAGATATCGCCCACGGTCTTGAGGGATGCCAGCTCCTCATCGGGGATGGACACGCCGCAGGCCTCTTCCAGTGCCATGTTCAGCTCCACAGCGTCCAGGCTGTCGGCCTCCAGATCCTCGGTCAGGCTGGCCTCCATGGTCACCTTGTCCTCATCGCAGCTCAGGGTATCGACAACGATCTTCTTCATTTCCTCGAAAGTCATGGCAGTATTCTCCTTTATGTTGTATGATTGTATTGATTATTTACCTAAAATTTGTGAGGTATCGAACACGACCATTATAGCCAAACCGTCGGATAAGTCAATGGTTTTAGTTAAAAATTTTTATCTTTTACATTTCTGTCACAGTTTGCTTCCTTTTTATATAGGGGCTTCCAAAGGGCGCAAAAAGGCCGCTGCACAGTACTTTGTGCAGCGGCCTTTCCCGCAATAATAATATTTTCTTATTCCAGCCCGATCTGCTGTGCGTATTCCTCCAGCAGCTCCCGCTCAAGGAAGGGGGTCTTGACGCCCTCGCGGTCGCGGTAGGTCTCGTGCCCCTTGCCGATGACGGCGATCAGATCGCCCTCCTGTGCGTGATCCACTGCGTAGTGCAGCGCATCCAGACGGTCGGGGATCTCCACGAACTTTGCGTCCGGGTTGCCCTTGTTCATGCCCACGCGGATATCCGCAAGGATGTCCTCCACCTTTTCAAAGCGGTTGTTGTCCTCGGTGAGGATGGAGAAATCGGCCATCTTGGCGCAGATCTCGCCCATGCCGTAGCGGCGCAGCTTGGAGCGGTTGCCGCCGCAGCCGAACACCACCACCAGACGGTGGGGCTTGTAGGCGCGCAGGGTGGTAAGCAGGCTCTCGGTGGATACCTCGTTGTGGGCGTAGTCCAGCAGGATGGTGAACTTTTTGCTGATGGGCACCAGCTCCACACGGCCCTTCACCACGCACTTGCCCAGACCATCGTGGATGGCGGCATCCGGCAGACCCAGCACCTTGCCCACGGCCAGCGCTGCCAGCGCGTTGTACACGCTGAACTCGCCGGGCATATTCACCTTGACGTCCATCTCGTCCTTGCCGGTAACATGGAAGGCAACGCCCAGAAAATCGTGGGTGCGCAGCAGTTTGTAGCCGGTCTCGCGGTAGTCGGCCTTTTCATCGCGGCCGTAGGTCACCAGCTTGCAGGTGTGGCCCTCCAGCAGGGCGGCGGTGTTCTCGTCGTCAATGTTCACCACGCCCACGTCGCAGCGCTTGAACAGCTGTCCCTTCCAGCTGCGGTACTCCTCAAAGGTCTTGTGCTCACCGGGGCCGATGTGATCCGGCGAAAGGTTGGTGAACACGCCCACATCGTAGTGCACGCCCGCCACGCGGTCCATCATCAAGCCCTGACTGGACACTTCCATCAGCGCGGTGTCGCAGCCGGCATCCAGAAACTCCCGGAAGGTCTTTTGCAGCTCGTAGCTTTCCGGGGTGGTGTTGGCGGTGTCCTTGTGGCGTCCCATATAGTAGATGCCGTTGGTGCCGATCATGCCCACCTTGCGGCCTGCGGCCTCCAGCACGCTTTTGATCATGTGGGTGGTGGTGGTTTTGCCCTTGGTACCGGTGACGCCGATCATGGTCATCTGGCGGGCAGGGTTTCCAAAGAGGTTGGCGCTCATCAGTGCCATGGCATAGCGGCTGTTCTCCACCTTGACCACGGTCACCCCGGGCATGGCGGAAAGGTCGATGTCGTGCTGGATGACCAGCGCGCTGACCCCCTTGGCGGCGCAGTCGGCGGCAAACGCGTGGCTGTCCCGCTGGGTGCCCACGATGCACACGAATAAAAGCCCCGGGGCAGCCTTGCGGCTGTCGTAGATGATATCTGCGATCTCAGTATCCAGACTGCCCTGCACAAGGGTAAAGGGCACGCCTTCCATCAGTTGTTCCAGCTTCATACAGTCTCCTCCAAAAAGCTTCTTTACATGGGGTTTTCTTCTTCGTTGGCCGTCATGCGGTCAGGGTGGGTCAGGGGCAGCTGCTCGGTGTCCGCGTCAGCTGCCGGTTCGGTGGTGTCGGCAGTATCCGTGCTTTCTGCACTGTCGGTGCTGTCGGCGGCGTCCTCTGCCGGGGCGGGTTCCTCGGCCTTGGGCGGCACCACATAGCCGGAGGGCAAAGCAGGCTCGCCCTGTGCAAAATAGATCTTGCGGGTGCTGCTGGCGCTGGTATGGCTGAAATCCAGCCGCCCGGTATCGGTGGGGCCGCAGCCCTTGCCGTCGGTGTTGGTCAGCACATAGCGGGCACGGTCCAGCTTATAATCCAGATCGTTCAGCGTACCCAGCAGCACGCTGATGCGGTCCTGATACAAAAATGCGAGCTGCTCGGTGTCTGCCACTTCCAGCCGCGTCACATCCTGCGACAGGTCGTATTCCTCCAGCTTGCTGCGCAGGGTGCGCAGGGCTTCCATGCGGGCGGTTTCGGTGCTCACCGTGCTTTCGCTTTCGGCGGTTTCCGACCCGGAGGCGCTTGCCGCGTCCGCATCGTCCACGAACCAGAAGCCCTGTCCCGGAGTGGTGTCCTGCAGCTTGCCGCCGTACAGGGTGCAAAGCCCCTCGGGCTGGGTGCTTTCCTCGGACAGGATCTTCCATTTGTCCGAGATCACAAGCCATTTATTGCCGTTTTGCACCGCGTAGGCGGGCACGGCCTCGGTCACCTGCACCACCACGGTGTTGGGATAGTCCCGGATCACCTTGATGGAGCCCAGCAGTGGGAAGTTCTGCTCCAGCACCGCGGCCTTTTCGCCGGGTTCAAAGCTGAAGATGTTCTCTTCCAGCTGCACGCCCATCCGCTGCAAAATGCTGTCTGCGGTATAGCCCGCGATCTCGGTCACCTGCTTGCCGTCCGGGGTCTGCACCTGAATGGAGTTGATGCGGAACAGCATGGTCATGGTCAGGTAGATGCCCGCGCCAATGACGCACAGCAGCATGGCAAAGGCGGTCAGGCGGCGCAGCATCCGGCGGCGCCGCAATGTGGCGCGGGTCACCTTGCGCTTTTTGCGCATTTCCCGCCGGGCAGGGCTTTGCTGCGGGGCGCTTTGCGCCGGGCGCAGGCGCTGGCTCTGGCTGCCTGCCGGGTGCTGCCGGTTCGGGCGGTTTTGCGCGCTCTGGTTTTTCCGGTTGTTCTGCCCGCTGCGGGCATTGTTTGCCGGGCGGCGCTGCTTGCCGCCAGACTTCGCGTTTTTGGGTCTGCTGCCCGCCGGGCGGCTGCCAGAGGGGTACTGGGTGGTATTGCTCCCCTGCGCCGGGCGGCGGGTCTGGGACTGGGTGGGGAACTGGATGCTGTTATCTGCCCGGGAGGAGCGCACGCCGCCGTTGGCGCTGCGGGAGGGCGGGCGGCTGAGCGGCTCGCCGTTATAGCCGTAGCGGCTGCTGCCGGTGCTCCGGGGCGTATGATCCTGCGAAGGCGCAGAGGTGCGCGCTACATCCCGGTTCAGATCATAGGGTCTCGTGTTCCGGGGTCTGCCGTTGCGGTCACGGTTCTGCTGCATCATTTGCACCTTCTTTCCTGTTTATTCCACGTCTGCATCACGCAGTCTTTACCAGCTTGAGCAGCGCCGCAGTAATGCGGTCCAGACTGTCGTCCACCGACAGGCTGCGGGCATTTTTGCCCATCTCGGCCAGTTTGCCGGGCTGTGCCAGCATAGTAGAAACAGTCTGCACCAGCTTTTCGCCGGTCAGGTCTTTTTCTTCAATGACCACAGCCGCCCCGGCCTTTTGCAGCTCCATGGCGTTGTAGTACTGGTGGTTCTCCGCCACATTGGGGCTGGGGATCAGCACAGCGGCGCGTCCCACGGCTTCCAGTTCGGCCAGCGTCAGCGCACCTGCGCGGCTGATAACAAGGTCTGCCGCTGCCAGCAGCTCCGGCATATTGTTGATGTATTCCTTTACCACAAGGCTGTCGCCGGGGGCAAAGCCCTTCTGCTTTTGCAGCTGCTCAAACAGCTGCACCCCGTACTGCCCGGTGGCGTGCAGGTGTAGCACCGGCTTGTGCTCGTGCTGCTCCCATGCGCACAGGTCTGCCACTACCTCGTTGACCCGGCGTGCGCCCAAGCTGCCGCCGAAGGACAGGATGACGGTGCGGTCGCCCGCACCCAGCTGTGCACGGATGGCCTCGCGATTCGCGGCCTGTACAAACACCTCCGGCCGCACGGGATTGCCCACCACAAGGGTCTTGTCCGGTGCGCCCAGCTTTTCCACAGCGGCGGGCACAGCGGCAAACACGATATCCACATCCGGTGCCAGCAGCTTGTTGGTCACACCGGGGAAGGCGTTCTGCTCATGCAAAGCGGTGTGGATGCCCATTTTGGCGGCGCAGCGCACCACCGGGCCGGACACATAGCCGCCGCAGCCGATGACAAGATCCGGCTTTACTTCCTTCATCATGGCCTTGGCCTTAGGGCCGGAGAGGGCCAGATTCCACAGGGTAATGATGTTGCGCTTGATGTTGTGCAGGCTGAGCTTGCGCTGAAACCCGGTGATCTCGATGTGGTGGAAGGGGTAGCCCGCCTGTGTGACCAGACGGTACTCCATGCCCTCCTTACGGCCTGCAAAGTGGATCTCGGCGGTAGGGTCAGCCTTTTTCAGAGCACCGGCAATGGCCAGTGCGGGGTTGATATGTCCGGCGGTGCCGCCGGCTGCAATGAGAACACGCATGGTGATTCCTCCTTATAAACGCCCGGCCTGCTGCCGGGCGGGCTTGCGGTTTGTTTTACTGTTCTGTACGGGCTGCGCGGGCAGAAGCCAAGTCAATGGTCTTGCGGGCAAGTTCTGCCTCGCGCTCAGCGCGGGCGGCTTCCCGCTGGGCACGCATCTGCTCCCGCTGCTGCGCCACCCGCTCGCCGTTGCGGCCTATGTTCACCATCACGCCCATTTCTGCCAGCAGCAAAATCAGGCTTGTGCCGCCGGAGGAGAAGAAGGGCAGGCTGATGCCGGTGTTGGGCAGGGTGTTGGTGACCACGGCGATGTTGCAGAACACCTGCCACGCGATCTGTGCCATGATGCCGATGCCCACCATGGTGCAGTAGAGGTTCTCGGCCCGGTAGGCGATCAGCAGGCCCTGCACGATGAACAGCACGAACAGCACGATGATGAGCACCGCGCCGATGAAGCCCAGCTCCTCGCACACAACACTGAAGATGAAGTCGTTGGTGCTCTCGGGCAGCCAGAGCTGCTTTTCCACGCTGTTGCCAAGGCCCAGGCCGGTCAGCCCGCCGGAGCCGATGGCATACAGGCTCTGCACGGTCTGGTCGGTCATCTTGCTCAGGTCCTGGGTCCAGCCGTCCAGACGGTCCTGCAGGTAGGGGATGGAGTCCACATGGGACAGCAGCGTTTCCAGCATCAGGCCCGCCGCACCGGCACCCACCCAGGTAAGGATGCCGCCGCTGCCCGAAAGCAGCAGGATGGTGCCCACCACGGCCACCGTCAGCACGATGCCGGACATGTGGGGTTCCAGCGCCAGCAGCACGATCACCGGCAAAAGCGGCAGCACCGGGAGGATGAGCTGCTTCCACACCCGGACATAGAACCAGGTGTGCGGCGTTACATGGACGCGGCGGGTGGGGTCATATTTTTCGATCTGCGGTGCTTTGGCCGCAAGGCTGGAGCACAGCAGGATCATCTCAAATTTTGCCACCTCGGAAGACTGCAGCGTGAAGCCGCCGAAGCGGATCCAGCGGCGGCAGCCGTTCAGCGGGGCCATGGTCAGGGTAACGGCCAGCATGACCAGCACGATAAAATACCCCGGCACCGCCATTTTGCGCAGAAAGCGGTAATCCATGTAGCTCATGACGAACATGCACCCGAGGCCGATCATCATGCACAGCGCCTGCTGCTTGATGTAGTGAAAACTGTCGCCCATGCGCAGGTAGCCGGTGGTATAGCTTGCGCTGAACAGCATCACAAGGCCGAACACCATGATGACCGCCAGCGTCGCCAGCCAGTCGATCACCAGCCGGGACCACGGCCCCGGGTCCCGCTGCAGCGGGCGCACCGGCTCTCTGTGTTTTCTGCGGATGGTTGCCATCTGCCTTTCTCCCCTCGTTTCCAGTTTGTGCCGGGCCTCAGGCCCAGCGCGCCAGCCCCATGGTCAGCGCCAGCCCGCACACGCTCAATGCGCACAGGCTGCAAAAAATACTCACATCGCCATGGCCCCGTTTTCCCAGCCAGCGGTGCAGCGGCGCGGCGCGGAACAGCGTTCTGCCCGTCAGCCGGTAGGACAAAATCTGCAAAAGCACCATGCCGCCCTCGGCCCAGAAGGGCAGCGCCAGCGGCACGGCCAGCTCTGCGTAGCCCATGCACAGCGGGATGCACCCAATGGCCCCGGTGAGGAACAGGCAGCCGCATTTGCCGGGCCGCAGCTTTGCGGGCGGGAAGTTCCACAGAAGGAACGCCATCAGCGCACCGGCCAGCGCGGCGGGCAGCACCGCCAGCGGGAACCAGCCCAGCTGCGTTTCCAGCAGCATCAGGCCCAGCATGGCCGCAAAGGCGGCGCCGCACACGGTGCCATCGGCCCCGTCAGCCACCCGGCCGCACTCGGCCAGCGCCACCAGCAGCACACCCCAGAGCAGCGGTGCGGCGGCAAAGCTCACATAGCCTTTCCCCGGCAGAATGAGCCCGCCGGGCAGACAGCCGTTCAGCGCCAGCAGGCCCAGCACTGCAGCAGCGGCCGCTGCTTCCAGCCCAAGGCGCACGCCGCGCCGCAGGCCCAGCCCGTTCGGATAGCCGCTGCGCACCCGAGCCAGATCATCGGCCAGGCCGATGCCGCCAAAGGCCAGCGCACCGGCCAGCGCGATGAGCAGCCGGGTCATCAGGTTGCCGTCACTGCCCAGCAGCGAGGGCTGCGCGGCACAGGCGGCCACCCAGCCCACACCCACGGCAGCCAGCGTGCCCACCATCAGGCACAGCCCGCCCAGCGCGGGCACCGGCTGCAGCGGCTCGTGCTGCGGTTCTGTTTTCGGGTCCGGTGCCTGCCCGCGCAGCGAGCGTTCCAGCTCCCGCAGCAGGGGCACCATCAGATTGCCGAGCGCCGCCGTCAGTGCAAACCCCAGCACCGACGCGACGATCAAGGCGAAACGTATCATTTTTCCGTCTCCAATTTATGCCAAAGTGTTATGCTTCGGCATCTTTCTGCTCTGCGTAGAAAATTTCCAGCACTTTTTCCAGTGCCATGCCGTGGCTGGCCTTCACCAGCAGGGCATCACCCGGTTCCATGCGCTTGAGCAGCGAATCGGCTGCTTCGCGGTAGCTGCCCGCATGGATGGTCTTGACCCCCTTCGCGGCGGCCACCACGGCGGTGCGCTTTGCCTGCTCGCCGTAGGTGATCAGGCAGTACAGGCCGCTTTCGGCCGCCTGACGGCCCAGTTCCTCATGAGCCTCGCGGGAGAGCTCGCCCAGCTCCAGCATATCGCCCAGCAGGGCAAAGCGGCGCTTGCAGGGGAAATCTTTAAACATTGCCAGCGCAGCCTTCATGCTGTCCGGGTTTGCGTTGTAGCAGTCCTCGATGACGGTCACGCCCTCGCTGTCCACCACCTTCTGGCGGCGTCCGGTCTGTTCAAAGTTGGAAAGACCCCGGATGACCCTCTTGGCGTCGCACCCCAGACGGGTGGCGGCGCAGTAGGCAGCCAGAGCGTTTGCCACATTATGGCGTCCCATGGCGGGGATGTTCACCACAAAGGTGCCGTGCTCCTGATCTTCCAGCACAAAACTCATGCCGTCGGTCTCCTGCCGGATGGACAGGGCGCAGACGTCTGCGTTTTCATCGCTCAGGCTGAACCACACCGGGCGCACATGGGCGGGCAGCACTGCCTTGCGCAGGAAGGGGTCGTCGTAGTTCAGCACCAGCGGCGCGCCCTCTGGCAGACCGTTGCAGATCTCCAGCTTTGCCTTGCAGATGTTCTCCTGACTGCCCAGATTGCCGATATGAGACACGCCGATGCAGGTGATGATGCCCACATCCGGCCGTGCTGCCCGCGCCAGACGGTCGATCTCGCCGGCGTGGCTCATGCCCATCTCGATGACCGCGTACTCGGTGCTGCTTTCCAGCCGCATCAGGGTGCGGGGCATTCCAAGCTCATTGTTCTGGTTGCCCTCGGTCTTGATGGTCTCGCCAAAGCCGCTCAGGGCGGCGTAGGTCATCTGCTTGGTGGTGGTCTTGCCCACACTGCCGGTCACACCCACCATTTTGGGGTGGTACTGGCTGCGGTAGTTTGCGCCCATCACCATCATGGCGTGGTAGCTGTCCGGGCAAAGGATGGCCTTTTCCTCCGGCACACCGGGCACGGGATGGTTGACCACCACATACTCCGCGCCCTGCTCCAGCGCACGGGCGGCGAAATCATGGCCGTCGAACCGCTCGCCGGGGAAGGCCACAAAAATGCAGCCGGGCTTTACCTCGCGGCTGTCGGTGGTGACCAGTGCCACCTCCGGGTCACTGGTCAGTTTTCCGGCAGGCACCAGCCCTGCCAGAAGCTTGCTTGCATGGATCTTTTCCATTGTTGTATCCCCTCTCGTTCTATTGAATGCTGCACCCTCATCCGTCACTGCCTTGCGGCAGTGCTTTATGCTGAAAGCCTTGGTCGAGGATGCCGAAAAAGCTGTTTTACCCACAGGTCAGGGTGATGATGGTGCCGCGCTGCACGCTGGAGCCAGGCTCGTCGCTTTGCGCCTGCACCGTGCCGCTGCCTTCCACCACACAGTTCAGCCCGGCGGCGCTCAGCATCTGGCGGGCAAAGTCCGGGCTCTTGCCTGTCACATCCGGCACCTCGGTGCGGCTGCCCTCGTAGGTATCGGTATACAGGTAGATGGTGGTGCCGTAGGGCACCTTTGCGCCCGCGTGGGGGTACTGGTAGGTGACCGGGGCAGCAGACTGGCTGCTCTGACTCTCCTGCAGCTGATGCTTCAGGCCCTGAATGTTCAGGCTCACCTGCGCGTTGCTCCACTCGGTGCCCACAAGGTTCGGCACCGTAACGATGGTGCCGCTGCGGTCCTCGCCGTCGGTGGCGATGCCCAGATAGGGAGCCACCTCGCTGATGATATTGCCCGCCACAGGGGCTGCAAGGATGGAGGAGTAGTCCGTCCGGGCGTTGTTGGGGTCGTCCAGCATGACGTAGACCAGAATTTCCGGGTCGTTGGCGGGCAGCACTGCCACAAAGGAGGCCACCTTTTTATAGTCGCCGTCGGCGCGGCGGTGCATATTCAGCTGCTCGGAGGTACCGGACTTGCCGCCGATGCGGTAGCCGGACACATAGGCGTTTTTGCCGCCGCCGGTACCGTTGCCCACCTCGTACTCCATCATCTCCCGGATGACCTCGCTGGCGCTCTGACTGATGACCTGACGGCGCACGTTTGCGCCGATCTCCTGAATGACATTGCCGTTGGAATCGGTGATCTTATCCACCACATGGGGGGTGACCAGATACCCGCCGTTGACGGTGGCTGCAATGGCGGTGCACATCTGCAGCGGGGTGATGGCCATGGCCTGACCGAAGGAGGAGGACGCCAGCTGCACCTCGCCCAGCTGGTCGGCGCGGTAGTACTGCATAAAGTTGGTCTCGCTGGGCAGGTCCACCCCGGTGCGGGCGGTAAAGCCGAAGGCATCGAAGTAGTTATAGAACTGCTGCGAGCCGACGCGCTGCCCCAGCTGGATGTAGTAGATGTTGCAGCTTTTGCGCAGTGCCTCGACCATATTGAGCAGGCCGTGCGCCTTGCGCCCTGCGCAGTGGTAGGTCTCCTTGGCTACGCCGTAAGCGCCGGAGCAGGTAAAGGTGGTGTTCATGGTCGCCACGCCGGAGTCAATGCCCATGGCAGAGGTGATGACCTTGAACACAGAGCCGGGGTAGTACAGCTCGGTGATGGCCTTGTTTTTCCACAGGATATCCCGGTAGTAGCCGGAATAGTCCGCTTCCTCGTCCAGAATTTTGTTGCCCTGTTCATCGGTGATGTAGTTGCCGTCGGCGTCCTTTTTATAGACGCCGTAAAGCTCCGGCTCTGCGTGCACCAGCTCGTTGAGGTAGGCCTCGTTGGCGGTGTAGTTCAGCGGGTCGTTGGGGTCAAAGTCCGGCTTGGAAGCCATGGCAAGGATGGCACCGGTCTTGACGTTCATTACAATGGCGCAGCCGCGGTTTTCCACCGTGTTGGCTGCAATGGCTTCGTTCAGGTACCTTTCTGCGATCTCCTGCACGTTCACATCCAGCGACAGCACCAGATTGGAGCCGTCCTTGGCGGCAAAGGTGGTGGCGTTGGCGTCTGCAATGGCGTTGCCCACCGCGTTGCGCTGGGTGATGGTGCGGCCATCCACACCGGCCAAGGTGGACTGGTAGGATTTTTCCAGTCCGTAGGTGCCGACGCCATCCGCATCCGTAAAGCCCAGCACCGCTGCGGCAAAGGCGCCGTAGGGGTAGTTGCGCTGGAAGCTCTTTTCCGAGGACACTGAGATGCGCCCCTTGCGGGAGGTGTCGGTGGCCTTTTTGTGCGCCTTGTTGAAGCTGGTGACGTATTTTTCAATGGAAAGCTTCACCGCGTTGTTCACCTTGGTGGCAAGGGTGACGTAGGCAGAATCCAGCCGGGAAAGTGCATCGTAAACGGTCTGGTACTGCTGCTGGTACTCTGCCGAGGAGGTGTCCACGCTGTCCATGCTTTCGCCGTCCCCGGAGAGCAGACGCAACGTCAGCTCCCGGCTCACCTCGGCACACATGGCGGGGTCCAGCGTTTTGGTCACGGTGCCGTCATCATTGGTCTTGCTGGTATAAAGGATGCTGCTGTAACTGGGGTCTGCCCAGATGGTCCACACTACGCTGGTGGAGGCAAGGGTGATGCCGGAAGCATCATAGATCTCGCCGCGGGTGGCCTTGATGGTGGTATCCAGCAGCTGCTGCTGGGCGGCGTACTGGCGGTACTCGGCTCCGTGGATGATCTGGATATTATACAGGCTGCGGATGACGATGGCTGCTGCCACCACCACCGCAAGGATGCCCAGACGGCTGCAAATCCGCCGCACCCGGCTGTCCAGCCGATCCCGTCCGGTGGCCGGACGCAGGCGGTAGCCCCTGCTTTTTTTGTTACGGAAAGGTTCTTGCATTGGTTCTCTCCTGCGGGGCGTGCACTGCATTCCGCACGCCCTGCGCTGTTATTTGTTCAGACTGCGGTGTCCATAAACCGAAAAAAGCGTGCGCTGCCGCACGCTTTTTCCGTTTATCTCACGGTGCCCAGAATGTTCACCGCACCGGTGTACAAAAAGTCGGTCCATTGCCGCACGGTGGATTCCCGGCGCACCAGTGCGCCGCTCTCTCCCAAGCGGATGTAGGTGATCTGGCTGGGGTCTACTTTCATCAGACCCAGCCGCCCTGCGGTCTCCTCCACGCTGGCAATGTTGGTCTTGCTGTTCAGAGTGCTGTTGTAGTAGGTATACTGGCTCTGCTCGCTGACCAGCTGCGCCTTAGTGGATTGGATCTGGTCGTTCAGCTCCACCAGCTGTGCCTCGCTCCACAGCAGGCTGATGGCAAAGCCCACCAGCAGTGCTGCTGCCACCAGATTCATGGCGTTATGTACGGCGGCCTGCAGCGGGTTCAACCGCCGCTTGCCGCCCTTTGCTACCCGCAGGTTTGCTTTGCGCTGGGGCTGCGGTGCCCTGCGGCGGCGCACCGCGTTACGATCGTATGCTGGCTGACCCATGATTCCTCTCCTCCTCACGATGCCGGTGCTTTCGGCATCTCAGCATTTTTCCAGTACACGCAGGTGGGCAGAACGGCTGCGCCGGTTCTCCTCTAACTCCTGCGTATCAGCTTCAATGGGTTTGCGGGTGATAAGCTTTGCCTTTGCCTTGCCGCCGCATACACACACCGGAAACTCCGGCGGGCAGGTACAGGCTGTGGACCAGCGGCGGAACTTGTTCTTGACCAGCCGGTCCTCCAGAGAGTGGAAGGTGATCACGCATAACCGGCCGCCCGGTGCAAGGTGATCGAAAATGGTATCCAAACCCTCTTCCAGCGCGTCCAGTTCGTGGTTCACTGCAATGCGCAGTGCCTGAAAGGTGCGGCGGGAAGGGTTCTTGTTTTTGCGGCGCTCTGCCGGAGGCATGGCGCTTGCTACAATGTCTGCCAGCTGCAGGGTGGTCAGGATGGGAGCAGTTTCCCGCGCCTCCACGATCTTTCCCGCGATCTGCCACGCATAGGGTTCCTCGCCGTAGTCCCGCAGGATGCGGGCCAGCTCCTCACGGCTTTCGGTGTTCACAAGGTCTGCAGCGGTCTCGCCCTGCTGGCTCATGCGCATATCCAGCGGTGCGTCTGCCCGGTAGGAAAAGCCCCGGGCGGCATCGTCCAGCTGGTGGCTGGAAACGCCAAGATCCAGCAGTGCGCCGTTGATCTTTTCAATGCCCAGCTGCTCCAGCGCTTGTCCCGCATAGCGGAAATTGATCTGCACCACGGTGGCAGGCAGCCCGGCAAGGCGGGCGCGCGCGGTCTGCACCGCATCCGGGTCCTGATCCAGCGAGATGAGCCTGCCGCCCTTGGCGGCGTCCAGCCGCAAAGCGATCTGGCAGGAATGTCCCGCGCCGCCAGCGGTGCCGTCCAGATAGGTGCCCGCCGGGTCGATGGCAAGCCCTGTCAGGCACTCGTTCAGCAAAACGGGGATATGCTCAAACGAGGCCGGGTCAAAGGGCTGCTGTTCTTCAAAGGCCATTGGCACGGCCTCCTTTCTCGGTTTTAGTTTTTTGCATCAGAGGTGCAGCTTGCGCAGCCGCTCGGCGCGCTGGTCGTTGGTCACGGCAGCGCGGCGGGCGTTCCAGACCTCGGTGGCCCAGATCTCGGCGTGGTTGCGGTTGCCGATGATGGTCACGTCCTTTTCCAGCCCGGCGTAGGCGCGCAGCTCGGCGGGCAGCAGGATGCGTCCCTGCTTGTCCGGCACCACCTCGCAGGCGGTGCTGAACAGGTCGCCGGAGATAGCCCAGCTGTCCATCAGTTCATCGCTTTCCAGCTTGTCCGCCAGCCGCTCCACTTCTTCCATGGGCAGTGCGAACAGGCAGTTGTCCACCCATTCCAGCACCACAAAGCTCTCGCCCATGGCGTCGCGGAATTTTGCGGGGAAGTTCAGCCGCCCCTTGGCGTCGATGGTGTAATCATAACGGCCAAAAAACACGCGCTGCTCCCCCTTTCAGGGGCATTTGCAGGGCGTGTGCCCTACTTTTACCCACTTTGCCCCACCGATACATGTTTATTGTAGCAAATCAGACCCGTGAATGCAAGGGTTTTCGGGCGGCTTTTGGCCGCAAAAATCCACAAAAAAAGTCCCTGTGAGCCGTCATTTTTGCTCACAGGGACTGCATTTTCCGCAATGTGTGGAATTTGTGTGGAAAGTTGACCGTTATCAGCCGTTTTTCTTGGCGTTCTGGCGCAGGCTGTTACGGATGTTTTTGACCTGTGCGGCGTTTTCCACCATGGTATCCTCGGTGGTGCGCAGCATATTCTCGCAGTAGTCGGTCACGGTCTGGCGCAGGGTGCGTGCCTCGGTCTGGGCTGCGGAGGTGATCTCAGAAGCGCGCTGCTGGGCAGCCTTGACGATCTCGGCATCGCTGACCAGAATGCGGGCGCGCTCCTCGGCCTTTTTCACAATGGCCTGTGCCTGTGCGTTGGCGCTGTCCACGATCTGTGCACGGTCGTTCACGATCTGCTGCGCCTGCCGCAGTTCGCCGGGCAGCGCGGCCCGCACCTCGTCCAGATAATCCCGGATCTGCTCCACATTCACGATGCGCTTGCCGCCGGAAAGGGGCACATTTGCGCTCTCTTCCAGTGCATCCTCAATGGTATCCAAAAGCTCGTTCACGTTCATAAGGCTTCTCCCTCCTGCTCAGCGGCGGGCTGCATGGGCTTTGTGTACTTCCACAGCAGCACCTTGCCGTATTTATACTGTTTTTGCAGGGTCAGACTGCCCGCCTGCGCGGGCAGCACGATGCCTGTTTCGCTCTCGCACAGCACGATGCCGCCGGGGGCAACGCACTTTTCCACGGCCGGCAGGATCTTTTCCAGCGTGCCGCCGCGGAAGGGCGGGTCCAGCAGCACCAGATCGAACTGCTCCCGGCAGGCCGACAAAAACCGCGCAGCCTCGCCGATATTCACCCGGCTGCGGTCAAACACGCCGCAGGCCTTGCAGTTGCGCATCACGATGCTTACCGCCTCCCGGCTCTCATCCAGAAAGACGCACCGGGCCGCACCCCGGCTCAGCGCCTCGATGCCCAGCTGGCCGCTGCCGGCATACAGATCCAGCACCCGTGCCCCGGGCAGGTCGAACTGTACGATGCTGAACATCGCCTCCTTCACCTGCGAGAGGGTGGGGCGAGTCACATCGGTGCCGGGCAGTGCTTCCAGCCTGCGGCCCCGGGCTTCTCCTGCGATCACGCGCATGATGTTACCTCCTTGCCGTAGCTGCCGCCCCGCGGCAGCCGGTTTTAACTCTTTCGTATCCTTTATTATCTCCCAACTGCATAGCATTGTCAAGAGCCCGCATTGCGCTGCGGGCGGCTTTGTGCTACAATCATAGCAGCAATCTTGCGCATTTTACGGCGCATTTCAGCAAAGGAGAGTATACAGCATGAAAGTTCTGCTCATCAACGGCAGCCCCCACGAGAAGGGCTGCACCTACACCGCCCTTTCCCTTATTGCCGGGGAGCTGAAGGCACAGGGCATCGAGACCGAGATCCTGCACGTCGGCGGTCAGCCCGTGGGCGGCTGCATCGGCTGCGGCGGCTGCCGCAGCGGCAACGGGTGCGTGTTCGGCGGCGTAGTCAACGAAGCCATTGAGAAGGCAAAGACCGCCGACGCCTTCGTGTTCGGCAGCCCGGTGCACTACGCCTCCGCTGCGGGCAACATGACCAGCTTTATGGACCGTCTGGCCTACGCGGGCGGCAAGTATCTGGCCTACAAGCCCGCCGCCGTCTGCTGCTCTGCCCGCCGCGCCGGTACTACCTCCACCCTTGACCAGCTGGTCAAGTACCCCCAGTTCTTCCACATGCCGCTGGTCAACGGCTCCTACTGGGCGATGGTGCATGGCTCGAACCCCGAGCAGGTATTGCAGGACGCCGAGGGCTGTGCCGTGATGCAGGAGCTGGGCCGCAACATGGCATGGCTGCTGCACTGCATCGAGGCCGGTAAGGCCGCAGGCATCGACCACCCGCAGAACCCGCCCCGCCCCATGACCAGCTTTATCCGCTGAGGTATG
>ENA-UOIZ01001452-UOIZ01001452.1-human-gut-metagenome-genome-assembly--contig:-P88-NODE-1452-length-19392-cov-8.151678_pt1 | contig 19392 bp, 16 predicted proteins | sample MGYA00242336_ERZ723883 | MGnify/ENA metagenome assembly ERZ723883 | reverse complement strand
TAAAACGCTGACCTACCATACCGGTAGCGCCGATAATACCGACTTTATACTTTTTCATAATAATTCCTCCGAATTAAACAAATTTTAAAAAAGCGGTTGCCTTATTCAAACAAATATTATATTATATGAAGAGATGTCTGAAAACACGACTGTTTGTCGATTATGCAAACTGCTCATAATAAGATAATATATCATTTTAAAAGGGTAATGTCAATTATTTTGAGAATTTTACAGGACAAATACTTGTGTTTTACAAAGATTTTTGACAGAACAGCTTTTAAAAAGCAATTTTAGTTCTTGAAAGGAAATAAAATGAAGACGAGTGATTTTTATTACGATTTGCCTAAAGAGCTTATCGCACAGACTCCGCTTGAACCGAGGGACAGTTCAAGACTGCTTGTGCTTGACAGAGAAAAACAAACTCTGGAGCATAAACATTTTTATGACATTATTGATTATCTTAATGAGGGTGACCTTCTTGTTGCCAACGATTCAAGAGTTTTGCCTGCAAGAATTTACGGTATCAAAGACGAAACAGGTGCAAAAGTTGAATTTCTGCTTTTGAAGCAGGTTGCGAACAACCGTTGGGAAACACTTTGCAAGCCGGGTAAAAAAGCAAGAGTAGGCACAAAATTTTCGTTTGGTAACGGGATTTTGCGTGCAACAGTTGTTGATGTTAAGGATGACGGTAACAGAATAGTTGATTTTGACTGTGAAGAGAATTTTTTTACTACTCTTGACAAAATCGGTCAGATGCCTCTTCCTCCTTATATTACAGCCGAGCTAAAGGATAAGGAACGCTATCAGACGGTTTACAGCCATGAACTCGGTTCAGCGGCAGCTCCGACGGCAGGACTTCACTTTACAACCGAGCTTATGGACAGAATCAAGGCTAAAGGTGTAAAGATTGCGTATGTTACACTTCATGTGGGACTCGGTACATTCAGACCGGTTAAGGTTGACGATGTTACAAAGCATAAAATGCACAGCGAGCATTACGAAGTCCCCGAAGAAACCGCAAAGCTCATAAATGAAACTAAGAAAAACGGCGGACGGGTTATTGCAGTCGGCACAACATCCTGCAGAACGCTTGAAAGTGTTGCGGCAATGTACGGAGAAATCAAGCCCTGTGAGGGATTTACGGATATTTTTATTTATCCCGGATTTGAATTTAAGGTGCTGGACGGACTTATTACTAACTTTCATCTTCCCGAAAGTACACTCATTATGCTTGTATCCGCTTTTGCGGGATATGATTTTATTATGAATGCATACAAAGAAGCTGTAAAGGAAAAGTACAGATTCTTCTCTTTCGGTGACGCTATGTTCATATCATAGGAGGATTTTAAGGATTTATGTTTAAGGTAATTAAAAAGGAAGGCAGCGCAAGACGGGGCGAATTCGTTACGGTTCACGGTACGGTTCAGACTCCTGCCTTTATGAATGTTGCAACATGCGGTGCAATCAAGGGTGCTGTTTCTGCGCTTGATTTAAAGAATATAAAATGTCAGGTTCAGCTTTGCAACACCTATCATCTGCATCTTCGTCCGGGTGATGAAAAGGTTAAGCAAATGGGCGGACTTCACAAATTTACAAGGTGGAACGGTCCTATCCTTACCGACAGCGGCGGATTTCAGGTGTTCTCTCTTGCAAAGTTGAGAAATATTAAAGAAGAAGGCGTTTACTTCAATTCTCACATTGACGGCCGCAAAATTTTTATGGGACCTGAGGAGAGTATGAGAATCCAGTCAAATCTTGCATCTACAATTGCGATGGCATTTGACGAATGCGTTGAAAACCCTTCTCCATATGAATATACAAAAAACAGCGTTGAAAGAACCACAAGATGGCTTAAAAGATGCGTTACAGAGATGAAAAGGCTCAACAGTCTTGATGATACCATAAATAAAAACCAGATGCTGTTCGGCATAAATCAGGGCGGTATCTATGACGATTTGCGCGTCAATCATATGAAAGAAATTGCAGAGCTTAATCTTGACGGCTATGCAATCGGAGGTCTTGCCGTGGGTGAGCCTGCAGAAACGATGTACCACATCATTGAAGAGGTTGAGCCGTTTGCTCCGAAAGATAAAATCAGATATCTTATGGGAGTCGGAACTCCAGTGAATATTCTTGAAAGCGTTGCAAGAGGTGTTGATCTTTTTGACTGTGTTATGCCGAGCAGAAACGCAAGACACGGTCAGCTCTTCACTTGGGACGGAGTGCGTAACATCAATAATGCAAAATATGAAACAGATGAATCTCCGATTGACGAGCATTGTGACTGCCCTGTTTGCCGAAACTTTTCAAGGGCATACATAAGACATCTTCTCAAGAGCGGTGAGATGCTCGGAATGCGACTTGCTGTTTTGCACAATCTCTATTTTTACAATAATCTTATGGAAGTTATCAGAACTCAGCTTGATAACGGCACATATATGGAATTTTACGAGAAATATCGCAACATTTTAGGCGTGCGTATCTAATATTTTTTCAAAACAGAAAAAATACTTGCAAGATGTGATTAAAACTGATATAATCAATACATTGTATGAAAGGAATGACGAAAATGACAAACTTTTTACCTGTAGTTGCAGAAGCAAGTGCAAGCGGCGGAAATCAGTCATCAAGTATGATTTTTATGATTCTCTTCTATGTTGCTATTTTTGCAGCTCTCTATTTCTTCCTCATCAGACCTAACTCAAAGAAGAAAAAAGAAGAAGCTCAGCTTCGTAACTCTCTTGAGATCGGTGATGAAATTACAACAATCGGCGGAATTATGGGCAGAGTAGTTGCCATTAAGGACGACGAGGACGCTATCATCATTGAAACAGGCTCCGACAGAGTTAAGATGAAGTTTAAAAAGTGGTGTATTTCTACTGTTGACACAGTTAAGGAACAGTCACAGCAGGCAGGTCAGCCTGAAAAGAAAGGCTTCTTCGGTTTTGGCAAGAAGAAAGATTCTGACGAAACTAAAGCTACAAAAGAATAACTTTTTGAATGAATGTTCTTTCCCCCGAATATATTTGTAACAGAATATATTCGGGGGTTGTTTTATGTCTGATAAAAAACTACTTGCAAAGGCTGTTTTGTTTTCATCAGTATGCGGAATACTTATACTGGTAATTTTGATGTGTTTGCTTGCAGCCGTGATGATGTCATCGGGAGTAATTTCAACAGATATACTTGATTACTGCACGGTCGGCATGGTCGGTGTTGCAACGCTGATGTCGGGAATAATATCATCAAGAATTACAGGAAGTGCAGGTCTTGCGGTGGGTTCGCTGACAGGATTTTTTATTTTTCTTGTCATAACCTCTATTGCATTGATTTTTAACGGTGAGCCTATAACGATACTAACCCTGCTAAAACTGATGTCATCTGTTTTGGGAGGAGGAATAGGCGGAATTATCGGAGTCAACAAAAAGGAAAAAATAAAAATCAGATAAGATCGAGTAAGATATTTTACTGAAATTATGTTTTCGGCAGTTCGTTTAGGCGGACTGCTGTTTTTATGTCGGATTTAATTACAAATTAGAATTATTTTTTAAAAAATTGAAATATCTATGGTAAAACAGCTCGTAATATGGTACAATAATCCGGAGAATGAGATAGTGAGGGTTAATGACCTTGATTTAGATATAATATGTAATATGAAAAATAAGGAAATATTTAAGGAGTGTTAGTATGGCAAAAACGATTAAATTGCCGGCAGATTTAAGGGATTGGAAGGTTACTTCATTTGTTGGGGAAGACAACGGCTGTGAAGTTTACAAGGTATCAAGAAAGATTGATAAAAATACTGCTCAAAATGCGATTCTCAGACACGCATTTGTCGGCAAAAGCAATTATACCGATGAACATGCCGAGTATTTCACCGAAGAGGCTGATTTTATTGAATCGGTTAAGGAGCTTGACGGTGTTTCAAACTATTTGGATGTTTATGTTCAGGATAATCAGAACAAAAAAACCTGTGATTTGTACATATTTACAGAAGAACTCACAAGTCTTGAAGAACTTATGAAAACCAAAACTTTCGCTGAGGATGAAGTTGTTGATTTTGGTATTCAGATGAGTGAAATGCTTGAAACTTTGGAAGCAAAGAATATTTTTCACGGTAATATTTCGCCAAAGAATATTTTTGTAACCGCTGACGGAAGGTATAAAATCGGCGGATTTACAGATTTTGAAGGCAAGATTGCGGATACCTCATTTGTTGCGCCTGAGGTTTACAAGCAGGAAAATGTTGACTATACAACCGACATTTATTCTGTCGGAATAATTATGTATGCAATGTGCAACGGCGGTAAAATTCCGTTTGAAAGTGATTCATGCGACAGAAAGAATGCCTGTGAAGAAAGATTTTCGGGCAAGGCTATTACCGCACCGTCTGAGGGTGACGAAAAACTCAAGAGTGTTATTGTAATTGCATGTCAGCCGAATAATGCAAACCGCTGGAAGAATGCAAGCAACATAAAAAATGCTCTCACATCTATCAAAACTGAAATAGGTACATCCTCCCCTGTTCCGAATCCCGATGTTGTTGTTCCGGAAAACACGGATTTTGACGGAAATGTATTTGAAGAATATGACTATGATGAATTTGAGGATACAGAGCCGACTGAACCGCAGGATAATTTTGACGATAAGGATGAGGTTCAGACAGTTGAGGACGCTGTTCTTGATAATGAATTTAAAGGCGGCGAACAGCTTGGCATTGCCGAAGTTTTAGCCGGTGAAGAATCCTTGCCTGTTGACGGTAATGCTCCTGTAGATTCAGATGAAGTCAGTGAGTCTGATGCTGATGAAAACGGCGGATTTGAGGTTGTTGATGTTACAGATGCAGTTGATGAGCCTGAAAATTCCGAGGTTAAAACTGACGAAGTATCAGAAGAAAAACAGCCTGAATTTGAAGATATCAGTTCCGTATCAAGTGAAGATGATAAGAAAGAACAAACTGTTACAGATAAAAAAGCTGAAGAATTTGAAGATGTTTCAAGCAACAGCGAAGTAGCTCCGGAAGTTCTTCCTCCTGTTACAAGCGTTGAAGTGTTTGACGATTACTCCGGTGCAGATCATAAAAATGTTCTTACAAGCAATGAATCAAGCAAGGACTACGGTGATTTCTTTGAGGACGAGCCGTCTGTTAAGCGTACTGACAATAAAGCTGACGATACTAAAAAAATTGAAGAAAAAAACGACTTTGACGATAACAGCTTTGAAGATGATGACAATGAATTCGGATATGCAGATGAAGAAGATAATAAAGAAAATGTAAAGAAAAAGAAGAATAAATTTATCATTATTCTTTGTGCCGTTGTAATTGCTGCCGCACTCGGATTTATCGGTTTCTGCGTTTATAACGGTTTGTCAAATTCATCTACTGACAATAAAACTACTACAGCCGAAACTGCAACATCTGCCGAAGTAACCACACAGGCGCCGAGTACGGCGATGCCTACTACAGTTCCTGCTACAACAGAACAGGTTACAACATCTTCTTCATATAACAATGTTGTTCCTGTTGTCGGTTACGGTTACAGTTACGGTAAGAAGCTTCTTGAACAGGCTGGCTTTACCGTCGAAATTTCTGACTATGAATACAGTTATGATTATCCGGAAGGATATATTATCTCCCAGACTCCGGAAGGTGACACGAGCGCAAGTACGGGTACAGTTGTTAAACTTGTTATCTCAAGCGGACAGATTCAGAGAGAAACAGAAGCTCCTGCAACACAGGCTCATCAGTCATCAAACAGTCAGAACAGCTCATCGGGCAATTCAAATTCACAGTCATCAAGCAATACAAACACTAATAATAACGGCGGATTAATCTTCCCTAACAGTGATTCTTCATATCTCAGTAACGCACAGGTAAGCGCTTTGAGTGATGACGACTTACAGCTTGCAATTAATGAGATTTATGCAAGACGAGGCAGAATTTTTAAGGACGCAAGCCTTAATGCATACTTTAACTCGCAGTCATGGTATGAGGGCAAATATACACCCGAAGAATTTGAGAAGAATGTTAAATTTAATACTTACGAACAGAAGAATCTTCAGCTCTTGATTAACGAAAGAAGATCAAGAAAGTGATTTTTGAACAAGAAAGATAATGCAGAGGAGTTATTATGAAAGATAAAATATTAAACGCACTAAAAAGCAAGACCTTCTTTGCTTTGGCAATTAATATTGTTATTATGGCTTTGATTATAGGTGTTACTGCATTTTCCTATGACAGTGCTGACGATTTTTACAATTCTTTATATATCTGTCAGTATCATAACTATTACAATAATGATATTAACTACATTTTTGCGACAATTACCGGTTCATTGCAGTACATTCTTTTGAATTTCAACTGTTTTGTACTTTTTCAAATTCTTCTCTCCTGTGCCGCTTTTTCTTCTGTTACATTTGTTTTTGCCGATAAATTCGGAAAGCACAAGGCTTTCATATTCACTCTTGTGCTGAATATTTTGTTTTCATTTGACCATTATTCAAACATTTTAAGCAGTAAAACCGCCGCTTTGCTGCTTACGGCAGGGTTTCTGATGGCACTTAATGCAATCAGAAATAAAAGGTACTCTCTCCCGTTTTGGATTGGTGTACTTGAAGTTATATTCGGAACATTTTTATGTTTCAAATATTTCTTTGTGGGACTTGCATTTTTCATTGCATTCTTCATCGGTGATATGATTGCAAAAAGAAAGTACAAGTTGCCGTTCAGAAAATTCTTCTGGTACTTCAGACCTTTTGTGCTTGTATTTGTCTTTATTGTTCTTGTCGGCTGCGGTCTTGAATATTATTCATATTCGGTCAATAATGCAAATGCAGAAACTTCGGAGTTGTACAGATACAGCGTCCTTGCCGATAAGACCGATGATAATGCTTTTCCAAACTATTCCGATTACTTTGAGGAGCTTAATTCGGTCGGAATAAATTCGGCAAATGAGTATGAACTTTTTGTTGACGGATATTATGATGAAAACAACGGACTGAATACTGCTGCCCTTGAAAAGGTTGCGGATATCCAAAAACAGGAAAATCCGTATAATTTCTTTGATAATGCGGGTGCATTGTTTTCAGATGCATGGGGACATATTATAAATTTTGATTCATATCTTATTGCTTTTACGGTAATACTTGCCGTTATGGTTGTTTTTGTTACCGTTCAGAAAAAAAGATTTGCCTTCTTCCCTGCTTTGTATTTTGCGGTGGGATTTGCGGCTTGTATGTATGTTCGTTATGCAATGGATTCTTCGGCATACACAATGTACGGAATTTTGCTGATGATTCTTTCGTTTACAATGTATTCGTTTGATTTCGGTCATCTCAGAAAAGACGAATACAGCGATATTACAGATAAAAGCAGAAAAACTGTTCTTATTTCGGTTATTGTACTTGTGATATTAAGTGTGGCAAGCTGTGCGTCATATTTCTTCCATATCACTCCTGTTTCATATGACAAAAAGCCGAGTGATCTTTATACTGAGGTTGACAGACATCCCGAAAATTATTATGTTCTCGATCCCGTAACAGCTAAAGAATACATTTCATATACCGATAACTATATTCATCCACTGTGGGGATTTTCTTCCGATTTTCTCCATAATGTTGACGGCTTCGGATATCTTCATCGGACAAATCAGCTTGTGAACCGCAACCTCTCAACAAATATTTATGAGGCGGTCGTTGACGGAAGAAATGTATATGTTATCGATAAAAAAATTACTTTTATCAAAGAAAATTATCTTAACCAATATTACGGCAAAAAGGATTCCGTCATTGTTTACAAGGATGAAAAGGAATTCAACGGATTTACAATTTACAGCGTAGACAGAGTTAAATAACATTAAAAAAGGTATATCACGATTTTTTGGAGACGGTGAAGTCGTTTTTCTTAGGCATTTCGTTCATTCCTTTTCTGTCATTTTCCGGGCAAACTAAAACAAAAAGCAGAGCTTTTGGGCTCTGCTTAGTTTCTTGAAAATATACTTTTGCTATGGGAGTGATTCAGATTAGATTGCTCGGAATAAAACAATTATCCTTGTCAATCGGTATCGGCTCCTCACACATACATATGATGCCGCCGTTTCCGCGGTTCAAAGAAGCCTTGTCAATTACGCTGTACTTTTTGACCTCACGACGATCAGGAGAAGCACTCTTTTTGATTTCCAACGGATGAATGACATTGTTTTCCTCGATGAAAACATCAATCTCTTTTGCGTTAGAATCACGAAAATAGGTAATATTTACTTTAGATTTAGCGTAAGCGTAGTTTTTCACAAGCTCCATTACCACATAATTTTCGTAGTAATGACCGCTTGCAGCACCGTTACGGAGAGTGTCTGCCGTCAGCCACATCGAAAGGTAAGCACAAAGACCGGTGTCACAGAAATACAGTTTTGGTGTTTTGCTGAGCCGTTTCAGTTTCATTGTTTGAATATGGGGCAAGCAGATAAACAATGTGAAGTCCCACAAGTACTTTCAGCCATTCCTTTGCGGTACTCGGTGCAAGGTCAGCGGATTCCGCAAGAGTAGAATAATTGACCTGCTCTGAAACAAGAGCAGCACAACCGACAAGAAACTTACGAAAACGAACTGTGTCGGTAATACCGCCGTGTTAGCTTAGTAATATTTTTTTGAAAGGTGATAAAATTATGAGTACCAATAAGATTACTTGTTCATTTACCGTTGACCGTGATATTTACAACGCTTATAAAAGTATTGTTGTAAAAGGTGGCGAAAATGTAAAGGGCAACCTTATCCGTTATATGCTCAATGTCATTAACTATGAAACTCCAAATGCAGATACAATTTCTGCAATAAAAGAAGTTGAAGAACTGAAAAAAAATCTAAACAAAAAAACCTATGCTTCATTTAGAGAGCTTTTAGAGGATATTACCAATGAGTAAATTAAGAATTGTGCCATCACAGAAATTCAACAGAGATGTTAAGCTGGCAATTAAGCGTGGATACAATATTCAATTGCTTGATGATGTTGTTGAAATGATAGCTGAACAACAACTACTGCCACCGGAATATAAAGATTACAAACTAATTGGAAATTATTCCGGCTGTAGGGAGTGTCACATTACCCCCGACTGGCTCCTGATTTACGAAATTAGTAATGAAGAACTTATTTTGTATCTGACAAGGACCGGAACACACAGCGATTTATTTTAAACTTCTAAAGGCATTTTTGCCTTAATAGAATATACTAACAAATAAAAGAAAGAACCTTCCCTAATGATAAATTCATCAGAGAAGGTTCTTGTTATTTCTTCACCATAACTACAGCCTGTTTGCCGAGTTCGTTATATCTTGTATTTACAAGGCTTTTTGAGTATCTTGTACGAGCGTTTGTCCATGGGTCGTTAAAATAGTAATAATCTTTGTCATAGCCCGTGAGCAACAAACAATGTTCGCCGGCAGTCCAAGTGTAGTAACTGCCGAGTTTATATTTTGCGTTTTCATCGGTGTAGTTTACTCTCCAAGTGGTTGTCTTAAATGACGGTGACATATTAATTGTTGCCCACACCATAATCGGCTGACCTTGTGCAACATACTTACCCGAAAGATATTCAAGACTTTTCCCGCTGATTTCTACAGCCTTGTATGATTTGTCGGAAAGGTATTTATTCATACATTTTACCATAATCGGTGCATACGCTCCGTAGCTATTGGAACTGTATGGTGTTCCAACAAAGGCACAATTCGGATCAGGTCCTGTGTATGAACCGTTTGAATAACCGAAAGGTTTTTTTACCAAATACTTATCTGCAAATGTCGTTTCAGAAATTTTATATCCGTAGAAATTCAACAGCATTGTTGCACTACAGGTTTCACAGCCTGTCGGGAGCTTACTTTGACCGATTAACGGAACATTTGAAATCTTCTTGCTCTGTGGCATTATGTATACATTGCAAATGGCTTTTTTTCCGTTATTCAAAATGCAAGTTACAGTTGCTTTTCCTGTCGCTACTCCTTTGACGACACCTCCGCCTCTTGTTACAGCAGCTATTTTTGAATTGCTTGATGAATAAAGTCTGTAATATGCCGCTGTACCTTTTGGAACACTGCTGTTAATGTCAAAACTCTGACCTATGTACAGTACAATTTCACTTGCGTTAAGTTTAAGAGATGTTGCAAGCGGCTTGACCGTTACATTACAGGTTGCTTGTGTACCGTTTGGCATTTTGCATCTCACAGTTGTGGTTCCTGCCTTTTTTGCGGTCATCAAACCTCCGGCTTTTTGAACAAAAGCAATATTCGGATCATCTGAATAATAAGAACGATAATAAGCTGCTGTTCCGCTCGGCACATAGCTTGAAAAATCATACTGTTCACCGACTCCAAGTATAATACTTGTCTTATCAAGCTTTATGCTATTAGCAAGCTTTTTAACAGTAACCTTACATTTGGCTGTAAGTCCGTTATAAGTTTTTGCTGTAATTGTAGAGACACCAATGCCCACAGCAGTCATTTTGCCTTTATCGTCTACAGTAATTACCCCACTATTATCTGTAGTAAACTCTACTTGCGAAATATCTCCATTTTCAATAGTAGTAATAAGAGTATATGACTCCCCTACCCCAAGTGTTATTCCATTCTTATTGAATTTCACACTTTTAGGCGGAACAGTTGGTTTTGGCTCTGTAGTAGGCTGTTCAGTAATCTGCTCAGTATACTCTTCTGTTGAAGGTTCAGTAACTTCTTCCGTAGTTGTTTCAGTCGATTCTGTCGATGGTTCATCAACAATTGTTGTTTCCTCAACACATTCTGTAGTAGTTTCAGTATATGCTGTAGTTTCAGTATATTCAGTTGTTACTTCAGTACAAGCAGAGGAGGAATCCGATATCGTTGTTTCTGTGAATTCCATATTTTCTGTTGTCATCTTTGGACTTTCTGTGGATGCTTCAGTTCCGTAAACCGAGGTAGTTTCTGTCAAAGATGACGGTTCTGATGTATCGAATTGAGATCCAACAATAATTTTCTGAATATTAGTGGCATCAATAACGGTCAACACATTGTCACCATTAGTATCGTAAAGGAATTTCTCATCATCAGTTAAGTCAATCATACCTACAACATACTTTTGGATCTTGGTTGCATCCATAACTGTAAATTCGTAATTACCATTACCGCCGTTAACGATAGTCGCTGCATATGGTATTATACATATCGCAGATAACAGCGTTATGATTAATAATATTGATATTGGTTGTATTATTTTTTTCATGTTTTTTGCTCCCTTATCTGTGCCTGTTGTAATAGTCTTTGTCTGACCGTTTACAAATGTCTTTTCTACCGTATTACCGTCTGAATCGGTAACAATGTAATGAGTAAGACTGCCGTTTGATGATGTGCGATATTCACTTTCAAGCGAACCGTCAAATGTATAATAGTAATATGAAGTTTCACCGCTTGAATAGTTTTAGGTATTAGTAGGCTCAAATGAGCCTACTTACCCACATTCGTTTTAATTTTTTTCAAATATAGTTAGAATTATTAATCAATCTAAAATTTATGCCTATTTTTTTTAACTCATTAAATGCACTAAAATTGGTCTCATTGACTAACACCATTTTTTCATGTGAAATACAGCGAAACCACGGTATGCAATTTTTATAAAAAGCCAAATCTTCAGGATAATCATAAGCATTCCAAGAAGAAAAATCTATAGGTTTCATCAATAAAGCCGTTGTTATTTTATTAATTCTGAAACAATGGATTTGTTGTCCTGCAGTATATCTGGGTGTTTTTATTTTGCCTAATGGAATTTCATAATTTCTAAAACCATCCAAGAAATTAAAATATTCATTAGAATGATCCTTTTTATGGATCTGTCTCACAGTAAAAAAACTAAAATTCTCACTATAGCAAGTGGCAATTTTTAATATATCGTTATATTTACTATTAAAATCGTCATAATTCATAAAAGTATAAACCATAATACCACCTGTTTGCCCTATACATAAAACGAATGGATACTCCACTTTATATTTTTATATTTAACATGATAATACTTAAAAGAAGCAGACCCTCTATGTTTGGGATCACACTTACTTCTAGTGCTGCCTACTGAGTTTGCGATATTTAACGCATCACTCTTATAATAAGTTATTACATCTTTGCCTTGCCGCAACTTTGATTCAGCTTTACTTTTAGTAAGTTTACTTCCGCATTATCAACCGTCATTTCATTCTCATTATAACCGTAAACAAACGCAAATGCAATATAATTTACAATTTCATTTGTTCTTTCAGGAGTAACAGAAAGTGATACCTGCTGGTAACCGTCCGTGTTTGCACTAAAGTTCTGATATGTGCATTCTCTGTAATGCGTTCGGAACAAATCATTAAATGCTTTTTCCAAGTAATCAAATTTTTAGATAGCTGAGACTCTAATACATTTCGAAGCAAAATAATTTCTTTTCGTAATACTTGCCCAAAGTATAATAATATAGTTTATTTTCCGACACAGCGGATGGGCTACAGTCAAGTGTTTATGCACATATATCATATGTTTTCATTAGTATTTTCTTAATTTGCTCATTGTACATTGCTCAAATCTCTTATGTTATACGGTTATCCTTGCAACCTTTCCCCAAGGCGGATTTACTTCTTCATTGTTTAATAACCAAAGCACCGGAATACCTCTGGCAAGCTTTTCCTGAGGAAAGGGGGCATCTCCATCTGATAATATGATAATACTTGCCGACAATTTGTCGGACATATGATGAAATACATACTCAAAAATGATTTGAAAGTCGGTTCCACCACCTCCGGCGGGTTTGATTATCTTGAACTCGTTCTCGTCGCTAAACGGCTGTGGCTTTATAATCGCCGCATCAAAGAAGCCAAGCCATCCCTTTAGTTTTCCGTTGAACTGATCAATTGCTCCTTTAACCTCTGAATATGCTGCTGCAATCATATCGTCCGACATACTCCCTGATGTATCAATCATAAACAGGATATCTTCTACCCTATCTTCCTTGCCGTTGAAATCAGGCAAGAAAAACGGACTGTCGTCAAATCTCCGATCCGGTGGAGCAAACGAATAATCAACAACTTCTTCCTGAATAAAATCATTCAAGATTGTCCGCCAATCAGTTTGCGTTTTTTTTAGTTCTTTAAGAATACGCTCGGCAAAAGCAGGGAGAAGGCCTCTTGCGTTTGATGGATCTCTGATCTTAATAGCTTCTGCTGCGTCTTCAAACCGCTTGACCCATACGTCACGAAGTGTATCATCTTCTTCATACTTGCCCCACCGTGAATGATCATCCCATACCCGTACCGGTTGATGCTGTTCTTTTGAAATCTCTTTTTTTGCCCTGCCGACAGCAGAACCTGGACTTTTATTATTGCCTTTTTTATTAAGATTCTTCGGAAGCATAGCATAGACCTGTTCGGCAGTATATTCATGCCCTTCTTTTCCGTCCGGTGCAACATGCATTGCTATTCCGTATTTGCTTAGCGTTATACTGCTCGCTTTCATTCCGTTCTCAAGCATAATATTAGAGTTGACAACAATGTCAGCTGCAATATTGTATGCTTCAGGGTCTTCAACATCTCCGCGAAAGCAATGCTGTAACACAACATGCAAAATCTCATGCATCATGACAAAGTCAAGTTCTGCATCTGTTAGGCTGCCGAGAAACTCAGTGCCGAAAGTAATCCTTACTCCATCCGTACAGGCGGTTTCAACTTCTTCGCTGACAGCATAAATCATATGCATTAAAAGTAAACCGTAAAATCCATGGTTATACAAAATGCGCATGCGTGATAACAGAAGTCTTTTTATGCACCCTTTAATCTTGCTTTCAGACAGAGCCATTCATTAACCATCCTTTCGTTTGAAGCCACCTTGCAAATTCCAGAATGTGCATGAGCTTTTCTTTGTAATTTTTATCTATGCACATATAGTCTTTCAGCAATACTGCGCTGAAATCGGGAGGCATTTTGTCTGCATATCGGATTGAATTTGCGATTCTGCTCATTTCATCTTTGTGCATCCGTGCATAGGCGGTCATAGATGCCGTTAAAGCGTACATGACATCAGTATCCTTTGGCATCTGTGGCATTTTGCCGTCAAAAATATCTTCAACGGCCGGCAGGTTCTTATATACCTTGGCCCATGTTCTGAATTCAACCGCTACACCTGTCCCGACAAGTCCGGCAATCAAGTAATACATGCTGTCTATGTCATCATCAATCCAGTTCAGAACATTGCTTACCATTTCCCACGCACGGGGAGTCGGGAAAGCGAGATCATTACTGTCGGAATCAAATCCCATGAGATAACTTTGTCTGAAAGACAAAAAACCGACAACCTTATCATTGATACCGGAGGAAATTGCCCATTGCTTCCACGAACTGAAACTGCCTTCAATTTCGATGTGCATAAGTCGATTTGCCAGAGCTTTCGGCATTTTGAAAGCTACGGATTTATCTGTCACACGGTTTCCGGCAGCGATCACGATACAATTCTCAGGAAGTTTGTGCTCTCCGACAACTCGGTCAAGTGTGATCTGATAAGCTGCCGCCTGTACGGACTGAGGTGCTGCGGAAATTTCATCAAGGAACAGGATGTTGACAATATCGTCACTTGCATCCATTTGGAATATCTGCGGTTTCAGCCACACTGCAAGCGTTTTGTCAGCGTTGGCGGTAGGAATGCCTCTCAGATCAATGGGATTAAAAAGAAGCAATCGAACATCGGTTACATTAACCGTTTTACCGGTTTTCTCGCCAATCTCTTTTGCAATCCGGCGAACTGCCTGCGATTTACCAACGCCGGGAGGTCCCCACAGCATCACTGACGGCATGGTTTTGATGGGATAATTATGTTGAATGATTGCGCAGTAAGCGCTTGACAGTTTTTCAACCATTTTACCGACATTCATAGAGGGTATGTTGGTCATTTTAATATCGCTCATGTCTTATCTACTCCTAATTTCTTATTAAGTATTTCGAGCTTTTTGCGGCATTCCTCAATTTCATCGCTGAAACTTTCGTGCTTTTTGAGTTCTTCCTTAAGTTGATATTCTCTTTCTTGCAGCTTAGCAAATCCATTTTTCAATTTATCAAAGTGCTTTCGTAAATCATCAAGAAAATTATCGATTCTTATTAAATTGCCCGTATTCGTATCTCCGAGTTCTACATAATAACGACCGTTTCGTTTCAGCCAAATATAAGGTTTTTCCCGTGTCATGTTAGCGGGGAGAATAATTTCAAAACCTCGATATGTTGTAAGGGCTTTCTCTTTCGGTTCAAGAACATATCCGATAAGAGAAGAATGAATGTATTCTCTTAAATGTTTACGCTTTTCCGTCGCATCCTTCTTTACCTTGCTATCAACCGGTTCGGGATTTTCTTGTTTCCATCCGTTGTAAAATGCAATATCGGCTTCACATTGGGCAATATTGTTCTCTTGATTGGATATTTTTCCGGGCATCTCTAACAGTTCTTTTTCCATGCGAATTCTTGAATCAACAAGTTTGCGCTGTAATGTCAGATAGCGTGAAAGCTCGTTTGCAGTCTCCACACGTTCTTTTACAAGAGGATTTCCTACGGCCAGAGCTTTGACCTCGGCATAGTCGAGCACTGTGTCTTCAATATCCTTTCCACTCCGCTCGGTAAGCGATCCGGAAAGCAATCCGGTAATAAATCGTTGCTTGGTTTCGAGCAGCTGCCATGAATAGGCATCAAAGCTCCCTTCTGTGATATATCGGAAAATCTGCACTTTTGAATTGGTATTTCCTTGGCGCAGAATGCGCCCCTCACGTTGCGTCATATCTGCCGGTCTCCACGGAACATCGATATGATGCAGAGCGATCAGCTTATCTTGAATATTTACACCGAGTCCGAGTTTGAAGGTCGAACCGAGCAACACGCGAATGTCACCTTTCCTGACTTGAGCAAACATGGTATTTCTCTGTGCTTCGGTCCGGGCATCATGAATAAAAGCAATCTTGTCAGAAGGAACGCCTTTACTCTGAAGCATAGTCTTCACTTCATCATAAATGTTAAAACCCGTTTTAGGAGTCGATGTGTCGCAGAAAATGATTTGTGCAGATTTACAAGCCGTTGTTTTGAAATATATATCAGCAACATTTTCAACACAGCGTGCCACTTTCGATTGATAAGTGAACATAGCACTTGGATCGACCAGCCTTAAATCAAGCGCTGCTTTCCTTCCGTCCGTCGTGATTTTCAGCATATTATCATCTTTGCGACTAACATATCCTTTGCGAACATTCTCTGCTCTCTGTGAAATATCTTTCAGATAATCTGCAAAATCATTTGTTTTTGAGATCAGCGCATCGGTATATCCATCTATCTGCGGGATACCGACTGATGTGTCCACTTGATGAAAATCGGCAATGGATGACAGTAGAGATGTGAGTTCGGGAAGGTTGTGAAACTTAGAAAAACGAGTGGCAAGCCGATAACTGCTTGTGTCAACATCAATTTCAAATTCCGTGCTCCTTTCTGCAAACATACCGATCCAACTGTCAAAGTTCTGAAGATCCAGCATGGCAAGTTCACCGCTTTGCAAATACATCTGCATAATAAACGCATCTGTGATAGAATTTGTAATCGGAGTTCCGGTAGCGAAGACAACTCCTGCGCCGTCATTCTTCTTCTGCACCATATGTACCTTATCCATCATATCCTTGCATTTCTTGGAACCTGAAGCACTGATTCCAAGAACTTTATCTGCTTTTGTTTCGATAGGAACATTCTTAAAATTGTGTGCCTCATCTACAAAGAGTCTTGTAATTCCGAGATCATCAAAATACACACCGTTATACAAATCATCCATTGCAACGGCAAGTTCAGATAAGGCTTTTGAAACCGCCTCTTGTTTCTTCTTCAAACGAGAAGTGGCCTTGTTCTTTTTGCCCGCTATTTCTGCGATAAGTTCCTGTTCATAAACAAGCCGGTTTCGATAGTATTCCTTTGACAACGGAATCCACTCAAAACAACTGTAAGCAATAATGATCCCATCAAAATCCTCGTCACGTATTCTTTCAAGAAGACTTTCTCTTTTTGATGGAGTAAAACTCTTCGGCTCTACACAAAGAATATTGGCACTCGGGTACATGGCATAGAAAATGTTTTTCCATTGACCGACAATGTTATTTGGAACGACAAACATATTCTTTTCAGACAGCCCCATACGGCGCATTTCCATTGCGGCAGCAATCATAACATAGGTTTTCCCTGATCCGACATCGTGTGCCAATAAAGTGTTCGGAGTAAAGAGAATCCGCGCGACAGCGTCCTTCTGGTAAGGATAAAGGCTTATCGCAGGAGACATGTTAGGAAACCGCAAAAATGATCCGTCAAAAATTCTTTTTCGAACGCAACTGAAATTGTTCTCAAAAATCATTTCAAGACGTTCTTTTCTTCTTTCATCCTCCCAGATCCATTTTTGGAACGCCGTTATCATTTTATTTTGCTTTTCTATAGCGAGAATGGTTTCAGACCGGTTTATAACTCTTTTCTTGCCGGAGGAATTTGTTTTGCAAACGACCTCGTCGGTAACTGCAACCGACTTCATGTTCAAAGTTCTTTCGAGAATATGAAGAGCGTTTATTCTGTCGGTACCGTATGTTCGTGTCACCTTGACGTCATGATTGTATCTGCTTTTGAATGGTATTTCCCAAGTACCGGTCAATTCATCGTGTTTTGTATTGAAATCTTCTTCGTTATCGATGCTATACCAGTATCTGCGCCAATCGCCAAGAAGATGTTCAATAAAATCATCAATTATATCCGTAGGTACCCACGGCTAACCCAGTGTCACATAGATATCTTTTGTTGCAACAGTAGGAGGAAGGACCTTTTCAATAGCTTTGACATTATCAGCAAAATAGCCGTCGTATTCCTTATCAGCTTCTTTAGCCGCCTTCCATTTCCGCATCATATTGCCTGACAGATATTCCTCAGAGGTTTCCCAACCTTTATAGAAGCACTCGCCCCATGTTTCCAGATTCTGATAGATAGATCCTTTCAGCGTACCGATAATTGTCTTGTAGTCTTCACCGGTTATTGAAGAAATATATTCAATATCAACCCGTCCGAGATTAGATAGACTGAAAATGAGGCCGTCGGAAATGCTGTCAGCGTGAATACCCTGAGTCCTTACATCCTGATTGAACGCGTTTTCCCAATCGAACGGAAGATCCATGCTTGTAACTTCACGTATATGTGCTTCTTTTTTCTCTTTTTCTTCACGGGCTTTCCGCTCTAATTCTTCTTTTTCCCTGCGGCGGCGTTCATTTTCTTCATGCTTTTCTGCGGTACGCTTAGCTGCACGGAGCTTACCTATAACCTCCTCAATTTCATCTGAGGAATACTTGCTGTCAATATTCCCCGCAAGCCCCAAAATATCAAAAAGACTCAACTGTGCACTGTCACCAGAATGATTTTTATTAGACATGTACCGTCACGCTCCGATCCTCTTTTGTTCACCCGTTTAATTATATTTTACAGCAGAGAATGTACCAATTTCGGAACATAGAAAAAGCAGACTGTGAAAACGCAGTCTGCTTTTCTTGTAAAGACAGTTGTATTTAGGCGTGTCTTGCTCTGGATACAGATCCTTTCTTAATCGAAAGGTATCTCCTACTCGTCAGCGAAAAAATGCCGTTAAAAAGGAAATCCAGAAAATATATGATAATTCTAAACAGAATTATGGCGCCCCTAAAATTGCTCAGGAACTACGTAAATCTGGCGAGACCATCAGCCAACGCACCGCAGGTAAATACATGCGTGAAATGGGCATTCGTGCCCAGTGGACTACTACCACTTTTAGCAAAGAACTCCACAACATTCTCAATGAACAGTTTAATCCTGAACGTCCTAACGCTGTCTGGTGCACAGATATAACTTATATCTGGACGCAGGATGGTTTTGTATACCTTAACTGCGTTATGGACTTGTATGCCAGAAAAATCATTGCCTGGACTCTTGCAGACACTATGGAAGTATCTACAGTTATCGAAACAATCAACAAGGCAAAAGCCTGTCGTAATACTGATTTACCACTTATTATCAATTCAGATCGTGGCAGCCAGTATATTTCAAATGCGTGGCGTGAAGCCACTGAAAAGATGCAGCAAAGCTATTCTCATAGTGGTTATCCTTACGATAATGCCTGCATCGAATCTTTCCATTCCTTAATCAAAAGAGAATGGTTTAACAGATTTCATATCATTAACTACAAACATGCCTATAGGCTTGTATTTGAGTATATTGAAACATTTAATAATACCGTTAGGATTCACAGCCACTGCGACTATATGTCTCCTAATGATTTTGAAAAATTGTTTGAGAGGGTATCTTCTCTGCCAGCAGCTTAGTTGGCAGAACTTCT
>ENA-UOIZ01001448-UOIZ01001448.1-human-gut-metagenome-genome-assembly--contig:-P88-NODE-1448-length-19414-cov-6.279663_pt1 | contig 19414 bp, 16 predicted proteins | sample MGYA00242336_ERZ723883 | MGnify/ENA metagenome assembly ERZ723883 | reverse complement strand
TCGTATTTATTGAGGATTATTGAGATATAAAATCAGGTAGCGGTCCTCCGATACCGAGTTTCATAGATCCGAGCATCTCCTTCGTTTCCCAGCCGCGGCCGCGGCTGACATAGCAGTTTATTATAGCATGGGTGCCCGGGCATTTCAAGCCGTCACTTGACCGGAAGATAGTTGTCCGGGTCGAGATACTGTGCCGCCATGCGCACGTACCAATCCTTCGTCCCGCGCCAGTCGGTGCGGTCCTTGTCGGTCAGCTCGCGCAGCGGCCTTGCGGGCACGCCCGCGACGAGCGTCTCCGGCGGAATGATCTTGCCCTGCGGCACGAGCGCCGACTCGGCCACGACGCTGCCCGCGCCGATCTCGCTGCAGAGGCTGAGCACCGCGCTCATGCCGATGCTGGCCTCCGGCCCGATGGCGCGCGCGTGGATGATTGCGCCGTGGCCGATGGTCACGCGGCGCGAAATGGTCACGACGGGATCTTCCCCGCCGGTGTGGATGATGACGCCGTCCTCGACCGCGACCTCCTCCTCAAGCACGATGCGCGAGGCGTCGGCGCGGATGACGGCATAAGGGCCGATATAGCAGCGCGGGCCGACGATCACATCGCCGATGAGCTCCGCGCTCGCACTGACGAACGCCGTCGGGTCGACCTGCGGGGCTTTTCCGCCAAAGGTATAGAGCATAATGGTCTCTCCATTCAAATAAAAGATGTATGATTTTATCATGCACAGCCGCCGGATGCAAGCACAACGCCCGGGCAGGAGGAACCTGCCCGGGCAAACGTATTCGGATCGCAATTACAGACTGCGTGCCGCCTCGTAGCCATCCCAGATGGCGCCGAAGATGTTGCGCACACGGCGGCCGTCGCCGAGCGCGAGCACGGTCTCTTAGTCATCGCGGATCGCGTCAAAGAGCGCATGGTTGGCCTCCATGCCGACCGCAGTGATGACCGTGTCACCCTCCGCCAGCGCGGGCACGCCCTCAACCTGCTTGACCTGCTCGGCAAACGGCAGATAGACGCCCTTGTCAAAGTTCATCGGCGGATGCGCCCGGTACCAGCTATCGTAGGTGCCGACATCGACATCGAGCGCGTCGTAGCCCATGCGCAGGCGTCCCAGCTCCGTGAACAGCAGGCTCACGCCGATATGCGCATGGTTCTTGCCCAGCAGCGTCAGCAGCTCGTCCCACCGCTCGCGGAACAAAAGCTGCTCCCCGACCGGGTAATCGTGCCAGTCCTGAAAGTTGAGGCCCCCGCCCCGCTTTGATATATTTTTGATTAGCAAGGCGACAGACGCATTTTTTCAAACCATGAAACATCATTAGGAGGTAGCATACATGAAAACAAATTAGATATCGTTGTTTCCCTGGACAGTGTGCGGCGCATACGCCGCGCGCCGGGCAGCAAGAAGGCCGCAGCGCATATGCACTGCGGCCTTTTGATCGTGATCGTGTTTTGCGCGCGAACGGCTTACGGCTGCTCACCGGGATCGCTGTTCGGAGCGTCCGCATCCGGTGCGGACGGTGCCTCCGGCTGGGCCGGCGCTTCCGCGTCCGGCTGCGGGGTCTCGGGGGCCTCGTCCATTCTGCGGATGACCTTCGCCGGCGGCTCAATGGTGTCGTCCGGGTGGACGGGCATCACACCGTGCTCACAGTAGTAGCGGAAGTCATCGCCCTCGATCGTCTCGTGGATGAGCAGGTACTCCGCGAGGCCGGTCAGCAGGTCGGCGTGCTCGCGCAGCAGCGCCTCGCACTTGGCGTAGGCCTGGTCGAAGAGGTGCTTGACCTCCTCGTCGATCGTGGCGGCGGTCTCCTCGGAATAGCTCTTCGTGGTGCCGAAATCGCGGCCGATGAAGATGCTGTGGCTCGAATCGTCGAACGAGATCGGGCCGAGCTTCTCGGACATGCCGTATTTCATGACCATGTCGCGGGCGATGTTCGTCGCCTGCTGGATATCGTTGGACGCGCCGGTGGAGATATCGTCAAGGAAGAGCTGCTCGGCAATGCGGCCGCCGAGCGCGGAGACGATGCTGTCAAACATCTCGCCGCGGGACGTGAAGTTCTCAGCGTCCTCGGCCTTGCGATACCAGGTGAAGCCGCCGGCAGCGCCGCGCGGGATGATGGTGATATAGTGCACGGGGTCGGAGTTCTTGAGGAAGAACGACGCGATCGCGTGGCCGGACTCGTGGTACGCCGTCAGGCGGCGCGCACGCTCGGACACGACGCGGCTCTTCTTCTCCGGGCCCATGACGACCTTCAGGATCGCCTCGTCGATATCCGCCTGCATGATGAAGCGGCGCTTGCTGCGCGTGGCCATGATGGCGGCCTCGTTGAGGAGGTTCTCCAGATCCGCACCGGCAAAGCCGGCCGTGCCGCGCGCGATACTCTTGAGATCCACATCGTCGCCCAGCGGCTTGCCGCGGGCGTGGACCTTCAGGATCTCCTCGCGGCCCTTGATATCGGGCAGACCCATATACACGCGCCGGTCAAAGCGGCCGGGGCGCAGCAGCGCGTTATCGAGAATGTCGGCGCGGTTGGTCGCCGCCATGACGATGACGCCCTCGTTATTCGTAAAGCCGTCCATCTCGACGAGCAGCTGGTTGAGCGTCTGCTCGCGCTCGTCGTGACCGCCGCCGAGACCGCTGCCGCGCTGGCGGCCGACCGCGTCGATCTCGTCGATGAACACGATGGCCGGGGCGACCTTCTTGGCCTGGTCGAACAGATCGCGCACACGCGATGCGCCGACGCCGACATAGAGCTCGACAAAGTCCGAGCCCGAAATGGACAGAAACTGCACGCCTGCCTCGCCCGCGACTGCGCGGGCCATGAGCGTCTTGCCGGTGCCCGGAGGGCCGACGAGCAGCACGCCCTTGGGGATGCGCGCGCCCATCGCGGTATAGTTCTGCGGGCGCTTGAGGAAGTCCACGATCTCGGACAGCTCCTCTTTTTCCTCTTCCGCGCCGGCGACATCGGCAAACGTGACCTTCTTGAGGTTGTCCTCGCCGGTGCGCGTGTGCGCCTTGCCGAACTTGCCGACGCCCGGCGCTCCGCCGCCGCCCGCCTTGTTCATGAGCAGGTACCACACGCCGACGAACAGCACGATCGTGATCAGGTACGGCAGGATGGACATCCACCATGGCGCCGTCCAGCCCTTGACGTAATCATACTCCGTCAGCACGCCGCTGGCGGTCTGCTGCTCGATCAGATCCCCCAGATCCTCACGGAACCAGGTGGGATTCGACAGCGTCTTTTTGATCGTCGTATTGCCATCGCTGTCCGGAGAATAGAGATTGAGCGTGAGCTCATCTCCCTCGAGGCAGAACGACTTGACCTGCTCCTGGCGGAACAGTTCCTCGATCTCGGAATAGGTGTATTCCTTCTGCTCTGCCGGTGTGGTCAGATAGAAGATGACGGCGAGAATGATCACGCCGATCAGCAGGTAGAACCCGATGCCTCTGGCACGGTTCTTATCAGGTTTCAAATTAAATCACATCCTTTATGGGATCCGCACCGGGCGCTCAGGTGGAGTAGACCTCCGGCTTGAGCACGCCGATGTACGGGAGATTGCGGTATTTTTCTGCGTAATCGAGCCCATAGCCGACGACGAACGCATCCGGCACCTCAAAGCCGGCATAGGCGGCGTGGATCGGCGCCTTGCGGCGGGCGGGCTTATCGAGCAGGGTGGCAATGGTGATGGAGGCAGGCCGGCGGACGCTGAGATAGTCCTTGAGATAGTGCAGCGTGACACCGCTGTCGAGAATGTCCTCAACGAGGATGATGTCACGGCCCTCGATGTCCTGATTCAGATCCTTGTTGATCTTCACGGCGCCGGTGGTCGTGGTCTGGTTGCCGTAGGACGACACAGCCATGAAATCGACCGAGCACGGGATGGTCACGCTGCGCATCAGGTCGGCCATAAACACAAAGCAGCCCTTGAGCACGCCGACAAACAGCGGCTCGCGGCCGTCGAAATCCCTGGAAATCTGGGCACCCAGCTCCGCCGTGCGCGCCTGGATCTCCTCGGCGGACAGCAGAACGGACGCAATGTCATCTCTCATATCGCTCATAGTATTCTCCCCCATATGTCTGGATCTGTTCCATTCGGATGCAGATCATGGTTTGCCCCGGTGCCGCCGCGCATTGCTCGGCAACGCCGAAACCGGCGATGGCCGCCGGCGCATCTGCCGCGCGGATGATCGGCACGCGGTCGCGCTCGGCCTGTGTCAGCCCCCGTTCGGCGAACAGGTCGCTCACGCGCTTCGTGCAGCCGCGCCCCGCCAGACGGATCCGGTCGCCCGGACGCCGCGGCGTAACAGATAGTTTATCATGGATGATCGCAGATTTAAAGCAAAAAGTGGTGAACGCGCTGTGAATTTCACGAAACGGTTCCGGCACGCCGACCGTGACGCGCAGCCCCAGCTCCGGGATCTCCGCCGTCTCACCCGGACGCAGAATGTGCGTCCCGAGCGGCGGCAGCGCCTGCGCGCCGAAAAACAGCCGACCCTGCTCGCGCGTCACGCGCAGGCCGGGCACATCGGCATAGCCGAGCCCTTCCCCGTCACACAGCCGCTCGAGCGCCAGCAGATGCCGGCGCGACAGTTCCCGTCCGGCCGCCTGCTGCAGCGCACGCACGCGCACCGGGCGCGGCAGCGCCAGCAGCTCGGCGATCGGAATGCCCTCCGCGGGCATCTGCCCAGCCAGAAAATCCGCAGCCAGCCCACTGAGAAACGCCTCGTCCTCGCGCAGGAGCGCTGCCGTGTCGGCCGCGTGCTGCACGAAGGCGGGATTCACGCTCTCGAGCGCCGGCACGGCATGGTGCCGGACGCGGTTGCGGGCATAGGCATCGGCCGCGTTCGTGCTGTCCTCCACGTGCGGGATGGCATGGGCGGTCAGGTAGGCCTCCGCCTGCGCGCGCGTCGTGTCCAGCATCGGACGCAGGAGCTTGCCGCGCTGCGGCGGGATGCCGGTCAGGCCGCGCAGGCCGCAGCCGCGTGCGAGGTTGAGCAGCAGCGTCTCGGCATTGTCGTCCGCCGTGTGCGCCGTGGCGATCCAGTCGTAGCTGTGCGCCTGCGCGCATTGCGCCAAGAACGCATAGCGCAGCTCGCGCGCGGCGGCCTCGGTGCCCATGCCGCGCACGGACGCAACATCGCCGCGCCCGGCATAAAACGGCACGCCCAGTTTCTCGCACTGCGCGCGCACGAACGCCTCGTCGCGGTCGCTCTCCGCGCCGCGCAGCCCGTGGTTGAAGTGCGCACAGCCGACGGCAAAGCCGCGCTGCGCGCCCAGCGCCGTCATCCGGTGCAGGAGGTACATGGAGTCCACCCCGCCGGACACGGCACACAGCACACGCACGCCGGGCATGATGGCATCAATAGTCATCGTCGTCGTACTTCTTCTCGATGGCCGCGAAGGATGTGTACTCCGGCAGCCACATGAGTTCGAGCGTGCCGGTCTCGCCGTGGCGGTTTTTGAGGATGATCGCCTCGGCGAGGTTCGGATTCTCGCACTCCTTGTTATAATACCCGTCGCGGTAGAGCGCGAGCACGATGTCCGCGTCCTGCTCGATGGCGCCGGACTCACGGAGGTCGGACAGCATCGGGCGCTTGTTCTGGCGCGACTCGTTGGCACGCGACAGCTGCGACAGGCAGATGACCGGAACATTGAGCTCCTTGGCCATGATCTTGAGCATGCGGCTCATGTCGGAGACGGCCTGCGTGCGGCTCTCATTCGACCAGCCGTGGCCGCTGCCGGCCGACTGCATGAGCTGCAGATAGTCGATGACGACAAGGCCAAGATTCGGGATGCGGCGGCACTGGGCGTTCATGTCCGCAACGGACAGCGACGGGTTGTCGTCGATGCGGATATCCGTCGCGCTGATGGTCGTGGCCGCGGCGCCGACGCGCCGCCACTCGTCCGCCGAGAGCTTGCCGGTCAGGAGCTTCTGGCTGTCGACCAGGCCCTCGCCCGCGAGCAGGCGCGTCGTGAGCTGCTCGCGCGCCATTTCGAGCGAGAACACCGCGACCGTCTTGCCGGACGTCTTGCCGACGTGCAGAGCAATGTTGAGCGCAAGGCTCGTCTTGCCCATGCCGGGACGGGCCGCGATGAGGATGAGCTCGCCCGCGTTCAGACCGAGAATCGTCTGATCCAGATCCGGCAGGCCGGTGGCAAGGCCGGGGATGCCCCCGCCGCTGCTCGCCGCCTCGGAGAGGTTTGCATACACGCGCTGGATGACCATGCTGATCGGCTGCAGGCCGCCGACATTGCGTCCCTGCCGGAGCGCATAGATCTTGCGCTCGGCCGCCTCGAGCATGGCGTCCGCTCCGCCGGAACCCTCAAAGATCATGGTGTTGATCTCATCGGCCGCCGTGTGCAGATTGCGCAGCAGCGCCTGATCGCGCACGATGGCCGCGTACTTGAGCACGTTCGCCGCCGTGGGCGTGACCTGCATGACCTCCATGAGGTACTGCTGCGTCGTGTCCTTGTACACACCGCGGACCTTCATCTGCTCGAGCACCGTGACCGCGTCCACGCTCTGCCCGTAGGAGAACATGGCGAAGATGGTGTCAAAGATATCGCGGTTGGCCTGAATATAAAATTCGTCGGACTTGACCTTTTCGATCACGTCCGGGATGCAGCTCGGGTCGATGAGCATCGCACCGATGACTGCCTGCTCCGCCGGAGCGGAATGGGGCGGCTGTCTGCCCAGCAGCTCCTCCATGACGGGTCCCTCCCTCGCCTGCGCGCGGTTTATTTCTCTTCGATGACCAGCACGTGGATCGTGCCGGTGACTTCATAGCCGAGCTTGCACTTGACCTCGTACGCGCCGAAGCTCTTGATGGGTTCGGCCTGCACGATCTTCTGCTTTTCGATGGTGAGGTCAAACTGCTCGTGCAGCGCGTCGCTGATCTCTTTCGAGGTGACAGAGCCGAAAAGTTTGCCGTTGCTGCCGGCCTTCGCCGCGATCTTCACCTGAATGGCGCCGAGCTTTTTGGCGTTTTCCTCCGCCTCGGCCTTCTCGCGGGCGATCTGCGCCGCCTTGGCCTTCTCCTTCAGGCGGAAGGCGTTGAGATTGTCGGCCGTGGCCTCCGTCGCAAGCTTGCGCGGCAGGAGATAGTTGCGGGCATAACCGTCGGACACTTCCTTGAGCTCGCCCTTTTTGCCCTGGCCCTTGACATCCACATTCAAAATTACTTTCATAGCAAGATACTCCTTTGCTTAATTTTCCAGATTCTCGTCGATCGCCTTGCGTGCCATCTGCACCGCCTGCGCGACCGACACGTCATACAGCTGCACGGCTGCCGACGAGCGGCTGCCGCCGCCGCCGAGCGCCTCCATGACCAGCTGCACATTCAGTTCGCCGATCGAGCGCGCGGAGATGAACACATCCCCGTCGCCCATCGGATAAATGACCATGGACGCCGTGACCCCGGCGATGTTGAGCAGTTCATCCGCCGCCTGCGCCGCGACGATGCGATCCTGCGGCTCGGTGGGCGCGGCAATGGCAATGTCCGCGCGGTAGATAGACGCCGTCTGCAGGATCTTATAGCGGGCGACCGTGTGCTCCATGTCCGTCTGCAGGAGCTTTTTGACCTCCGAGGTATCGGCCCCGGCGCGGCGCAGGAACGCCGCCGCCTCAAATGTGCGCTCGCCGGTGCGGACGGTGAAGTCCTTCGTATCGAGCATGATGCCCGAGAGGATCGCCTCGGCCTCCACGCGCAGGATGTCCGGCTGCTCGACCAGCTCCTCGAGCAGCTCCGTCATCAGCTCGCAGGCCGACGACGCATACGGCTCGTGGAAGCTCATGGTCGCGTTGGTGATGTAGGTCGCCGCACGGCGGTGGTGGTCGATGACCGCCACGCGGGTGCAGGCTTCGAGCAGGTTGCGGTTTTCCACCTGATCCGGGCGGTTGGTGTCTACCACGACGAGCAGCGTGCGGCTGTCGGCATGCAGATACGCCTCCTGCGGAGACAGGAACGCTTTGCCGTACTCCGGCACGCGCAGCATCCGATCACGCAGCTGGCCGGCGGCCGTCTTGTTCGCATCCATGACGATGCGGCAGGGCGTGCCGAGCTTGCGTGCGATGCAGCAGACGCCGGCGGCCGCGCCGAGCGTGTCCAGATCGGAGAATTTATGGCCCATGACGTAGACCTTGGACGAGTCCTGAATGAGCTGGCTGAGGGCGTTGGCCATGACGCGGGACTTGACCTTCGTGCGCCGCTCGACCTCGCCGCCGCGGCCGCCGAAGAATTCGAACGTGACGCGGTTTTTCACCACGGCCTGGTCGCCGCCGCGCGAGAGCGCCATCTCGGTGCCAAGAATGGCGAAATTATAGCATTCATCGAGGCTGTCGCCGTCGCGCCCGATGCCGACGCTGACGGTGGCGCGGATGCCGCTCGGGCTGGTCACGGCGTGCACGCTGTCGAGCAGGGATGTGAACTTGTTCTCGCGCAGCTCGTCAAGATGCCGCTCCTCGAACACGTACAGATACCGGTCACGGTCGTAGCGGCGGAAGAAGCCGCCCTTGCCCTCGCACCACTGCAGGAGCTTGTCCTCAATGGCGTCGCGCAGCTCGTTGCGCTTGCGGTCGGTCAGGCCGCGGATGAGCTCATCGTAGTTATCGATGACGATGACGGCGATGATCGGGCGCGAAGCGTAATACTCCAGCCGGATCTTTTCATAATCCGTGACATCGACCCAGTAGGTGATGCCCATGTAGCTGGCGGCATCGTCCGGATTCGTGCGCACGAGGTTGCCGTGGATCTGATACTTATGGCCCTGATACTCCAGCAGCTCCGGGCACTGGGTATTGCCCTCGAGCAGCCAGCTGCCGGAAAACTCTGGGATCACGTCCGTGATGCGCATATCGACCGTCGGCTTGTGCCGGCCGCAGAGATCGAAAAAGTTCTGGTTGGCCCAGATGACCTGCGAATCTGCCGGACGAAAGACCGCCATCGGCAGCGGGAAATTCTGCAGGGTATTATTTCGTGCAGACTCCGTATCATAGGTGACGGATTCAATATATCGTTCGAGCGTGCGGCGCTTGCGCGCGCGCATGATGACCGAATAAATGATGAGCAGCAGAATGATGATGCCCTCGCAGATCGACAGCCAGAGCCGGTCGGAAAAGAAGAACGTGATGACTGCAAACACGATCAGAAACAGCAGAAACATCCGCGAATTGGGCATCAGAGCCCGCTGCAGCTTGGATTCATTGGGTACATTGCTGACTTTGGGGTCTCGCATCGTCATACCTCCTTGCACCCTGCTGGGCAAAAGCTATTACCCCTATGATAATCAATGATTATATCAGATTCTATCCATATTGACAAGACGCTTTCCTGCTGAAGATTCGTGAAAGGAGCGTGCGCATGAAAGCAATTTTACTGGCCGGCGGTCAGGGCCGGCGGCTGCGCAGCATCACCGGAAGCCTGCCGAAACCCATGGTGCCGCTCGTCGGCGTGCCGGTGCTCGACCGGCTGCTGGATCTGCTGCGGCGCAACGGCTTCACGGACGTGTGCATGACGCTGTGCTACCGGCCGGAGGTCATTCAGGAGCACTGCGGCGACGGCAGCAGCTACGGCGTGCACCTGAAATACCGCATCGAATCCGAACCCCGCGGCACGGCCGGCGGCGTGCGCGCGTGCAGCGACTTTTACGGCAGGGAGGATTTTCTCGTCATCAGCGGCGACGCCGCGTGCAGCTTTGACCTGCTGGGGCTCTATCGCCGGCACCAGCAGGCGGACGCGGCCGTAACGATCGCACTCTACCCGAACGCAGAGCCGCTGCAGTATGGGCTCGTGCTGCAGGACCGGCAGGGACTTGTGCAGCACTTCATCGAAAAACCGGACTGGGAGCACGTCGTGACCGATCTCGTGAACACCGGGATCTATATTGTCTCCCCGCGGGCAATGGCCTATGTGCCGGAAGATCAGCCGTTTGATTTTGCCAAAGATCTCTTCCCGCTGCTGCTCGCGGCGCACGAGCCGATCCTCGGCGTGCCGATGGACGGCTACTGGTGCGACATCGGCACGCCGCGCGCCTACTACCGGTGCAGTCTTGACGTGCTTGACGGGCGGCTGAGCCCGGCGCAGCCGGACGCTCCGGACGACCTGCCGCCGCAGATCGCGCGCCCGGACCCGAACCGCCGCACCGTCCCCTGCCGCGACCGCGCGCACCTGATGCGCACGGTCTCGGAGGCCATGATGGAGGCCGGGGCGGACTTTACCGACGGGCTGCACCTGCGCGACGGCGGCTGGGAGCTGAGCATCCGGCCGGACGCGAACGCTTCCGCCCTGCAGGTCGAGGCAAACGCGCCGGACGCCGCTGCCGAGACGGCGCATCTGCTCGAACTGATGGAGCGGGGCGAAAACCAATAGAGCGAGAATAGCGCGCAAAAACCGCCGCATCCCAAGATGCGGCGGTTTTCCCCTCGGCCGAAAGGATTTTCGGCCGAGGAAAAAACCCGAAAGCACAAATGGATTTGTGCTTTCGGAGTGCATCTCATTCGAGGCGGGCCTTGCCCCCTCGAGCTCCCCCGCTGCGCGATCGTCTCTTGCCGCAGCGGCTGCTTCCAACTGCTGCAAAAACCGCCGCATCCAAAGATGCGGCGGTTTTCTGATACTTATTGCTTGTAGTGGTGTGCGTCCTCGAGGACCATTTCCTTGACCTTCATCAGGCGCACCTTGGTCGAACTTTCGTTCTCGTCCAGCTTCATGGAGATGTAACGAATGTTCTGCTCCAGCTCGGGGATCATAACGTATTCGAGCGCGTTGACGCGGCGGCGGGTCTTTTCGATCTCCTGCGCGAGCATCTGCGTGGTCTTTTCGACCTGCGCGAGCTCGAGCATGTCCTTGAACACCTCCGCCAGCTTCTCGAGCGCATCGTCCAGCTCACCAGACGTCTGCGCAAAGCCATACGGGAAGATCTCGGACGGATCGCTGTTGCGGGTCTGGAAATCGTAGACCGGCACGTTCACGCTCATGATGTTCTGATAGGTCATGCCCAGCTCGACGCTCTGCCGCGGGTAGAGCAGCGACTGTTCGAGCATTTCCGGGGACATGATCGCGGACGCGACCGACAGAGAGCCGAACGCCTCCGTGAGTCCCTGCTCGACCTTCGCACGCAGCTGCTTGTTCAGGCGCACGTTGTCGAGGAACTGACGCATCAGCTCGTCACGCTTATCCTTGAGGAGCTTATGACCCCTGCGAGCGGTTTTCAACCGGCCCTTGAGCTGGTTGAGCACCATTCTTGTCGGGGTAATTGCCGTATTTGCCATCAAATCACCTCACTTGGTAAGTCTGCGGGACGGATGCGCTCAGGTCTCGGGCATATACTTTTCGATCAGCTCGGGCTTGACACGCTTGAGCTCGGTGCGCGGCAGCAGGCTCAGCAGCTCCCAGCCGAGGTTAAGGGTATCCTCAATGGTGCGGTTGGTGTTGTTGCCCTGATTGACGTAGCGCTGCTCAAACGCATCGGCGAACTTTGCAAACTGCTTGTCGTCGTCGGACAGGGCCGCCTCGCCCAGAATGGTCATGAGCTCCTTGGCGTCCTTGCCGCGGGCATAGGCCGCGAACAGCTGGTTCATCGTGCCGGAGTGGTCCTCACGGGTCTTGCCCTCGCCGATGCCCTTATCCTTCAGACGCGACAGGCTGGGCAGCACGTCCACGGGCGGGATGATGCCCTTGCGGTACAGGTCGCGGGAGAGGATGATCTGGCCCTCGGTGATGTAACCGGTCAGGTCGGGGATCGGGTGGGTCTTGTCGTCTTCGGGCATGGTCAGGATCGGGATCATGGTGATCGAGCCGGACTTGCCGATGCGGCGGCCGGCGCGCTCGTAGAGCGTGGCCAGGTCGGTGTACAGGTAGCCGGGGTAGCCGCGGCGGCCCGGGACTTCCTTCTTTGCCGCGGAGACCTCACGCAGAGCCTCGGCGTAGTTGGTGATATCGGTCAGGATGACCAGCACCTGCATGTCCTTTTCAAAGGCCAGGTACTCGGCCGCGGTCAGCGCCATACGCGGGGTGGCGATACGCTCGACGGCGGGGTCGTTGGCAAGGTTGGAGAACACGACCGTGCGGTCGATGGCGCCGGTGCGGCGGAACTCCTGAATGAAGTACTCGGACTCCTCGAACGTGATGCCGATGGCGGCGAAGACGACGGCGAAATTCTCGTTGTCGCCCAGCACCTTCGCCTGGCGCGCGATCTGCGCGGCCAGCGCGGCGTGCGGCAGGCCGGATGCCGAGAAGATCGGCAGCTTCTGGCCGCGGACGAGGGTGTTCAGGCCGTCGATGGTGGAAACGCCGGTCTGGATGAACTCTGCCGGGTAGGCGCGGGCTGCCGGGTTCATCGGCAGGCCGTTGATGTCGCGGTGCTCCTCGGCGAGGATCGCCGGGCCGCCGTCGATGGGCTCGCCCATGCCGTTGAAGACGCGGCCGAGCATATCCTCGCTCACGCCCAGCTGCAGCGGGTGGCCGAGGAAGCGGACCTTCGACTGTGCGAGGTTGATGCCCTGCGCGCTCTCAAAGAGCTGCACGACCGCGTGGTCGTCCTCGACCTCGAGGACCTTGCAGCGGCGGACTTCACCGTTCGGGAGCTCGATCTCGGCCAGCTCGTCGTAGGTCACGCCTTCGACGTTCTTGACGATCATCAGAGGGCTGGCGATCTCCTGGATCGTTTTATACTCTTTAATCACTGCTCCTCACCTCCGGCGATAATCTCTTTGATCTGCGCGGTCATGTCCGCGGCGATCCTGGCATAGACCTGCTCGTACTCGTCGCTCGGCACGCTCTTGGCGCGGCCGATGTCGACGCGGGCAGGGATGGCAAAGAGCTTCTGCATCGGCGCGTTCTTCTCGAGTGCGTCGCGGCACTCGGCGTCGTAGCGCAGGATGAGACCGAGCAGCAGAAACTGACGGCGGTACTCGGAGTAGCTGTCGATGTCGACGAAGGCGTTCTGCTGCAGGAAGTCCTCACGGATCATCTTGGCCGTCTCCATCGTCAGGCGGTCAGCCGGGGACAGCGCGTCCTGACCGACGAGGCGGACGATCTCCTGCAGTTCGGATTCCTGCTGCAGGATGCTCATGGCCTTGTCGCGGTTGGCCATATATTCCTCGCCGAACGTGGCCTCATACCACGGCTTGAGCGAGTCGACATACAGCGAGTAAGACGTCAGCCAGTTGATGGCCGGGAAGTGGCGGGCATACGCCAGGCTCGAATCGAGCGCCCAGAACACCTTGACGATACGCATGGTTGCCTGCGAGACCGGCTCGGAAATGTCGCCGCCCGGAGGCGAGACAGCGCCGATGGCGGTGACGGAGCCGCGGCGGTCGCCCTCGCTGCTGATGCAGCGGATGCAGCCGGCGCGCTCGTAGAACTGCGCGATGCGGGACGCGAGGTAGGCCGGGTAGCCTTCTTCGCCGGGCATCTCTTCCAGACGGCCGGACATCTCACGCAGGGCCTCGGCCCAGCGGGAGGTGGAGTCAGCCAGAACGGCGACGTCATAGCCCATGTCGCGGAAGTACTCGGCGATGGTGATGCCGGTATAGATGGACGCCTCACGCGCTGCCACGGGCATATCGGAGGTGTTGGCAATGAGCACGGTGCGCTTCATCAGCGGCTCACCGTTGCGCGGGTCGGTCAGCTCCGGGAACTCCATGAGAACGTCGGTCATCTCGTTGCCGCGTTCGCCGCAGCCGATGTAGACGACGACGTCCACGTCCGACCACTTGGCGAGCTGGTGCTGCACGACGGTCTTGCCGCTGCCGAACGGGCCGGGCACGGCGGCCGTGCCGCCCTTGGCGATCGGGAAGAGCGTGTCGATGATACGCTGGCCGCTGTTCATGGGCTTGTTCGGGGCAAACTTCTGCGCGTAGGGGCGCGCGATACGCACCGGCCAGCGCTGGATCATGTTCAGCTCGTGGTCGACGCCGTTGGCGTCGGTGAGCACGGCGACGGTCTGGTCGACCGTGAAGTCGCCGCCGGTGATGCTCTTGATCGTGCCCTTCATCTGCGGGGGCACCATGATCTTGTGCAGGATAGCCGTCGTCTCCTGGACGGTGCCGATCACGTCGCCGCCGGTGACGGCGGTGCCGGGCTGCACAACGGGGTCAAAGTGCCAGACGCGCTCGCGGTTGAGCGCGGGCACCTCGATGCCGCGGGTGATGTTGGAGCCGGTCAGGTCACGGATCTCAGGCAGCGGACGCTGGATGCCGTCATAGATATTCTCCAGCATGCCGGGGCCAAGCTCCACGGACAGCGGCATACCGGTGGTCTCGACTTTCGCGCCGGGGCCAAGGCCCGAGGTCTCCTCGTAGACCTGGATGGACGCGCTGTCGCCGGTCATATTCAGGATCTCGCCGATCAGGCGCTGCTCGCCGACACGCACAACGTCGGAGACGTTGGCATCGGCAAGGCCATTGGCCACGACCAGCGGACCGGAAACTTTTGTAATGGTTCCGCTCAATTTCATTCTTCCTTTCCTTAAAGGATATCGGAGCCAACCGCTCGCTCGACGGCCGCCTTGAGCGCGGTCTGGCCGAGGCCGAGGGGGCCTTCCCTGCCGGGGATCAGGATGATGGCCGGCTTGGGAACATCTTTGAATTTGTCGATCTCATGCTGAAGCTCCTGCGCCAGATTCTCTTCGACATAGATGATGGCGTAGTCCTCAGAGTCTTTCGTCAGGCGGCGCAGCGTCTCGTGCGCCTCCTCGGTATTGGCAACCGGGCAGGCCTCGAGGCCGAGCGCCTTGAAGCCCATGACGGTCTCCGCACCGCCGACAACTGCAATTTTAAGCATAAGTCTCACGCAGCCTTTCCCGGATGACCGCGGGCTGAAGCCCGGCGAGTCTGCCCGTCAGGATCATTCTGGCGGCCGTAGTCTCGTTTTCCATGGCGGCGAGATAAGCGGACACATGCGCCGCGCCGAAGCTGCGCAGCTTGGCCGCGCGGATGTAGTCCATGAGCGCGTTGTCGCACAGCAGCTCAAACGCCGTCAGCGCGCCGCCGCTCATGGCCGCCGCGCCGGCAGCCGCCGCATTGCCCAGCCACGTGTTGCCGTAGAGCGCGGTGAGCGCCTCGGCCGAGTCGAACGCCGCGAGCACGCGGTCCGTGCCGATCGTGCCGCCCGGGATGAGCGCGGTCTTGAGAAAGTCCGCGTCCTTGGCCATGCGGCGCGTGCGCACGGCAGCGCGCAGGTTCGCGCTGTCGATCTGCAGCTGCACATAGCCTCTGGCAAAGCCGCCGTCGCTCAGGCCGTCGGAAAGCGCGAGCATCTGCGCGAAATACGCGCGGTCGAGCTCGAAGTCCGCTGCCTGCGGATTGGTCGTGCGTGCCAGGATCGCGGCGGCGCTGACCATGGCCTGCGCCAGAACGGGCGGGATGTCGCGGTAGTCCTCCTCGAGAAACGCCGTGAGCAGTTTCTGCGGCGCCACGGTGCCGCGCTGCGACAGGATCGCGCCGCACTCCACGCCCATCGCCTGCGCCTTGATGAGCGCCTTGGCATTGTGGTAGTCATACTTGAGGCGGAACAGCTGCACGAGCTGCGCCTCCGGGACCATGCCCTCGACCTCATCGAACAGCGCCGCGATGTGCGCCTCGAGCGCAGCGCCGGCTTCCTTCGCGGACAGGCCGCTCAGGTCGCCGTAGCCGCATTCCTCCAAGATCTTGGCCGCCTCGTCGTTCGTGGGCGCGTCGATCATGCGCTCCATGCGCTCAGCGGAAAGCATTTTGGTCTCGCGGGCTGCCAGCATTGCCGTAATCGCAAGGTAATTCGTATCTTTTACTTTAGACAATTCGGTTCCTCCCTCATGCGGCGCAGCACTCTGCGCCCCATATAGGATAATTCATTCCCCCCGCACGGGGCGGGGCAGGTCACGCGCCGAACAAGACCTCGGCAACCTGAGCAGCCAGATCACTGCGGCAGAGCTCTGCGATCGTCTCCACGGCACAGTTGACCTCGATATCTCCCTGCTGGAGCACAAACCCGGCGCGCAGGTCGCGCGTGGCCTGGCTCATGGTGAGCCGGCCGGGCTTGCCCTGCTGCGCGAGCAGCGCATTGGCAGCGTCCACGACCGCCTGACCGCACGCGGCCTGATCCTTGGCGTTGAACGCCAGGGTCTCGGTGCCGGTCGTCGCGGCCTGCGCGGCGAGTTTGGCCAGATACGCCACGTAGTCCGCCTGCGGCATGGTGCAGATCTTATCGAGCGCGGCGGCAAACGCCGCGTCGACCATCTCCTGCTTGAGGGCAAGAACGCTCTTTCTGGCTTCCATTTCCGCCAGACGCCCCATGCGCTGCACGCGGTCCTCGCACGCTTTCACACCGTCGCGGACGCGGGCCCAGTACTGGTCCTGCGCCTGTTTGTCATAATCGGCACGGATCTCGGCGCACCTGGCCTCGGCTTCGGCCGCGATGGCCTTCGCCTGCTCCTGCGCGTCCGCCTCGATGCGGCCGGTGATTTTTTCAATACCATTCATAGATCTTTGTTCCCTTCTGTCGGAAGAGGATGGGGATTACTTCAAGCCGTTGAGCATCAGGAAGGATGCCAGCAGGCAGAGGATGGCGTAGAACTCAACCGTGATGCAGAAGATCATGCCCTTGGACCAGTCGTCGGGCTTCTTGGCCAGAATGTTCAGGGACGCGGCAGCGACCTTGCCCTGAGCGATGGCGGAGATCAGACCGCCGAGCGCGATCGGCAGGCAGGCTGCGAAGTACTGCAGGCCCTGAGCGACGGTCAGCGGAGCGGCAGCGTTGGCAGCGAAGATCTGATTCTGAGCCAGGAACCAGATAACGAAGCCGTACAGGCCCTGGGTGCCCGGGATGACCTGCATGAACATCGCTTTGCCGAACTTGCTGGGATCTTCCGAAACGAGACCTGCGCCGGCCTCACCGGCGATGCCGGTGCCCTTTGCAGAGCCAATGCACGCGAGCGCCGCTGCGAGCGCAGCGCCGAGAAGGCCGAGAGCCAGACCACCGATGGATTCGAGAAATGCCATTTTCATTTTCCTCCTTAAATATCTCTTGAATACGAATGATTAGAAATTATGATTTTCCACGTCGACATAGCGCGTGTTGATCTCGAGCGGGCGGAACGGTTTGCCGCCGTCGACATAGAACTTGCCGAAGAACTCCAGGCACTGCAGACGCAGGTCATGCACGAAGCAGCCGAGCAGGTTCAGGCCGAAGTTGAGCAGATGGCCCAACAGGAAGATGATGATGAACACGATCATCGACACGACGGTCACACCGCCGCTCGACGGCATCGCGGCGAGGGTGTTGAACACCTGCGCGATGACGCTGCCGGCCAGCATCAGAGCCATGAGTCGGGAATACGAGAGAATGTCGCCGAACCAGCCGGTCAGGCCGTTGTAGACCGCGCCGAACACGGCGGTGACTTTGCCGAAGCCCTTGGCCTCGCGGCCGGAACCGTAGATCAGCATCAGAACGCCGATGCACAGCACGACCGGCACGCCGCCGATGTTGCCGATCTTGAGCACGAACAGCGCCAGGCCCGCGAAGATCACGAACCAGGTGCCCTCGTTGAAGATCGCATCGCCGACCTTGCCCTGACGGCACTCCATGACCATGTTCACGACCATGCCGGTCGAGAGCTGGATGAAACCGAGCACCATGGCGCCGATGAGGATCTGCGTCGTATCGGTCAGCGGGTCGAGCAGCGGGCTTGTCAGAATGCCGAGCTTGACGTCGTGACCAAACATCTTCACGATCGTCGGCACGGCGTTGCCGAAGAAGCCGCCTGTCACGATGCCGAGCAGGAACGTCGACACGCCGCAGGCGAACAGCAGCTCGCAGAAATACTTGCTGCCGCGTTTCGGCTTCATCTTGCCGAGCGCAACGAGCGCCGCGATCATCATCACAAGGCCGTAGCCCATGTCCGCCATCATGATGCCGTAGAACAAAATGAAAAACGGCGCCATGAGCGGGTTCGGATCGACCGTGCCGTAGGCCGGCAGGCTGTACATGTTCGTGACCATGTTCAGCGGTTCGGTAAATTTGTTGTTTTGGAGCTTGACCGGCACCTCGGGGTACTCGTCCTCCGTGGGATCGGCCAGATCCCAGGCGCAGTCATACTTTGCGAGCACTGCGGTGAGCTTGGCCTCCTCCGGCGCCGTGAGCCAGCCGCGCATGCACACGACGCTCTCGGTACCGACCAGGCGCTCTTCCGCCTCCGCGCGGCCGAGCTTCACGCTCGCGCGGTCGATGCAGAGCTTGAACGCATCCCGGTGCGGGGCAAAGGCGGCAATATCCGTCTCCGCCTGCTCACGCCTGCGGATGACGTCCGCGATCTGCTGCTGCGCGTCCTCAATGTTCTGCTTTGCCGTGCCCGGCGCGCCGTTCAGGTTTGCCTGCGTGAAGCCGGACGCGCGCAGCGCCGTGATGGCTTCCGTCAGCTCCTCTTTCAAACAAATGAGCAGCACATAGTGCTGTTCCTTGTCCGAAGAGATCTCATACAGCTGCGACTCGGGCGCAGCGTCCGCCAGCGCTTTTGCAGCCTCGGCAAGATCCACTGCCGCGGGCAGCATACCCAGAGAAATGCGGGTCCTTACGGTTTCGCCCAGATCCAGCGGCAGGTCGAGTGTCTGCCACGGGCGCAGGGCCTCCATATTGCCGCGGAGCTTAGCCTCCTCGCCGTTGTAGCGGCGCACGGCCGCCTCCAGCTCCTCGAGCTGTGCGACTGCATCGAGCTCCTGACGGTACGCACCGTCATCCAGAAAATCCGCCTCCGTGACCTCCGGCCGGGAACTGAGCAGCCTGGACTTGACCGGCGCATACTTGTCGAGCAGCTTGAGCGCGGCGGTCAGGCGCGTGAGTTCACTGCGCACCTCCGTCACATTGCCGCTCTCCTGACGCAGGACTGCGGCAGATTCCGCGTCCGCAAGCAAGGCGTCCGGTTCCGAGATCTGCACGCAGCCGAGCAGCATCAGATCCCGGAGCAGCTCATCTTTCTGCCGGCGAACGACCATGAGCCGCAGCTTTTTCATGTGTACAATGGCCATCAGCCGTTCACAATCCTTTCCACGATGAGTGATGCAGCCCGATCCAGATTGGTCTTAGCCTTGATGCGCATGGCAGCTTCCTTGTTCTTGGTCTCCGCCGCCAGCGTTTCCGCATCCGCCTTCGCCTTTTCATCCGATTTGGCCCGCAGCGTCTGCAGCTCCTGCTGCGCCTTGCCGACGGCAGCCTCTATCACTGCCTTTCCCTCGGCCTGGGCCGCTTCCACTGCCGCCGCAGCGGCTGCCTGCGCGTCGGCTTTGATCTGTCTGGCCCGGTTTTCTGCGTCACTGATCGTTGTTATCGCCTCAAATGACATCCGTACACCTCCCTACGAATCAAACTGTTATTATGCCGCGCAACGCCCGTTTTCACGAACTGTTTCTACATAATGTAGGTATTTTACCTTATTCACC
>ENA-UOIZ01001432-UOIZ01001432.1-human-gut-metagenome-genome-assembly--contig:-P88-NODE-1432-length-19530-cov-15.752760_pt1 | contig 19530 bp, 15 predicted proteins | sample MGYA00242336_ERZ723883 | MGnify/ENA metagenome assembly ERZ723883 | reverse complement strand
ATACGCTGGTGTACCGTCTTGAGAAGATCAAGAAGCTCACCGGCCTTGACCTGCGTGAGTTTGACGACGCGATCATCTTCAAGGTCGCGCTCATGGTCAAGAAGTATCTTGTTTCGCGCGAGAACCGGCTCATCTGAGTCCGGGCGCAAGCCTTGAAAATCGGAGATAAACAATGATCGAATTACAGGATGTGCATAAAACCTACGATACCGGCACCAAGGCGCTCAACGGCATCTCCATGAAGATCGACGATGGGGAATTTGTCTTCCTGGTCGGCCCGTCCGGCTCCGGCAAATCCACCATCATCAAGATCCTCACGGCCGAGCTCCGCCCGACCTCCGGCAGCGCGCTCGTCAACGGCTTTGCCGTCGAGAAGCTCCGCGGCCGCGCCGTGCCGTATCTGCGCCGCACGCTCGGCGTCATCTTCCAGGATTTCCGCCTCATCAGCGACAAGTCCGTCTATGAGAACGTCGCGTTCGCCATGCGCGTCATCGGCGCGCCGGAGAAGGAGATCCAGAAGCGGGTGCCGTACGTGCTCGAGCTCGTCGGGCTCGAGACCAAGGGCCGGCGTCTGCCCAATGAGCTGTCCGGCGGCGAGCAGCAGCGTGTCGCCATCGCAAGAGCCCTTGTCAATAACCCCAGCGTCATCATTGCCGACGAGCCGACGGGCAACCTTGACCCGGCGCGCTCGCTCGAGATCATGATGCTGCTGGAGCAGATCAATGCCCTCGGCACCACGGTCCTGGTCGTCACGCACGAACGGGAGCTTGTCAACCGCTTCACGAAGCGTGTCGTCGCCATCAGCGAGGGCAGAATCATCAGCGACGGAATGGACGGGTACTATCTCAATGAAGAAGAATAATATCGGTTACTTACTGCGCGAAGGCTTCCGCGGCGTGTTCCTGCACGGCTTCATGTCCTTCGCGGCCATCTGCGTCACGGTGGCGTGCCTCATCATCATGGGCTCGTTCTGCCTCATCCTCTACAATACCAGCGCCATGGTCAAGGAGCTCGAGCAGGAAAACGAGATGCTCGTCTACATCGACGAGAGCTATTCCGAGGCCAAGGCCAAATCCGTCGGCTCACAGATCAACCTCATCACCAACGTTCGCTCTGCGACCTTTGTCTCGCGCGATCAGGCGCTCGACGACTTTGTCGAGACCCTGAACGATCCGGATGCGTTCGCGGGTCTGGATCCCGATACGCTGCGCGACCGATACGTCGTTACCGTCGAGGACAACTCGCTTCTGCAGCAGACCTACGACAAGCTCACGCAGATCGAGGGCGTCGCCGAGGTCATTGCACACTTCGAGATCGCCCAGGGCTTCCAGACCGTGCAGAACGTGCTGAACATCGCCTCGCTCGTCATCGTGACGGTCCTGTTCGTCGTCTCGCTGTTCATCATCTCCAATACGGTCAAGCTCGCCATGTACTCCCGCAGCGAGGAGATCGCCATCATGAAGATGGTCGGCGCGACGAACGCCTTTATCCGACTGCCTTTTGTCGTGGAAGGCTTTATCATTGGTATCATCGCGGCGGCGGCGGCCTTCTTCCTCGAATGGGGCCTGTATGACTTCGTCCTGACGAAGATCCAGCAGCTCGATACGCTCAAGCTGTTTGTCCTCACGCCCTTTACGGACGTCATCGAGATCGTGGCCATCGCCTACGCGCTCACCGGCTTCCTCGTCGGTGTGTTCGGCAGCTTACTTTCCATCCGCAAGTTCCTGAAGGTGTAAACCGGGAGGTATCCGCACTTATGAAACCCAAAAACAGCGGCTCCGGCCGCCGGATCGTCTGCCTGGTGCTGGTCGCCGTGATGCTCCTGGGCCTCATCTCGAGCGCCCTCATCATCATGGTCAACGCCGCTTCGAGCTCCGAGATCAAAAAAGAGCTCAACGGCCTTCGCAGCCAGCAGGCGGAACTCAAGAAAGAACGCGAAGCCCTGCAGGCAAAGATCAAGGAAAACCAGTCCAAGACCCAGACGCTCGTCGAAAAGAAATCCGATATCGACCAGCAGATCAGCATGACGCAGGCTTCCATCGATAACCTCAACGAGCAGGTCCAGCAGTACAGCCTGCTCATCGCCAACAAGCAGGCCGACCTCGAGGCCTCACAGGCCGAGGAACAGCGCCTCAACACCCAGTACAAGACCCGCATCCGCTCCATGGAGGAGACGGGCAGCATCTCCTACTGGGCCATCCTCTTCGGCGCCAACAGCTTCTCCGATCTGCTCGACAAGATCGACGTCATCCAGGAGATCGCCAAGGCCGACCAACTGATGATGGATAAGATGAAAGCCGTTTCCGAACAGATCGCGGCCGAGCGTGCCGAGCTCGAGCAGCAGATGGCAGAGCTCGACGCGACGCGTCGGGAGCTCGACCAGCAGGAGCAGGATCTCGAGGCCCAGCGCGCGGAGCAGGATACGCTTCTGACCGAGATGCTGGCGGCGTATGAAGAAATGAACGCCGACTACATGCAGAACATGGCGGACGAGGCCGCGCTCTCCGAGGAGATCGCCAAGTCCGAGTCTGCCTACTATGCCGCTCTTTCCAAGGAAGAAGCCGAACGCATCGCCGCGCTCAACCGCCAGAATAACAACAAAGGCTCCAGCAGCAATTCCTCCGGCGCGACCAATACCGGCGGCTGGCTGTATCCGCTGCCGTATCAGTGCCAGGTCACCGATTCCTACGGCTACCGCATCCACCCGCTGACCAAGAAGTACAGCTGGCATAACGGCGTCGACTTCGGCGCGGCGGCCGGCACGGCCATCCTCGCCGCGAAGTCCGGCACGGTCACGACCGCGGCCTATTCCGGCGCCTGGGGCTATTACGTCGTCATCAACCACGGCGACGGCTATTCCACCCTCTACGCACACCAGCCGTCTTTGTCCGTGTCGGTCGGTGATTACGTCACGCAGGGCCAGACCATCGGCTATGTCGGCTCCACCGGCTACTCCACCGGCCCGCACCTGCACTTCACCATCTACTACAACGGCTCCGACGTCAACCCCTTCAACTACATCGGCTGACCCGATCCAAAACCCTCTCCCACAGCCTGCCCCCAGGCTGTGGGAAAGCTTTTATCTGCTGTAATCTCCCGGCGAATCCGTACAACGCCGCAAATATCACCCGCAAGCCGTTTTCCCGCAAAAATTCAAACGCAGCAAGCTGCAAACTCGATCCCACCGTATCAGGCGGCGCGCAGTCAAAACCCGTAAGGTGACTACCGAGTGGAACGACATCCAAAACATTGGTCCCCACCTGAATGCAGATGCAGCAGGCACCAAACCGTAACCAAGCACTCTTTTCTCCCCCATCTTTTCTCTTGCGAGAGAAAAGATGGGGCCGCCGGAGGCAAAAAAAGAAACATCCCATTCCAGAAAGGCTGGTATCCATCGTGAAAAAATGGCAGAAGATCCTCCTCCTCGTGCTCGCTTTCGCCGTCGCCATCCTCGGCTCGTCTATCGTGACGATGCAGCTGCTCACCCGCGGCCGTACCCCCGCAGAGGACAAGGCCGCGGAGGTCAGCGCCTACCTTGACCGCTTTTTCATCGACGACTATGACGAGGACGCGCTCGCCGACGCGGCGGCCGCCGCCATGCTCGAGGCGACCGGCGACCGCTGGAGCTATTACCTCACCGCCGAGGAAAAAAGCAGCTATGACGAGCAGATGCAGAACGCCTACGTCGGTATCGGCATCACCATCACCCTGCAGGAGCAGGACGGCGGCATGCGCGTCGAGCAGGTAACCGCCGGCGGCCCGGCCGAGGAGGCCGGCATGCAGGTCGGCGATATCATCACCGAGGTCGAGGGCGAGTCCACGCTCACGCTCGGCATGACTGGCACCCGCGCAAAGGTCAGAGGAGAGGAGGGGACCTCCGTGGCCCTGACCATCCTCCGCGGCGGCGAGCGCCTGACCCTGACGGTCGAACGCCGCAGCATCGAGACCGCTGTGGCCACCTATGAAATGCTGGACGGTCAGATCGGCTACGTGAAGATCGCCAACTTCGATACCCGCTGCTTTGACGAGACCTCCGCCGCCATCGACGCTCTGCTCGATGACGGCGCGCAGGCCCTGATCTTCGACGTGCGCAATAACGGCGGCGGCTATAAGGACGAGCTCGTCAAGATCCTCGACCGGCTCCTGCCGGAGGGGATCCTGTTCCAGAGCGAGGACTATAGCGGGACCAAACAGACCGACCGCTCCGACGCGGCCTGCATCGAGCTGCCCATGGCCGTCCTCGTCAACCAGGACAGCTATTCCGCCGCGGAGTTCTTCGCCGCCGCCCTGCAGGAATACGATTGGGCCACCGTCGTCGGCACGAAGACCTGCGGCAAGGGCAATTTCCAGACTGCCTTCACGCTCTCCGACGGCTCCATGCTCAATCTCTCCATCGGCAAATACTTCACCCCGAATGGACGCAGCCTGACCGATATCGGCGTCACGCCGGACGAGCCCGTGGAGCTTTCCGACGAAGACGCGGCGAAATTGCTCTACGGCCAGCTGGCACACGCGGATGACGCACAATTACAGGCCGCAATCCGCGCCATCCGCCAGAAAATCTCTTGACATCCATATCTTTGACCGATATAATGTCTGCTGAATCCCTGTAACTACCGGGCGTTTCCAGCCCGACCGAATATGGAAGGAACGATCAATCATGGCAAAAGAATTCAAGATCAGTGCGCTCCGCCTCAAAGAGCTGGAGCAGGAGCTTTTTTATCTGAAGACGACGCGTGAGAAGGAAGTAGCCGAGCAGATCAAGGAGGCGCGCTCCTTCGGCGACCTTTCCGAAAACAGCGAATACGACGAGGCCAAGAACGAGCAGGCCAAGCTCTACGGCCGCATCGCCGAGGTTGAGAACATCCTCGCCCACGCCGTCATCATCGACGAGACCGAGGACTCCGAAGGCAAGATCAGCCTCGGCTGCACCATCAAGGTCGAGGATATGGAGACCGGTGACGAGGAGCTCTACGCCATCGTCGGCTCGCAGGAGGCCAACCCCATGGAGTGCCGCATCTCCGACGACTCTCCGTTCGGCAAGGCGCTGCTCGGCCATAAGGTCGGCGATATCGTCGATGTCGAAGCGCCCATCGGCGTGCTCAAGTACAAGATCCTGACGGTCGAAAAGTAACGAATCACAGAAACAGATAAGAGGGACGATATGGAACAGGAAAACAGGAATCAGCAGAACGCGGCTCCGCAGGTCAGCCTCGGCGACCAGATCAAGGTCCGCCGCGAAAAGCTCGCGCAGCTGCAGGCCGAGGGGATGGACCCGTTTACCATCACCCGCTTCGTCAGCACCACGACCGCACAGGAGATCAAGGACCATTTTGACGAGATGGAGGGCAAACCCGTCTCCATCGCGGGCCGTCTCATGTCCAAGCGCGGCATGGGCAAGGTCTCCTTCTGCGATCTGCAGGACAAGACCGGCCGCATCCAGCTCTACGCCCGCAAGGATGAGATGGACGAGGCCGCGTACAACCGCTTCAAGAAATATGACATCGGCGATATCGTCGGCGTCGAGGGCGAGATCTTCCGCACCCAGCGCGGCGAAATGTCCGTGCGCGCGAAGACGATCACGCTCCTGTCCAAATCCCTGCTGCCGCTGCCCGAGAAGTTCCACGGCCTGACCGACAAGGAGACCCGCTATCGTCAGCGTTATGTCGACCTGATCGTGAACCCCGAGGTCAAGCGCAACTTCATCATCCGCTCGCAGTTCATCAAGCATCTGCGGGACTATCTGGACAATATGGGCTATATCGAGGTCGAGACCCCCGTCCTCAACACCATTGCCGGCGGCGCGGCTGCAAGACCCTTCATCACCCACCACAATACGCTCGATATCGACATGTACATGCGCATCGCGACCGAGCTGCCCCTCAAGCGCCTGATCGTCGGCGGCATGGAGCGCGTGTATGAGGTCGGCCGCATCTTCCGCAACGAGGGCATGGACCCCAAGCACAACCCCGAGTTCACCACTGTCGAGCTCTATCAGGCCTACGCCGATTTCCACGATATGATGGACATCGCCGAGGGCGTCTACACCACCTTCGCACAGAAATACCTCGGGACCTATGAGCTGGAATGGATGGGCGAGAAGGTCGACCTGACCCCCGGCTGGCCGCGGCTGACGATGGTGGAAGCCGTCAAGAAGTATGTCGGCGTCGACTTCGATGCGATCACCGACGATGCAGAGGCCGTTGCGGCGGCAAAGGCAGTCGGCGTTGAGCTTGCCGACGCCGCTGAAAAGACGTGGGGCAACGCCCTCTACGCCTGCTTTGACCAGAAGGTCGAGGAGCATCTGGTGCAGCCGACGTTCATCACCATGTACCCGGTCGAGGTCAGCCCGCTGACCAAGCGCAGCCCCAAGGACCCGCGCCTGACCGAGCGCTTTGAGTTCTTCATCTGCCGCGCGGAGATGGGCAACGCCTATTCCGAGCTGAACGACCCCATCGACCAGCGCGAACGCTTCATGAAGCAGGTCGAGCAGCGCGAACGCGGCGACGACGAGACCGAAATGCTCGATGAGGATTTCCTCACCGCCCTCGAATACGGTATGCCACCCACGGGCGGCATGGGCATGGGCATCGACCGCGCGGTCATGCTCTTCACCGGCGCAGACACCATCCGCGACGTCATCCTCTTCCCGACAATGAAGCCTCTGGATCTTCCGAAGAAAGAAAATACGAAGGTTGATGCAGCTCCGGCAGAAGCCAAAAAGGAGGAAGTCATCGACTTCTCCAAGGTCGAGATCGAGCCGCTGTTCAAGGACTTCGTGGACTTCGAGACGTTCTCCAAGTCCGACTTCCGCGCCGTGAAGGTCAAAGCCTGCGAAGCGGTCAAGAAGTCCAAAAAACTCCTGAAATTCGTGCTGGATGACGGAACTGGAGAGGATAGAGTTATCCTTTCCGGCATTCACGAATATTACGAACCGGAAGAATTGGTTGGAAAAACGTGCGTTGCCATCGTGAATCTGCCGCCCAGACCCATGATGGGCATCGACTCCTGCGGCATGCTGATCAGCGCCGTCCACCACGAGGAAGGCGCAGAAAAGCTCCACCTCCTCATGCTCGACCCCCACATCCCCGCAGGCGCAAAAATGTATTGATCGATCAAAGCACCCCGGCACAGTGTGCTGGGGCGCTTGTTCTTTCGGGGGAGCCAAAAGCATACGAACGAGCGCCGGGCAGCGAGCGCTGTCCGGCGCTGATCTGTTATTTTTCCAGCATTACGTCCATCAGTGCCAGCAAAGAGCTCTGCTGGCCGGGGGTCAGGCGGCTCCATTTGTCCAGCAGCGCCCGCTGCGCGGGCGTCAGCGCGAGCCGGTCCTCGGCGTCGGCAAAAAACTGCGAGAGCGTCAGCCCAAAGGCCTCGCAGATCTTTTCCAGCGAGGAAAACGATGGCGTCATGCCCTTCTTGTACCAGGAGGAAATGGTCGACTGCGGCAGGCCGGAGCGCTCCGCGAGCTGATATTCCGTCCAGCCTCTGGCCTCGCGGTTTTTCCGGATCAGGCCGAGAATGTCTGTCACGCGATCACCACCTACGATTTTTCGTTTATTATACTTTGAAAAATCGTTGCATTTTAATCATTATTGTCGTAGTATATACTACGACAATATTCGATTTTCTGGAGGCCGCTGAACCATGAACGAAGACCGCACCTACGAAGCCTGGCTGGACGAGACGAACCGGGTCGTATCCTTTCACGCGATCCCCGCCGCCCGCTATTTCTGTGCCGCCGGAGAAGAATTCTGGCCGCTGATCCTGACCCTCGTCCTCTCCGGCTACCGGATCCAGTGAAGCAATCTTAGGAATAATTAAGAAATTTTTCCGGAAATTTGTGATATAGTGGAAGTACAAAACACGCCGGAAAAGGAGAGAACATGATGAAAAAAGCAATGCTGTGCCTACTGATGATCCTGTCCGCCTTTCTGCTTACCGCCTGTCAGAAGCAGCCCCAGCCGGAGATCAAACTGCCGGAGCCGCAGGCAGCGGCCAGCCCGGCGCAGCCGGAGCAGGCAGAGCAGACCCTGACCCTCGGTCTCATCGACTTTGAAGCGGACAAGGAGCTGCTGCGCGGCCTGATCCAGAGCTATAATGCCTCCGGCGCGCCCGTCCGCATCGAGATCGTCAACTACGCCGACGGCGCCGAAAGCTATGCGGACGCCGTCACGCGCCGGACGACCGAGCTCATGGCCGGGAACGTCCCCGACCTGCTCGACTGCAGCGACCTGAGCGGCGCGCAGTACGCCGGGTACGCAAAGAACGGCATCCTGCTGCCGCTGGACGGGATGCCGGAGGAAGGGGTGCTGTCTGGCGTGCAGCAGCCCTGCGAGGTGGATGGGAAGCGCTATTCCATCGTCGGCGCGTTCACGCTCGACCCGCTGTTCGGTCCCGCGTCCAGGCTCGGCGCGTCGCTGCAGACCTCGGTCGAGGATGTGCTGCGCGGCGCGATCCCGGATGTCCGCTTCGTCTGGGGCGGCAGGGATCTGCTCGGCGTCTATTGCCGCCACGCAGCAGAGCGCTTTCTGGACTACGATACCGGTACAGCTTCGTTTGAAAGCGAGGAATTTCTGGACCTTCTGACCGCCTGCGCCAACATCCAGCCGTCGGAGCTGGGCCCGGACAGCATCATGCAGCAGCCCATGCGTTCCGTCTCCGTGTACCGTCAGATGCAGAACAGCTGGTACGAGCAGACCGGCGACGCGTTCCGCGTGCTTTCCCTCAGCGCGGACGGCGGCGTGACCTACCAGCCCGTGCTGCAGCTCGGTGTCTGCGCAGCCTCTTCTGTGCAGGAGGCCGCGGTGCAGGCCCTGCGGGCCATGCTCGCAGAGAGCTTCCAGAAGACCATCACGGACGCCTTCCCGGTCAGCACGGCCGTCCTGCAGGCACAGCTGCAGCAGGAGATCGACGCGCAGAAGACCTATCAGCAGACTGCCATCCGCGAAGAAGGCCGCGTCGACGTCGGCGAGGCCGGGACGCAGACCTTCCTGTTTGACGAAGCCGTCGCGGCGGACCTCATGCACGTACTGGAGCATGTGGACTGCCGCGCCTGCAGCAATCAGGAGATCCTGACCATCATCCTCGACGAAGCGGACGCCTTCTTCCAGGGCCGAAAGACCGCGCAGGAGGCCGCCCGCATCATGGACAGCCGCGCCGCCCTTTTCATCGCCGAAGCCAGCTGAGCGGAGGGGGAGAAAGCGCGCGTGGGTGATGCCACATTTTCTGTTGACAAACGTTAACACCTGTGCTATCCTAGAAATATAACATATGTTAACACACGGGAAGGAGCGAAACGCATGGAACATCTCAGACTGTCCGACGGGGAATGGAAGCTGATGAAAACACTCTGGCAGCGCCAGCCGCGCACGCTTGCGGAGCTGGTTGCAGCGCTGGACGCCGAGACCGGCTGGAGCCGGGCGACGATCTTCATGATGCTCAAGCGGCTCATCGCCAAAGGCGCGGTCACGATGGACGACAGCGGAAGATTTCAGCAATACAGCGCCGCGATCACGTATTCAGATGTTGAACCCGAGGAAACGGAAGCATTTTTGTCGAAGGTTTACGGAGGAAGCGTGGGCATGATGGTGTCGAACCTCGTCGACCGCGGCACACTGTCCGAGCAGGACATTCAGGAATTGAAAGCCATTCTGGACGCAGCAGAAAAGGAGCGCGCGCAATGAAAAAATGGATTCTCCTTTTGACGCTCTGTATCAGCCTCCTTTTATCGGGCTGCCAGAAAACGCCGGAGGCCCAGCCTGGAACGCAGCCGGCGGAAGCGCCGTGGGCAGACGAACAAGCGGACGCGCCGCTTTCCTATGAAGACTATTTCGCGGAGCTCCGCCCCTATGACCCGGCAGAGAACGACGTGCCGGACTGGATGAAGGACGGAAACTATGAAATTTTATCAGAGGACGGCGTCCTCTCCCTGTACCAGGCGGAAGACGGGACTCTGACCCGCTTGTTTGCTTACCCGGTGGAAGCGCCGCTCGGCTGGTCGGCCGGCCAGGCCTGTCTCTATGCGTTCGACGAGCAGACCATTTACCGGCTCGATTATGGCGGGGAAGCGGCAGAGCCGATTTACCGCGCGACGGATGGGGCGATTTTGCAGATGGCGGCTGCCGGGGACGCGCTCTTCTTTGCCGAACAGGGAGAGCTCAGCATCCGCCTCTGCCGATTGTACGCGCCCGAAGGGAAGCTGGACGTCTTCTATGACGAGGTCCGCCCGGATGCGGAGGACCTTCTGCTGTTCCCCGTTTCCAATCACGAGCTGTGCTGGACCATGGACGATCCGGACTTTCTGGAGCTTGCGGCAGAGCAGGAGCAGACCTACATCGAGACGCGGAACATCGATCCTGCGGACAAGAGCACCTACTGGGGCATGCTGGAGCTGGATTTTGGCGTCGACTCCGGCATCCGGTACTACTATAACGACCTGGAGCCGCTGCTCTGCTCGCAGGGCTTCCGCAAAATTTACGGCGAACCGGCTGTCGCCGACTGGTGGAAAACGGAAGATACTTTCCTGCGCGACGCGGAGCTGCGCGCGAAGTTTGTATCCGTGGAACAGGGACCCGCAGTGCAGGCGCCGGACCGCAGGGTCGTGAGCTTTTTGCGCGGCGCGGAAACGGCGCTTGCGCAGGAACGGGGCCTGACGTTCAACACGCCGGAAGATCTTTCCCCGGAGCAGCTGTTTCAGTTGTTTCTGGCGTGGACGAATGAAGATACGCTGAAGGAATATCAGGACCCGGATGACGGAAACTTCTATTTCACAACCCCGGTCATCCGCCGGACGCTCGACTGCTATTTCAGCGGCTATTGCTTTGATATCACAGCCTGCAGGGCGTACGACAGGCAAACCGGCACGGTCGTCGTCCCATCTGTTTCCGGGTCTGACGACGACCGGACGGCGCGGCTCGCCGGAAAAGCGCAGGACGGAGACCTTGTGACCTACCTTATCGACTTTTACGCGGATGCGGCTGCCAAGGCAGAGCATCGTGCGTACGCGCGGAAGGAATACACGCTGCAATGCTATGACGGCGGCTTCTATCTCCTGCGCGCCTGCTCCGTGATGTGCCCTGACGGGGAACATACGCTCGGCGGCATTTCCGTCTGGGACAGGTGGGACCTTCTTCCGCAGACGGTGACCGAAGGCTTTGCGGAGCTTGGTGTGGTCGGCGTTTCGCGGGAGGACTATGACGTGGTCAAATACGGCCGCGACGGACTATATGTCCACGTGCTGCGCCTGCAGGCGGGCAAGGAGGACTGGGAGGGGCTGGACGGCTATGTCAGCTGCGTCTATACGACGAGCCCCGACTACCCCTCGCCGCGCGGTCTGCGCGTCGGCGACCCGGAGGCCAACGCAGCAGAAACAATGAATGCGCTCTGGGGCAGCTTTGAATACGAGCTGCAGGACGGCGCGATCTGCCGCATGGGGTTCTTCTCCTATTATGACGCGGGAGGCCCCGGCGAAGCGTTTACGGTACGCCCGGCAGACAGCCGGCCGGGGAATTGAGGGAAAGGAGCTGCCATGATACGAGAAACATTGACGCTCTCCGCGCTGATCGCAGCCGTCCTGCTGGTGCGGGCGGTGTTCAAAGACCGCGTGCCGAAGCGGATGATCTATGCGCTCTGGCTCGTGGTGCTTTTGAAGCTCTGCATGCCGGGGACGCTGTTCTCCCTGCCGGTCCTTCCGGCAGAGCAGACCGCCGCGCCGGTGCAGCGCGCGGAGTTCCCGGCGCAGACCGCGCCGGTCACCCAACCGCCCGCACAGGCGGTACAGCCGCAAACACCCGCGCAGCCGGTCACGCAGGAACCGGCAAACCCGGCGGCGAAGCCGCTGACGGCCACGCAGATCTTCCGGATCATCTGGTTCAGCGGCAGCGCGCTGCTCGGCCTCTGGATGCTTGGCTCGTGGCTGGTCTTTACGATCCGGCTGCGCAAAAGTCGGAAATTCCTCGGAAGACACGGAAAAACCAGTATTTACGTTTCAAGCCGCATCCCGTCGCCCTGCCTTGCAGGCCTCATCCCGGCCGTCTATCTGACGCGGAACGTGCTGCAGAACGACACGGCAGCGCTGATCCTGCGCCACGAGCTGACGCACCTGCGGCATCTCGACCCGCTGTGGTCGTTCTGCCGGACGGCCGCTGTGGTCGCGTACTGGTGGAACCCACTGGTCTGGCTCGCCGCGATCGTCTCCAAGCGCGATGCCGAGCTGGCGTGCGACGAGGCCGTCGCCGTGGGGCTCCTCGACAGCGAGCGCATTGCCTACGCAAGGGCGATCCTGGCCCAGGCCCCGCGCAGGGGGGCAGCCCTGAGCCTTGCCGGGCCGCCGGTCAAAGAGCGCATTTTGTTCCTCACGAAAAAGCAGCGCACGAGCGTCCTGTGCGTCGTTCTGGCCCTGATCCTCGTCCTGTCCGCGACCGGCTGCTCCTTTGCCGAGCTGACGCGGCAGAAATCTGGGGAGATCACTCTGCCCGAAGCGGCAGGGGAGACCGGCCCGTCCGCGGATCCCACCGCCCGGCAGGAAGGACCGGTGCAGGACCAGCCGCAGCTGCTTCACAACGACGGGACCTATGACCCGTCCCAGCCCCTGCAAGCCTGGGAGCTGGCCCGCGCCGACGGTGTGCAGACCGGCATGACGCAGGCGCAGGTCGAAGCGATCACGGGGCCGCTGACGGAAAACAAATATGGCGTTCTGGTGGACGATCAGAACATCTCCTATCGCTTCTGGGACCGCAGCGGCGGCGAACCGAAGCTGATGGAAATGACCTGGAGCGGAAAAGTGATAAACGACGAGCTTGTTTATACCACCGCGCAGGACGCGCCGGCCTTCCGCGGCATCTGTCTCGGCGATCCGATCGGCGACGTGCTGGCGAAGCTTCCGTGTACGGACCGGGAACTGAAATACCAGCAGACACAGTATGTGTACGGGCAGGCGGGCGATGCAGATTACGCGGTCCTGCACCTGATCGGGGACAGCTATTATTCTCTGTCGTTCGGCATCGCCGGTCAGTGGCGCGCATCCGTCGACTTCTCCCGTGTCCAGCAGCGCGTGTTCCATATCGTCATTTATGCCGAAACATACTGGCAGGAAGCAGAGCAGGCGGGCGAAGAGACGGCTGCCCGGGCGCAGACCATGACGCTGTCGGTCCCGTCCGGCGAAAAATATACGTTGTCGGAGGAAGACACGGCGGCCCTGCAGGAGATCTTCTCCGAGGGTTCCATGACGATGCTTGAGAACGACCCGGAATCGGTATGCGTGTACCAGTTCGACATCCGGAATCACAGCTATCTGCTGGATGAAACGCTGGATACGGTAGAGATGATCGTGTGGATGGATACCGAGCACTACGATTATTACCAGAAGCGCCTGACCGACGCCGACGCGGAAACCCTGCAGACGGTCATTGACCGGTACACACAGGGCGCGGAGGGCAGCAAGCGCCAGACCGCGATCCTCCGGGAGGTGCGCGCGGATTCCGTCACGGTCGAGCATATCACCCTGCTCAATTCCGCCCTCGAGGAAGACCTGCGCACGCTCAAAGGCCTGAATATCCCACCCGAAGCGTACCAATACGGCTACTATCGGGAGGACTCCGGCGAGATCTACACCTACAAGGTCGACCCGGATACCCCCGTCACCATCTATGACATTTCTCAGGTCTACGGAGCGGGTGACGACCGGCTGTACACCTTCGAAACATGGCAGGATTTCGTCGCCGCGGTCCAGGCCAACGAAGGCCTGTGCGTCCCGCCCTATACCCTGACCCTGCAGGACGGCGTTGTCGTCAAAATCGAAGAGAAATTCTACAATTAGCATCCAGAAAGGAGACTACTATGAAGAAGACAGCCCTGCTCCTGCTGCTGTGCATCTGCCTGCTTCTGGCTGGCTGTACCGCGCAGACCGCACCGCAGCCCATCCAGCCGGAACCGGATACTCAGCCGGAACCGGATACTCAGCCGGAGCAGGCTGTGCAGCCAGCACGGACATGGCAGGACATACAGGCGCAGCTTCCGGACGTCTCCGCCATGTCCGGCTTTCCGGCTGCGGAGCAAGCCTGGCACCCGGAGCCGATCGTCGTGCATGGCGGAGAAGCGGAATACTGGATCGACCAGTCCGAAAGCTGGGAGACCGCAAGGATCTGTATGCGAAAAGATGGCCAGACGGCGAGCATTTACGCCGCGCAGGACGGGAGCCTGTCCCAGCTTGCATTGTTCGATGGGATGCTGTATTTTGCACAGATCGGCGGCATTTATCGGATGCCGATGGAAGGCGGCGCGGCGGAACTCTGGATCCCCGGCGGCGGACGGTTTGCGCTGACCGGCGGCGTGATCTATACGTGGCTTTCGGAGCAGGGATTCTGCGCCATTGCCGCGCAGGACCCGGAACAGGTCGTGCCGGTGTGGAAGCAGGAACAGGCGCTTACGATCAAGCAAACTGTCCCGGTGACGGGCGGCATCATCTTTTGGCTGGCGGAAAACGAACCGGATCCGGATGCTGACCGGCTTTGGGTCGTGCTGCTGCGAAACAGCGGGCAGTGGGAGCTTCTGCGCGAGGAAACGGGACCGATGCCGCGGAGCATCTTTTCGGATGACACCAACGTCTGGTTCATGCGCGAGACGAGCGAGGGGCAGTTTCTCTATCAGATCGATTGCAAAAACGGAGCATATGCCTGCCTCGGAAGGCTGCCGAAAGCACCGGATGGATGTTACAGCCCCGGCACGCCTGTATTGGGCTTTCAGCGTCTGCTGATGCGCTATCAAGGGATAGAGTCAACCATGGAGTTTTATGCGCTGGATGACAAACTGACGCTGGGTGAGCATTTGCTGTCGTACGGCGCAGACGATTCATATGCCATTTATTTTCTGCACCTGTTCGAGATACAGGAAACGCCGCAGAGCTTTTATTTTTGCGGCAAGTCGGAAGAAAACGGGCTGTATCTCGTTTCTGAAATAAGAAAAAGCGGGGACAGGCTTTTGCGGGAGGAAGCCCTGCAGCCGCCGGTATGAACGCGCCTGCGGGCATAACGATCAAGCCGAACCGAAAGGAGAAACCCATGAAAAAGACGATTATATTCCTGCTGCTGTGCATCTGCCTGCTTCTGGCTGGCTGCACCGCGCAGACCGCACCGCAGCCCATCCAGCCGGAACCGGAGCCTGTGCCGACAGAGCCGGAACCCGCGCCACCCGCAGCCGAAACCGCGGATACAGTTGCAAGTCAGGAAGAGCAGACGCAGGAGCGGCCGGCGCTCCCGGTCCCGTCCGCGTCCATGTTTTCCCTGACCGGGCGCGAGGCCGTCCTGTATGACGCGGCGGTCTCCCAAAAATATCCGCGTAGCGACAACGACATCGTTCTGCCGAGTCTTCGCGTGCGCGGTTCGTTTGAAGAAGACGGCAAAACCGTGGTCATCTGCGATCTGCATTATGATTTTTACTATGACTACACTGGTCCTGGGTGGGAGTGGAATGGAGGCGGCGCGACCACATATCTGCGGGCAGAACTTGAAACGCGAAGTGGCGCGGAGATTTGCACTGGCTTTGCGGAGTACCCGAGCGGAAGTCTAAGCGACTGGATCCGCGACTACTGCGCCCCACTGGCTATGCAGGACGCGGACGGGGCGTGGGTCCTGCCGGAACCGGCCGGAGACTGGTTCCCGTCGGACAGCAGTATGCTGGGCGAGTATCTGGCCGCAGCGGAAGCCATGCAGGAACCGGCGGCAGTGATGCCGCAGGCAGACTTTGAGGCGCACATGCTGGCGCTTTCGGACGGGAAGACGGCGGAGGAATTGACCATCGACACCTTCCCGGACGTTCTGGCGGAAGATGCGGCGCTGGAAAGCTTCCTGCGCGATACGCCGGAGGAAGCGGCGCTCTGCTGCGCGACGTATCTGGTCGAAAACATGTGGTACGGCGATGGCGAAAATGAGCCCTATACGACGGATTTCGCGCTGACCGCGCTGGGGCGGCTCTACGTTCTTTCGATGCAGTATCTCATGGAGACGTATAACGACTCGACGTCGCTGCTGTCTGCCTTGCTGCTGCATACGTTTTCCCCGGAGGAATGGCTGTACCAGTTCTGGGGCGTAGTGGGAGGAATCGCGTTCGCAAAGGAAGGTTTTACGCTGGACAGTGTCTATTACGATGAGCACCCCATTGAAAAGCAGTGCATGACCGCCCTGCTGCGCAGCCCGAAGCGGCTTCATGTCGCGACACTTTTTGATTATGTAAACCCTGTAGACAACGAGCGGTGTGACGCCGACCATTCTGCGCTTTATGATTTCCTGGCAGAGGGCAAGGCAGACGACCGCCTTCATATCGAGCCCGCCGGAGCGACGCGCGAAGACCTCCTTGCCGCCTGCACGGAAACGGCGCATTGGGAGGTGGAAGGCGGAACCGATACCACCATCCTCCACATCACGCCCGAACACGGTCAGGAACTGCGGCTTGTGTACCGCTTCGGCGAAAATTAAGAATTTTTAAGAAATTTCTTCCACGCTGGTGTGCTATGATGACGGCGAGAACATCAGCTTCCTGACGAAAAGGAGAAACAAATGAAAAAACTGTCTGCTGCGCTGCTGGCGCTTTTGCTGATATTGACCGGCTGCCAGAAACAGCAAAGGCAGGCGGATATCCGCCTGCCGGAACCGGAAACGCCTGCCGCGGAAGAAACGATAGCCGAACCGGCGGAAGAACCGGAACAGGAGAGCGTTGCTCCGGATCTCGGCACCTACAAAGAGCTTCTGGAAGTCCTTCAAACGCTGCAAACACGGAAGGACTGGAAAAACAGCCTGGAATACGAGATAATCACGGCGCAAAAAGAGAAAGTACTCAGCCAGCTGATTGGCAGCTTTTACTGCGGGCTTGACAGCCTCAGTCTTCAGAATACCGCGTGGGGCGATCATGATCTGTCCTGTATGGCGTTTGAGGTGTTCCGGAGTCTGCTTGGGCCGGAAGATCTGGAGCTGGAAGCCGAGACGCCGCTTGAATGGTTCCGGACCTGGTTTATCTGGGCATTCGGACACATTCATGAAGCGGACGCAGCAGGACTGCAGGCGCAGTATCCGGCTTCCTTTGCCGCAATCGATACGGTTATGGATCATCACGGGACATGGGAAGATGCGGTAGACAACGGTCTGTGCTCTCTGGACAAGGGCAGCCATTACGACTTCGATCTCATTGCTGCACGAGATCAGATCGTTTCCTACATCCGTGAAAACGAAGAAATCTGGCCGTTTTCGTATACGCTGATCCTGCGGTTAAACAATGCGCCATATGGCACGGAGGAACCGACGCCCGGAGATCCGAATGTGTACGTCGACTTTATCTGGTGGGCTGCATATACCGCCTCCGGTGAGCGCACAGAGGTCCTTGTGCAGGAGCTGACGCTCAACCCAGAGACAGGAGAATCGTCCGTATGGACCATCACGCGCGAGGATTTGGGAGAAGATCTGTCGTTCCTCCCGGATTGGGTCGTGGATACGCTCTTTGATGGGACGTATCTGTCTTCGGCTAAGAACGCGCCGCCGGAGATTGTACAGCCCGAAACCGAACAGCCAGAAAACGTACAGCCGGGGTTGGAGCCTGCACAGTCTGCCGCTGCGGCTGCGACTATGCCGCAGACCGAACAGGATGCGGCGCGGTTCGCGCAGGCAGAGGGCAAGCTGCGCGCAGCCCTGCAGCAGAGCACCGGGGAGGGAACAGAGGACCTCGCCGCACTTTTCTGGGCCTATGACGGCCAGAACGGCAACCTCTTTGGAGAGTTACCGGCGTTCAGCGCCGAAGCGATCGCCACGCAGCCGATGGACGACGAGACCTGGGACGCGCTGTCGCTGTTTGCCTACGAGCGCTATGCGCGCGAAAACGGCTGGCCGCTGATGATCGGGGCAGAGGCGCTCCGCGATACCTTTGCAAGCTATTTCCCACTGGACAGCAGCACGTGGCAGGACCGCAGCTCGCACTATCTGACGTATCAGGACGGGATCTACACCCGCACGGTCTATGACGACGGGCACCATAGCCGGTACTGCTATCTGCGCGGCGTCCAATGCAAGCAGGACGGGTCGATCGAGCTGCGGTTCGACTCGCTGGAGCTTCCGGCCGATATGGAATATGAGACCGCGGACGCGAGCATCCGCGCGGTCTTTGACTACGCCGGCGTGACAGAGCTGCAGCCGCCGGCGTTCCGGGCGGCCGTTTATCAGGCGTTCTCTGCCGGCATCCTTCCGCTGGAAGGGAATAAAACCGAACGCACCGTGACCATCTGCCTGACCGGCGACGCCGCGCAGCCGTTCCTGTTTATGGAATGTAACTGAGGACGGAACATACGCGGTTGATTTTTGCGGCCGGATGGGGTATAGTAGAGGAAAAGCTTTTTAGAAAGGAACCAGACCCATGTGTACTGCAGCAGCTTTTCAGACAAAGGACTTTTATTTCGGCCGGACGCTGGACTACGAATGCTCCTACGGCGAGTGCGTGACCGTCACGCCGCGCCGCTATCCCTTCTCGTTCCGCCACATGGGGCGGCTGGACGCGCATTACGCCATGATCGGTATGGCGCACGTCGCGGATGGGTATCCGCTGTACTATGACGCTGTCAACGAAGCCGGACTCGGTATGGCCGGGCTGAACTTCGTCGGCAATGCGCAGTATGCCGAGGTACAGGAGGGAAAGGAAAACGTGGCGCAGTTTGAGCTGATCCCATGGATCCTCGGCCGCTGCGCCACGGTCCGTGAGGCGCGGGCGCGGCTGGACGCGCTCAATCTGGTCGGCACACCCTTCAGCGAGCGCTATCCCGCCGCGCAGCTGCACTGGCTGCTAGCAGACAAGGACGAGGCCGTCGTCATTGAGTCGATGGCCGACGGCCTGCACGTCTATGACGACCCGGCGGGCGTCCTGACAAATAACCCGCCGTTCCCGCAGCAGCTGTTCAACCTGAATAACTACATGGCGCTCTCTCCGCGGCAGCCGGAAAACCGGTTCTCCGGGGCGCTGGGACTGCACTGCTACAGCCGCGGCATGGGCGCGCTGGGCCTGCCCGGCGATCTGTCGTCCATGTCCCGCTTCGTGCGCGTGGCCTATACGAAGCTGAACGCCGTCTGCAGGGACACGGAGGCGGAGAACGTCAGCCAGTTTTTCCACATCCTCGGCGCGGTAGAGCAGCAGCGCGGCTGCTGCGAGGTCGAGCCCGGCGCATATGAATACACGATCTATACCTCCTGCTGCAACGCGACCCGCGGCATCTACTACTATACGACCTATGACAACCACCAGATCACCGCAGTCGACCTGCACCGCGCGGAACTGGAGGGGGAAGCCCTCAGCAGCTGGCCGCTCGTGACCGGCGAGCAGATCTTCCTCCAGAACTGAAACGGAAAAGCAGTTCAACGCCGTCGTCGCGTCCAACACGCACGCGCGGCACCTGTATGAGCGCCTCGGGTTTACCCAGCTCGGCGTCATCCCCGGCGGCTTCCGCATGAAGGACGGCCATTACGAGGATATCTGCCCCTACTATCATACTCTGTAAAAAAC
>ENA-UOIZ01001430-UOIZ01001430.1-human-gut-metagenome-genome-assembly--contig:-P88-NODE-1430-length-19540-cov-10.463793_pt1 | contig 19540 bp, 19 predicted proteins | sample MGYA00242336_ERZ723883 | MGnify/ENA metagenome assembly ERZ723883 | reverse complement strand
GCCGAGCCGATGCCCGAGAGGTAAAACGCGATGTCCTTTCCCTTGTAATTCATGCGGTAAATGGGGATATTCCCGTTGCACGCGCCGATGAGGCCGATCTTTTCGCAGGGAAAGGCTTCCAGCAAATGCTGATAGATCTTTTGCGAAAACAGGATCAGGCACGTTTCGACAAGGTGCTTTTGTTCGCCGTAAAAGTCCCGCAGGCTGATGACGGGTTCAGTCTTATCGTCAAAGCAGTCGGTGATCATCTTTTCAGCGCTGGTCCGTCAGTTTTTCGAGCGCGTCTTTTGCGGCCATCTGCTCGGCTTCCTTCTTGCTGCGGCCCGCGCCCTTGCCCACAGCGCCGCCGTTGAGCAGCACTTCAAAATAGAACGTCTTGTCATGGTCGGGGCCGCTCTCACCAAACAGGCGGTAGGAAAGCGTCTGGTTCGGCGTACGCTGCACGAATTCCTGTAAAATGGTCTTATAGTCGCGGCGCTTTTCCTCGGCGACCTCCTCGCGTTCGGTGTCGAGCAGCACGCGGTGGATGAGCGCGCTGGCCGCGCTGATGCCGCCGTCAAGATACACCGCGGCAAACACCGCCTCGGTCGCGTCGGCCAGGATAGACGGACGCGTGCGGCCGCCGCAGCTCTCCTCGCCGTTGCCGAGCTTTAAGTATTTTCCAAGCTCCAGGCGCTGCGCGACCTCGTGCAGGCTGTCCTCGCACACGAGCAGCGCGCGGATGCGCGTCAGCTCCCCCTCCGGCGCGGTAGGATGCTTGGCAAACAGATACTCCGCCGTCACAAAGCCGAGCACGCTGTCACCCAGGAATTCCAGGCGCTCGTTGCTGAAAAAGTTTGCGCCGCGGTGCTCGTTGGCATACGAGCTGTGGCGCAGCGCCTCTTCGAGCAGCGCCGGATTTTTGAAATGATATTGCAGCTTTTCTTCCAAGGCCTGCATGGTGTTTCCTCCTGATAAAAGGACGCCCCGCGCAAAGCGGGGCGGCTTTTTTCTTCTTAACCGAGCTTCGTGCTCAGGTAGCGCACGCAGTCGCCCACCGTCTTGAGCGAGGTGAGCTCCTCCTCGGGGATCTCATCGAGCTCAAACTCTTCCTCCATGGCCATCACCAGTTCGACAAGATCCACGGAGTCGGCGCCAAGATCTTCCTCAAAAGAGCTGTCCATCGTGACCTCATCGGGGTCGAGCGCGAACTGCTCGACGATCAGCTTCTGCATCGTTTTGAAAATTTCTTCGGGGCTCATAAGTCTTATACTTCCTCTCACGGTTTTGGTTCTTCCAAATGATACGGCAAAGGCACTGTACTGTCAATACCCATTTTGCCGCTTTTTGGCATTCGCGTTATTCTGCCTTCTGTTCAATACGCATCTTGTCGATATTTTGCGCGATATCGTCGATGATACCGCTGCGCGCGACCTCCATCGCCTGACGGACCGCATTGCAGATGCCGACCTCACTCGCGCTGCCGTGCGCCTTGACGACCGGCTTCGAGATGCCGAGCAGCGCCGTACCGCCGACCTCGTTCGCGTCGAGCATTTTCTTGAAATCACCGAGCTGTCCCTTGAGCAGCAGCGCCGCCAGCTTCGTGCCGGTGCTGTGCATCAGCATTTCCTTCAATTTGATGGAAAGAAGCTTGCCCGTGCCCTCGATGCTCTTGAGCATGATGTTGCCGCTGTAGCCGTCGGCGACGATGACGTCGCACTCACCGAGCATCGCTTCCTTGGCCTCAATGTTGCCGGTGAAGTTGAGATGCCCTGCCTCGCCCGCTTCCTTGAGCTTCTGATACGTTTCGCGGCGCAGCGTGTCGCCCTTGCTCTCCTCCGCGCCGATGTTCAAAAGACCGATGCGCGGATTTTCGACGCCGAGCACTTTCTGCGCGTAGTAGCTGCCAAGATACGCAAATTGCAGCAGATATTCGACCGTGCACTCGGCGTTCGCGCCGCAGTCGATGAGTACCGCCTTGCCCTTGGCCGTCGGGATGGTCGGCGCGAGCGCCGCGCGGCGCAGGCCGCGGACGCGCTTGACGAGAAGCGTCGCGCCCGCGAGGAGCGCACCCGTACTGCCCGCGCTGACAAAGCCGTCCGCGTCGCCCGCGTGCAGCATATTGAGCCCCACGGTGAGGGACGAATCCTTCTTGTGCTTAAAGGCCGTGGCCGGATCGTCGCAGATCTCGACCACCTCGGTCGCGTTGGCGATCTCCATGCCCTTGGGGAGCTCCTTGCAGCCGCACTGCTGCAGGGCCTTCAAGATCTCTTCCGTTTTTCCGGTCAGGACGATGTCCACGCCGTACTTCTCCTGCGCCATCAGCGCGCCCTTGACGGGCGCGAGCGGGGCGAAATCGCCGCCCATGGCGTCGACGATGATCTTCACGGGGTCACTCTCCTTTCCTGTCACTCAGCACGTCCTCGCGCATCGCGTCGATCTTTTCAAGCGAGCGCGCGGCGAGCTGCGCATTTTTCACGCGCTTGCCGCCCTTGATGCGGTAGCCCAGCGGCGGCATGATACCAAAGTTCACGTTCATCGGCTGAAAGTCCGAGACCGTCGTATCGCTGATGTAAAGCCCCAGCGCCCCGATGGCCGTCTCGCGTGGGAAATCGACGGGCGGTTTGCCTTCGAGTCTTCTTGCCATCTCGATGCCCGCCAGAAAGCCCGAAGCCGCGGACTCGATATAGCCCTCCACGCCGGTCATCTGCCCGGCAAAGGCGATGCGGTCATCCGCGATCAGGCGATAGTAGCGGTCCAGCATCCCCGGCGAGCGGAGATAGGTGTTGCGGTGCATCACGCCGTAGCGCACAAACTCCGCATCATGCAGCGCGGGGATCATCGAAAACACGCGCTTCTGCTCGGGAAAGCGCAGATGCGTCTGGAAGCCGACAAGGTTATAGACGCTGCCCTGCGCGTTGTCGCGCCGCAGCTGGACGACGGCATAGGGCTCTTTCCCCGTCTTCGGGTCTCGCAGACCGCGCGGCTTGAGGGGGCCGTAGCAGAGCGTATCGTGTCCGCGGCGCGCCATGACCTCGACGGGCATACAGCCCTCGAAGACGTTTTTATCCTCAAAGCCGTGTACGCTCGCTTCCTCGGCGGTCGTGAGCGCCTGCCAGAAGGCATCGTACTCCTCCTCCGTCATCGGGCAGTTGATGTAGTCCGCCGTCCCCTTGTCGTAGCGCGAGGCGAAAAACGCCGAATCCATGTCGACGCTCTCAAACGTCACGAGCGGCGCGGCGGCATCGAAAAAGTTCAGCGTGTGCCCGTCGCCGATCTTTTCGGCGATGGCGGCGGCGAGCGCGTCGCTCGTCAAGGGGCCCGAGGCGATGATGACGTTCCCCTCGGGGATGGCCGTCACCTCGCCGGGGACAACCGTGATATTGGGATGCGAACGGATTTTCTCTGTCACGAGCTTTGAAAAGCCGTAGCGGTCGACCGCCAGCGCGCCGCCCGCCTCCACGCGCGTCGCGTCCGCGCAGGCAAGGATCAGCGAATCGAGGCGGCGCAGCTCCTCTTTGAGAAGGCCGACCGCGTTTTCGATCTGGTCCGAGCGCAGCGAATTCGAGCAGCAAAGCTCGGCAAAATCCGCCGTGTGGTGCGCGGGGGTGGTCTTTTCGGGTTTCATTTCATGCAGCGTCACGGCGATGCCGCGCTGCGCGAGCTGCCAGGCAGCCTCGCAGCCGGCAAGGCCGGCGCCGATCACAGTTACTTGCATCAGTTCTCTTCTTTCTCCGCGGTCTTTTTGGCCGCGGACTTGGCGGTCGTCTTCTTAGCGGCCGCCTTTTTCGTGGTCGCGGTCTTCTTTGCCGCCGTCTTTTTTGCGGGCTTTTCTGCACCATCCTCGGCTGCGGCCTTCTTTGTCGTTTTCTTCGCTGCGGCGGTCTTCGTCGCGGTCTTCTTGGTGCTCGCCGCTTTTGTGCTCGTTTTCTTTGCGGTGGTGCTCTTCTTAGCCGTCGTCTTCCTGGCGGCGGTCTTCTTTGCCGCGGTCTCCGCCGCATCGGCGGCTTCGGCGCTCTCCGCGCCCTCTTCCGCGGTCTCGGTGGTCTTCTTTTTCACATAGCCGCGCTGGTCTTCCGGCACAAAGCGCGAACACGCGGGGTTGATGCAGTACGGGCGCTTAAAGCCCTTGCCCGCCTTTTTGAACATCGTCTGGCCGCACTCGGGGCAGTCGTCCTTCGTCGGCACATCCCAAGTCATGAAGTCGCACTTCTTCTCGGGATCGCTGCTGGTGGAGAATTCGCAGGCGTAGTACGTGTACTGCTTGTTCGTCTTCTTGCTCACGCCGGTGCGCTTCATCATGCGCCCGCCGCACTTGGGGCAGCGGCCCGGCATTTCGATGACAAGGGGCTTGGTGAACGTACACTCAGGGTAGCCCGGGCAGGCCAGGAAGCGGCCAAAGCGCCCGCTCTTGATGACCATGTTGCGGCCGCAGACGTCGCACTTCTCCTCGCTGACCTCATCGGGGACCTTGAGTCTCACGCCCTCAAGCGCCTTCTCGGCGTTCTCAAGGTCGCGCTCAAAGCCGCCGTAAAAGTCGCGGATGACGTCCTTCCACGCGGTCTTGCCCTCCTCGACGGTATCGAGCTTTTCCTCCATGCGGGCGGTGAACTTCATGTCCACAATGTCGGGGAAGCGCTCTTCCATCAGGCCCGTCACCACCTCGCCGAGCGGCGTGGGACGCAGGTATTTTCCGTCCTTGATGACGTATTCGCGGTCTAAGATCGTCGAGACCGTCGGCGCGTAGGTCGACGGGCGGCCGATGCCGTTCTGCTCCATCGCGCGGATGAGCGTCGCGTCCGTGTAGCGCGCGGGCGGCTGAGTGAAGTGCTGGAGCGGCGTATATGCCTCGAGCGTCAATCCCTGCCCCTCGACGAGCGGCGGCAGCGTGCCCTCCTTTTCCTCCTTGCTGTCGTCATCGCGAGACTCCTCGTAAATGGCGGTGTAGCCGGAGAATTTCAAGTTGCTGGCACTCGCGTGGAACTCGTGTCCGCCCGCCATGATCTGCGCGCTCACGCTGTCATACACAGCGTTCGCCATCTGGGAGGCCAAAAAGCGGCTCCAGATCAGGCGGTACAGGCGGTACTGCTCACCCGTCAGGTCGCCCTTGATCTGCTCGGGCGTCAGGTTGACGTTCGAGGGGCGGATGGCCTCGTGCGCGTCCTGCGCGCCGGCCTTGGCCTTGTAGTGGCGGGCGGTCTTGGGATAGTAGCTCTGCCCGTAGCGGCCCAGGATAAACGTCTTCGCCGCAGCGATGGCCTCTTCGGAGATGCGCAGCGAGTCGGTACGCATGTAGGTGATGAGACCCACCGTGCCCTCGCCCGTGATGTCCACGCCCTCATAGAGCTGCTGGGCGATGGCCATGGTGCGGCGCGGCGTCATGTTGAGCTTGCGCGAGGCCTCCTGCTGTAAGGTGGAAGTGGTGAACGGCAGCGACGGGGAGCGCTGCTTGTCCGTGCGCTTGATGTTCGTCACAGTAAAGGACTTGTCGCCGATGTCGGCAATGATGCCGTCCACCTGCTCGCCGGAGGCCGGCTCGACCTTTTTACCGTCCTTGCCGTAATAGTGCGCCTCAAAGGTCTTGTGCGTCGCCTCGTCGGTGAGGTCGGCGTCAAGTGTCCAGTATTCCTGCGCCTCGAAGGCCTGAATTTCCTTTTCGCGGTCGTCGACCATGCGCACGGCGACGGACTGCACGCGGCCCGCGGAGAGGCCGCGGCGGACCTTCTTCCACAGAAGCGGGCTCAGCTGATAGCCCACGATGCGGTCGAGCACGCGGCGCGCCTGCTGCGCGTCGACCAGGTCCTGGTCGATGGCGCGCGGCTCCTTGATGCTCTCGGAGACGACCTTTTTCGTGATCTCGTTGAAGGTCACGCGCTTGGCCTTTTCATCGTCCAGATTCAAAAGCGCTTTTAGATGCCACGAGATGGCTTCGCCCTCGCGGTCCGGGTCCGTTGCAAGATACACGGTGTCGCTGCTCTTGGCGGCCTTTTTGAGCTCGCTGATGAGCTCCTCTTTTCCGCGGATGGGCTGATAGACAGGCTCGAAGTCGTGCTCGATATCAACGCCCAGCTTGCTTTTCGGCAGGTCGCGCAAATGGCCCATGCTGGCCTTGACCTCGTAGTCTTTGCCGAGATATTTTCCAATGGTTTTCGCCTTTGCCGGAGACTCGACGATCACCAGATGCTTTTTTGCCATGAATGTTATTCCTCCAGTAGTGTGACGGTCAAAGAAAAATGCTTGCCGCTGCCCTGCTCGACGTAGCCCTCAAGCTCCATCATCGTCAGCGCGGAAAGAACACGGCGCGTGGGGATCTGCGTCTTTTCGATCAGATCGTCCACCTGCAGCGCGCCGTCTTTCAGCGTGCGCAGAATGTCGATCTGGTCGTCGGTCAGCCCCGCGTCATTGGTTTTCAAATTCAGTGTCGGCAGCGACAGTATTTCCTCCGCCGCGGCCTGCTTGGCGCGCGCTTGCTCCTCGCGCGCCTGATAGCCGAGCGTACGCGGAAGCTCCACGCGCTCGCCGAGTATTTTATGCGGATAGATGGCCTCGTACTCGCGCAGCACATCCCAGCTGTCGGTGATGAGGCCCGCCGCGCCGTCCGCGATCAAACGGTTGCAGCCGCGGCTGAGTGGCGCGTCGATCGGACCGGGAACGGCGAAAACATCGCGTCCCTGCTCAAGCGCGGTATTCGCCGTGATGAGCGCACCGCTCTTTTCCGGCGCTTCGACCACGATGGTCGCGAGGCTCAAGCCGCTAATGATGCGGTTTCGCACGGGAAAATGCCACGCCTCGGCCGCCGTCCCGGGCGGATACTCGCTGATGAGCGCGCCCGAGGCCGCGATATCGCGGTACAGCCATTCATTCTCCGCGGGATAGACAATGTCCAGCCCGTTGCCGAGCACGGCGATGGTCTTTCCGCCCGCGCGCAGCGCGCCGCGGTGAGATGCGCTGTCCACGCCCGCCGCCGCGCCGGAGATCACGACCGCGCCCTGCTTGCACAGGCCGTAGGCGATCTTCTCCGCCGCTTCGATGCCGTAGGGCGAGGCCTTGCGCGTGCCGACCATGGCGACAGCGACCTCCTCGTCGATAACGGGGAGCTGGCCTTTGACATAAAGCAGGCACGGCGGCTCGAAGATATTGCGCAGGCGCATCGGATAGTCCGCGTCCTGCATCGTAAGAAGCCGCAGTCCCAGCCGCGAACACGCGCCGAGGATACGGTCGGCGTTTTCCAACGATTTTTCCGCGAGCAGTGCGATCTGCCGCGGCTCGATGCCCTCGACGAGGCGGTACTCGTCCTCGTCGGCATAGTAGACGTTCTCCGGCGTGCCGAAATAGTCGAGCAGCAGAAGCTTTGAGCGGTTTGTCAGTCCCTTGACCTCCGAGAGCCACACCCAGTATTTAAGGCCCGCCATGAAGAGCACCTCCTTGTTTGTTTCAGCGATACATCTCCCACAGAACGACCGTCGCCGCGATGGCCGCGTTGAGCGACTCGCAGCGCGGGCTCATGGGAATTTTGAGCGTTTTGGCGCACTCATCCAGCATTTGCTGCGACAGTCCGCGCCCCTCGCTGCCGATGGCGACAGCGGCTTTGGACAGGTTCGCGTCAGACAGCGGCACGGTGTCCTCGCGCAGCGCCGTGCCGTAGAGCGGAACGCCGCTTTTACTGAGCAGCGCGAAAAGCTCCTCCGGCGTGACGCTGTACGCCTCGCGGCGGAAGATCGCACCCATCGTGGCGCGCGCCGTCTTGGGATTGAAGAGGTCGGCGCAGGCGTTGACTAAGAACACGCCGTCGCACTCAAACGCGTCCGCCGTGCGCAGGATGGTCCCCACGTTCCCGGGGTCCTGCACGCCGTCCAGCACGAGATAGTGCTTACCCGCAAGCGTTTCGGGCAGCTTCGTCTCGGGAAGCGCGACCGTAAACAGTGCGCCCTGCGGCGTCTCCATCGGGCTCACCGAGCGCATCAGGTCTTCGCTCACGCGCACGGCGCGCACGGTATCGGGAAGCGCTGGAATGTCCACGCCGTCAGAGAACACCGCCGTTTGGACCGGCGCGCCCCACTTGAGCGCTTCGTCCAAGAGCTTTGTCCCGTCGCAGAGATATTCGCCGCTCTTTTTGCGGTAAGGCCGGGAGGAAGCGAGCTTGCGCAGGTGCGTTATCAGCGGATTCTGCCGGCTCGTGATGGTTTCCACGTTCATTTTTCCTCTTCCCTCCCAGTTTCTTATTTAATATGTATCACACTATATTATCAACTGCCGCCCTTTGTCAAGCAAAAGAATCTTTTGCACCGTTTCACTTTTGCGCGGATCGGTGCGCCGCGGCTTTACAGTTCGCCCCCTTTTGTGGTACACTGAGCGTGAAATATCACGCAGCATGACTGCAAGGAGGTACCCCAAAATGGAATCTGCCAAATCGCGTTTTCTGCGCTATGTGACCTATTACACCACCTCGGATGAATTCACCGGCACCTCGCCCTCCACGGAGCGGCAGAAGGACCTCGGCCGCGCGCTGATGCAGGAGCTTGAAGCGCTGAAGCTCGAGGACGTCCACATGGACGACTGCGGCAATGTGCTTGCAACGCTCTCCGCGAGCGAGGGCGTGGACGCGCCCGTCATCGCGCTCATCGCGCACATGGACACCGCTCCCGACGCTTCGGGCGAAAACGTCAAGCCCCGCCTCGTGCGCTACGAGGGCGGCGAGCTGAAGCTCAACGACACTGTCTCCCTCACCGAGGCGCTCTGCCCCGGCCTTGAAAGCCATGTGGGCGAAGAGCTCATCGTCACCGACGGCACGACGCTCCTCGGCGCGGACGACAAGGCCGGCGTCGCCGAGATCATGGCCGCGGTCGAGACGATGATCGAGAAAAACGTCAAACACGGTGAAGTGCGCGTCATCTTCACGACCGACGAGGAGATTGGCAACGGCGTGGACGGGCTCGACGTGCAGGAGCTCGGCTGTGACTACGGCTACACCGTGGACGGCGGCCCGCTCGGTGAGATCGAATTTGAAAACTTCAACGCCGCGTCCGCCGTTCTGACGGTGCACGGCGTCGGCGTCCACCCCGGCAGCGCCAAAAATGTCATGATCAACGCCGCGACCGCAGCGATGGCCTTCCACGCGATGCTGCCTGAGGACGAAGTTCCGGAGAAAACCGACGGCTACGAGGGCTTTTTCCACCTGACCGAGATGAGCGGCAGCGTGACCGAGGCGACGCTGCGCTATATCATCCGCGACCACGACCGCGAGCGCTTTGAAGAGAAAAAGGCGCTCTTTGCCGACTGCGCCGCGCGCATCAACGAAATTTACGGCGACGGCACGGCCGAGGCCCAGATCAATGACAGCTACTACAACATGAAGGAGAAGATCCTCCCCCACTTCCACCTCATCGAGCGCGCGGAAAACGCGTTCCGCGCCAACGGCGTCGAGCCGCAGTGCGTACCCATCCGTGGCGGCACGGACGGCGCGCGCCTGTCCTGGGACGGTCTTCCCTGCCCCAACCTCTCCACCGGCGGCTACAATTACCACGGCGTGCGCGAGTGGATCCCCGCGGACAGCCTTGAGGCCATGACGAACGTGCTCGTCACGCTGACGGAGAGCTTTGCCGAATAAGGCAAGGGCTATCGTATCAAAGAAATGGAGTGATTTTGTGATGAAACCTGTCGAAAAGCTCGCACTTTTGCGCGCGGAGATGGTCAAGCGCCATATCGATGCCTACGTCGTCGTGACCGACGACTTCCACACCTCCGAATATGTCGGCGCGCACTTCAAGGCGCGCGAATTTCTCTCCGGCTTCACCGGCTCTGCCGGTACGCTCGTCGTGCTGCCGGACGCCGCCGCGCTGTGGACGGATGGCCGCTACTTTTTGCAGGCCTCGCAGCAGTTAGAGGGCAGCGGTATTGAGCTCATGCGCATGGGCCAGCCCGGCGTGCCTGAGATCCCCGCGTTCCTGCGCGACCACGTTCCTGAAAACGGCTGGATCGGCTTCGACTCGCGCACGATCAGCAACGACTTCGCTCGTTCGATCGGCGAAAAGACGCGCGAGAAGCACATCCGCTTTGCGGGCGGCGAGGATCTTGTCGACCTTGTGTGGGCGGACCGCCCCGCGCTCTCGTGTGAGCCGGTGTGGGAGCTGGACGTAAAGTATGCAGGCCTGACGCGCAGGGAAAAGCTCGCAATGGTGCGCGGCAAGATGAAGGAGATGGGCGCAAGCGTGTTCGTCATCCCCTCTCTCGACGAGGTCGCGTGGCTGCTGAATCTGCGCGGCAACGATGTGCTCTTCACGCCCGTGTTCCTCTCGTATCTGCTGCTTGAGCAGGACACGGCCACGCTCTGCGTGCAGAGAGAGGCCGTGAGTGCAGAGATCGAAGCACATTTGAAATCTGACGGCGTAACGCTCGCCCCCTATGACGACATCTACCGCCTCGTCGCGGCGCTGCCCACGGGCACCCGCGTACTGCTCGACGGCGAGCGCGCCAACTACCGCATTCTGCAAAGCGTGCCGGAGAGCGCTGAAGTCCTCGACCGCACGAGCCCCATTCAGCTGATGAAAGCGGTGAAGACGCCCGCGGAGCAGGAGAACGAGCGCCTTGCCCACATCAAGGACGGCGTGGCCGTCACGCGCTTCATCTACTGGCTCAAGCACACGATCGGCAAAGAGCCGATCACCGAGCTCAGCGCGTCGAAAAAGCTTGAATCTCTTCGCGCCGAGGGTGAGCACTATCTTGAGCAGAGCTTCGACCCCATCCTCGCCTACGGCGCGCACGGCGCGATCGTCCACTACGAGCCGACCGAGGAGACCGACATTCCCATGGAGCCGCGCGGACTCTGCCTCGCCGACACGGGCGCGCAGTATTTGGAGGGCACGACCGACATCACCCGCACCATCGCGCTGGGGCCGCTCACGGACGAGGAAAAGCGCATCTACACGCTTGTCCTGCGCGGACACATACAGCTGGGCGCGGCCAAGTTCCTGCACGGCTGCATGGGCGAAAACCTTGACATGCTGGCCCGCACGCCGCTGTGGGAAGCGGGCCTCGACTTCAACCACGGCACGGGCCACGGCGTGGGCTTCGTCCTCGGCGTGCACGAGGGCCCTGAGCGCGTACACTGGGACGTGAAGCGCCAGAAGCGCCACTGCGTCATTGAAGAGGGCATGATCTTCTCGAACGAGCCGGGCATTTACCTTGCCGGCAAGTTCGGCGTGCGCATTGAGAACCTCGTCGTTGTACGCGAGGCTGAGGTCAATGAGTACGGCCGCTTCCTTGCGCTCGAACCGCTGACGCTCGTGCCGTATGACCGCGATGCGATCGATCTGTCGCTGCTCTCGTCGCGCGATGTGGAGCTTTTGAATGCTTATCACGCTAAGGTCTTTGCGGCGATCTCGCCGTATCTGAGTGGGGATGAGCTGGAGTGGCTCAAGGCGGCCACTGAGCCAGTGCAGTTCTACTGAACATCATAAAAGGCAGCGCGATAGCGCGCTTCTATCCCTGCCCCGTGCAGGGGCGCGGGAAAAGGGGGTCATTCTCTCTCGTGAGAGAATGACCCCCTTTTGATCCCCCAAGAGAACGCAAGGGGCACTGCCCCTTGACCCCGACATTGGCAGATTGCAGCTTGAAGAGCTGCACGCGCTGCGCAATCGGGTGCGGTGTACATGGCTTCGCCATGAACCCCTGCGATTCGGTTCATCCAGCAACCGCGCCTTACTCCGTGAGGCGCGTGTGACGGGATGATCGGCGGCAGACTGCGTATGAGATCACATGGCATTGTGAAAAAAGTGCCTTTCCGAACTGGAAAGGCACTTTTGAATCTTAATAGAGCTTGGCGCCGGCGGGGATATCGTCGTCGACCATCAGGAAGTTGAGACGCTCCTCGCCATCCACGTGATGGACGGCGGAGATCAGCATACCGCAGGAGTCGATGCCCATCATCTTGCGCGGGGGCAGATTGACGATGGCGATGGCGGTCTTGCCGACAAGATCCTCGGGCTCGTAATAGTCGTGGATGCCGGAGAGGATGATGCGATCCTTGCCCGAGCCGTCGTCGAGGACGAACTTCAAGAGCTTCTTGCTCTTGGGCACGGCGGTGCACTCCTTGATCTTGACCGCGCGGTAGTCGGACTTGGCAAAGGTGTCGAAGTCGACCTGCTCTTCGAAGATCGGCTCGCTCTCGACCTTGTCGACCTCTTCGGCGGCGTGCTCGCCCTTGGGCTTGACAAAACCGGTCGCACCGGTGGCCTTCACGGCGGCGGGAGCGGACTCTTCGGTCTTCTCCTCGGCCTTTTCGCTCTTCTTGGGCATATCGAGCGGCTTCATCGTCGGGAACTTCACACCGTACACTTCATCATTGTTCATCATGTGTGATTTTCGCCTTTCAGACACAAAATCAAGAACTTTTCTCACCATTTTGAGTTCGTCTTGTTTCATCTTGTGTTACGCAAATGTGGTAGAATTTGTGGTAATCCAGATACAGCCGTGGGCAAGCAGGCAGCACATAATAATAGACATAACCTTTGTAATTATATATCACGCGAATCTTTCTGTCAAACCCACATCGCAAAAATAAGGGGAAAGTTTATCATTCCTTCCCCTCATTGTCATACGCCGTACCCTCGAATATCCTCAATAAATGACTGATTTCTCAAATGGTTTTCATACGCATCTCGAATGATGCGAATTGCAATGTCTACCTCGCCATTCTGAAGATCATTCTCTTTGATGATTTCCTCATACTCAGCATAGAGCCGAAAAACACGCTTAAACTGCTCTCTGGTTACTGGGTTATCAGGACAAGCACAGTATGAAGCAAAGCTTATGATCGAGCTGCGTTTGCTTTCGATGTAAAGAGACATAGTAATTTCATTGTTTTTATCAAGTCCTTCTTTTAGGACTGCAATGGACTTGTCATACACTTCCGCTCGATCATTGACCCATTTCATCCAGGAATCACGCTTAGCAATATTATCTGAGCTATAATGGGATTCCACACTATTCAAAACGGTTTTTACATCTTGAATAGTTGAGGACATTTCCTTTATGGTCTGGCGCTCTTGTCTTTTGCGGGCAAAATACTTTCGTACTTTGACAAACTCAGGAACCACCTTTCCTTTGAACTCCAACAACTCGCCTACCAGTTGCATAACCAAGAATGCACCGATTAAAACAATCGCAATTTTTACTGGGATGTTCAAGTATTCAATATAACCAAGCATTCTTAAACACCCAGCCCTTATTTATCTGCTGTTTTAGCCGGGGTTTCTGAATTGTTTACGACCTTGCTCATATCGCACAGGCTGTCAATCAGTTGGCTAATCGCCTCGATATCAACATCGTAGTTGATGCTGTCCGCAGATCCTTTGATCATGGCAAGCACCCACTCTTTTCGATCTGCCCCGTTCTCGAACATTCCTTCTGCTGTCTTCATAAGATCCATGACCATATCAAGCATCTTATTCCAGTTCTTTTCTTTTACAGCCTTTTGTACATACTTTACCAGCTGGACAACCAAAGGGATAGCTGCTGCGAGACCAGACAGAACAGAAACCACAATCTCTACCCAATTCAACTCCATAGTATTTTCCTCCTTATAAAATAATGAGCAGCAGTACCCGGCAGAATACTGTTGCTATCAAATAGATGGGCTATCTACGCTTCCAAAATCAGATATGTTTGCGACAAACCGATTTGCCTTTGCCGCTGCATATTTTATCCCCTCGCCATCCGCCCCCGTATTTTCCGCCCTGCTTTTATCTACAATGCGAGATAAGACGATACTGCAAGCAGTACCGATTGGGGTAAATACTACAGTCCAGCACATAAGTGCTCCTGTATATCCCGTTGCAATACTTTTTACAGCAAGATAAAAACCTCCAGCCAAACCAGCGGCCAAGAAAAATATGATATAAAGAGCAAGACGGTTAGTAAATCCAAGGTTATTCAAATGGGCAAATAACCCTCTTTTCTCTTTCTTTTTAACCCTTCTTCCCCTTGTGCTTGAAACCGCCATAATAACACCGCCCTATACTTACAAAATTAAGCCATTCCGTTTTTCTTTGCGAAATTATAAAACAATTGTGCGGCCTGCTCACGAGTTAGCATATCTGCCCACATATAGTTCGGACTGCCATCGGGAAGAGGATTGCCGCCGGCAAACAAGCCGGTAGAAGTAGCCCACTCACGAGCAGCTTTACTCCAGTCGCCACAATCGTTGTCTCTCAACTCTGCTCGATACTCATTCATCAATTTCTTAAATGTATCCAATGTCATATCTTCATCATCCTCCTTTTCTGCGGGAGCAGATGCGATTCTCTCTGTATATGCAAGAGAAACCCATCCTACACCTGTATAGCCCCATCCAGCCTGCTCTTTGATAATATGTAAAATAGAACCTTTTTCATAAGCCATAATGATCGTGCCGTTAATAGGGGTGGATCTACAATTCAGCCCATCGTCAGCTGTAACTCTAACCTGATAATTTGTCGATGTGCCAGTATCCGCACTCCCACCAGCCAAGCGTCTGTTTACCTCTGCTACAATTTGTGGATGCAACTTATAGAGGTAATTTCCTGGGCAAGATTTGTTTGCAAACCATCTATGCACAGTCAAAACCATTTCATTTGATTTTGGTGTATAAGCCAATGTCTTTGCTTTATCACCAAACCAAACCACTTTGTTTTTCCCGTTACGCTTACAAATGTCTGTTACCAAGTTTAATAGGCCAGCGTATGCAGCGTCGGTCACTGCGTATGGGTCTGTGGCATCGCTTGCTACCTCAATGGTGACGGCTCTATTGTCGTTCGCAGCAGAAGAAGTACACCATGATCGGTCTTTCTCTTCTACATACATACCAACTCTTCCGTCATATCCAACGCCATAATTTGATGAGGCTTGTCTTGAGGACGGAGCAAAAACATTTCCAAGAGACTGAATGCTAACCTGACCAACTACGCAGTGAATTGAAATCCTGTCAATCGCGTTCTTTCTTGGAGAAGATCTGTTCGGTGAAATTCTTGTATATTCTACGAGTGGACTGTTGCTCATTCCAACATTCCCTCCTTCCTGGGCTGCGCCCGCAAATTGGTTATAATAGCCCTGACCGTAAGAAGCTCGTTTGTTCTGTACAGACACACTTTGATCAGCTGGCCGCTCGAATTGCAGCAAAACAGCATTAGAAGCCTGCAACACAGAGGTCGCAGACTTCAATGTAGTTAAAACACTTTTATAACCAGAACTAAGCTCTTGAAATAGAAACTCCAGCTGCATGGTAAGATCTCCAATAGATCTTCCTGCGGATTTTGCATAGTCATAAAGACCTTGCTTTCTGCTCCAGAAAGTCCACTGTGCAAGACCATATCCAGCGCTATCGTGAACAAAATTTCCGTATCGCCCGTTGTCAACGGCAGTTGTATACTCATCGTCCGTCATGCCGAACTTATTGTTATATGTGTTCTGAAGATTTGTTGGAGACAGACCAGACTCCGCAAATAAGTTTCCCATAAGGCCAGCCGCCCCATAGTCATTCAACCCTTTTGATTTTAAGAAGTTCCATATTGTCTTATCGTTTGCCATTGTCACACCTCCCGATAAAACAACCCATTATTCAAACTCGTCTTCATCGTCGCCTCTACCATCGCCCTCACAAAACTTTGCGATGGTATCTTCATCTACAACATCTCCATCCTCGTCATAGATCATGCCAGTCTCTTCGTCATAATCAAGACACCCAGTATACGGCAGATCATCGTCGATTTCCCCGTTGTAATACCTCATGTTCAATACAGGCTTGTTATTTTTATCCATGGTGTATCTCCTTTACAAAAGGCGGGAGGCAGATCGCTCTACCTTCCCGCCGTAAAATCAATTAGCTAACTCGAAATACTGTCCAATCAGCTCATGTGGCAAGTAATGTAATGTTACCTTTCCACCGTTCGACTCTCCTGTACGCTTGCAAATATATGTTTTGCCGTCCTCTGGATCAAGGTACTTCTGGCCGTAAACATACTCCATGCCACGAGCCGCAGTAATCACATCGCCCTCTGGGTTCTCAGGCTCTTCTGGATTCTGGGTAATACCATTCATCACATCTTCAATGGTTCCAAGATCTTCCCACTTTACATTGATTGTCCCCGGTGCCCATGTATTATTGTCTTGAGCGGAGCGCCATACATGATCTTCATGGGTACAACAATCTCCAGTATTGTAGGGGCTGGTGGAAATTGATACAAATGGGAGCGCTTTAACAGGATCTTGACTCCAACAAAATCTCCACTGTGCGGGCAATTCTTCCGGTTCCTGTGTGTAGATCGTACTGTCATAATTCTGGATCAACCGTACCACACGACCAGCAGAAGACTTGCAAACAAATCCATCTTTCTGCCCAGCTTTTCTTGTCATCATATTGGCTTTAGCCACAGCAGACTTAAAATCAGGGATGTAGTCATCCTGTGCGACAAGCTCAGTATTAGTCATAGTCGAACTTTCCGCCTGTACATCCAATGCTCTCTGCCGACCATATCTGCGCATTGTATCCAGTGTAAATTCCTTGTCTGTCATACCTGATTAACCCCCTCCCTGATTGCAGCGGCCAGCTCCGAATAAGAGGCCATCTCCTTTACAATCTCAGCCGTATCAAATTTAGACACCACAACGGTTTCGGTATCCTCAATCTCACTAAACCCTACCAGATTGTACGCCACGCCACCATATGCAACACCAATAGCCCGATCCTGTTCTGTTGGAACAAAGCATCCACTGTTCCCATAACGGATAAAAACAAGATCGTCTGTTACGCCAATTTCTGTTCCATCTGATACTCTAATAATGCGATACATTATCGTCCCTCCTTTGCGCCAACAAGATTGGCGATATAATTCAAATCCTCAATTCCTGCTCCATAGAAATCGTGATTCCACAGCCAATGGTCATCATGCTCAATACGCTTATATTTCTGGCAAAGACGATCATCCCAGACCTTATCCCACCTTGATTGATAGGCCATATCTTTACGCTCCAATGTGTTCTTGATGGAGCGTACAAGTCTGCCACGTACCAAACCATTCCCATCATCATTCTGAGAAAAATACTCGTGCGCATTCCTGCTTGTCACAGTACACAGTGGTTTTCCCATATAATAAAGGTATCCATCTTCAGAAACTAACTCTGTACCATATGGGATGTTGATATATCCACTGATCCCATCAAACTTGGCGCGTTTATTTGTGATATAATTTTGATAGCTCACGAAACGACCTCCAGATAAAAAGAAACACTCAGAGAAATACTCTTAGCGTTTCCAAATTTAATATGAAATTTTGTTAATTATAGCCCACCCCACATGGTAGGTATAATATAAAAGACTTATCCCGCCATCTTCAGCGGAGCGGCCTCACGGTATTTATTGAAAATAGCGTAGTGCATTCTTTTCAACCGCAGAAGTCTCCCGTGATCGTTAAATGTTCGATAATACGATGTTTGAGACTCCATATACTGATCAACTTCTTGAAGTGTTCTTTTTCCCTTCAAGGAGCTGGCGATGGAATAACTTCAATTTTCTACGCGCTCGTTTCATGCCGTCCCTGCATCCGTTGACTTTGATTTTTCCAGTCTCAGTTAAAGTGAATCTCGCCTTACAAAATCTAAATGGTTTTGTCAAAGGGATAATTTTGCACTTCCTCTTATTAACCATGATGCCAGCCATTTCAAACCGCTTAATGATAATTCTGGCGATTCTTTTAAGATCTTTGACATCTGGTAGAATAACATAATAATCGTCCATGTAGTGGCCGGCACAGTGAATCCCAAGCTGGCATTTAATGAAGTTATCAATGTCACTGGGCAGAGATACCATCTCCTGCTGACTTGGCTCGACACCAAGAGGCATTCCCCTACCAGGTACAGTACACGGTGATTCCGTAACAATCAGATCCGCAAGCGCTCTTAACCTATCATCTGTGATAAATTTCTGGTGCCTCTGATAGATTAGATTTCGGTTGGCATTCGGAAAGAACCCTTTGAGGTCGAGCAGAAACACCGCTCCCTCCCTGCCGTACCTACGATAATGCCAAGAGAGCTGTTTCTTCAGCCGTTTGAAATGCCAGTGCAGCCCTTTACCTTTCTGACTCGCCCCGTTATCATAAATCATACTGGGCGTATACAACGGAGACAAAACCTTATTAGTCTCTATCTTATGGATCTGACGATCTTCAATATGTGGCGCGTCGATTGGCCGGATCTTACCACGCTCATGCAGTGTAAAATGAGCACATTTCTTTGGCTTCCACTTTCCCTCTAAAATAAGCCGTCTTCTCTTGGCTGTCCCTGAAAGTAAGTGAAGTTCAAAATTTTGAGTTGATTGCTTCCACCTTACGCCATTGCAACATTTCTTACCCCAGTAAAACATATCGCGGTAATTAAATACATCTTCAAGTGTTCCAACAGCGCGGCTTCGCATCCATCGCTTCATTTGTCGCTTTTGCTTCCTGCGACGGTAACGCGCCTCGTGGCGCTCTTCGCTTGTCATAATAAGTTTTCGCCTTTCGCATAGTTGTTTTGTAGGTGCGCATCTAAACTACTTTGATCCCACACATGAAACGAAGGTAGCGCAATTCTTCGCCATGCAAGCAGCGTCCGTGTGTGATCGTCGTAAGGCAGTTTTAAGGACTTTCACCCAGGGAAGTACATCTCCTTTTGCGAAGGTCGTCTTTCGCCTTTCGGCTACTCCATGTGACCTCGCATCGCAAAATCCGGGCAGCAACGCCAGCGAATAGTTAGCATTGTTATTGTTGGCCGAGCCATCCGTATTCACATTACAGAAATTGTTGTTATTGTTGTAATTGGCGGAGCGGAGCCACCAGTAAACCTACAGGAGAGCGTGAACACGGGACAGTCTCACTTACAGACGTACACCCAATAATTTAGTTATTGCTATGATTTTTGCCCAACAGACTTGATATTACCCTTGATTAACTCATCCTCATGGTCGATCATCTCACCAAGATTTGCCGCCATGCGGTCAAGCTTTTCAATGGCCTCTTTCGATCCTACCTGCCTACCACTGCTTGTTGTAAAACACCCCTCTGGATTTTGCATCATCACGGTATAGCAGTGGGTAAGCCTTACATCCAGCGCTTTCAGAGATGCTCTTGCCTCTAACAAATGTGCTTTTCTTAAATTGATTCGCTGTTCATCAGACGGGAAGATACTGTTGGCCTTTTCACAGTGGTCAACGACCTCACCGGCCAATTTAGCAACAGGTTCAGCCAGAAGCCGGGAATACCTGGCAGACATCCTTGTTAGAAAGTTAAGTGTTTCTACATAGATCTGGTTTGCTGTATTGACAAATTCAGCCTTACTAACCGTTCTCTTTGCTTTTAGTACAGACAATGTTTCACCTCTTTTAATTGCTGGATTTACGCTTATTCAGACTTTTTCTTCTCGATATGATCCGCTCCTTCTTTTCCAATGTCCTCTAAATGCTTGAGCAGGACATACTCAATATAGTTTGTCATGGAGCGGTGTTCACGAGCCGCAAGCGCCCCTATTTTATCAAAGACATCATCTGAAAGACGCA
>ENA-UOIZ01001428-UOIZ01001428.1-human-gut-metagenome-genome-assembly--contig:-P88-NODE-1428-length-19575-cov-6.955379_pt1 | contig 19575 bp, 16 predicted proteins | sample MGYA00242336_ERZ723883 | MGnify/ENA metagenome assembly ERZ723883 | reverse complement strand
TGCTGACACTTCTGGATAACCTTGGATTTACAGATAATTATATGGAATGTATGGTGCCAACGACAGGAGTTTACCCGATTGCAACGGCAAACAACAAGGAAGATATCAGTGCACCGATCATGTCGAGATTCGCGTTGATTGATATTCCGGATTATACATTTGAAGAAAAGAAGATTATATTCACGAAGTTCGCAATGCCGAAGGTACTGAAGCGCATCGGGCTTCGGGAAGAGGAGTGTGTTGTGACAGATGCGGGCTTAGATGCGGTGATCCATCAGTTTGAGAATACGACGGGAATTCGTGATATCGAGCAGGCGGCGGAACATCTGGCAGCAAATGCCTTGTATCAGATCGAGGTAGAGCATGCAGGACATGTGGTATTTGATGCTGCACAGGTAGAGACGTTGTTTGCATAATGGGATAGAGGAAAACAGGGAGTTTAATAAAAAATGTGTGAAAAGTTGGAGTTCAATGAGAAGTACAAAGCATTTACAGAAGTCTTGCACCGGGAGGTTCAGACCTTCGAACAGTGTGAGGAAGATGTGGTGCAGGCACTTGCGATTGTTGCAGACGATCTGAAGCTTGGCAAAGTGAAATATGAGCTGGATGCTCCGGTATCTAAGATCCGTCCGCACGGGGAGCATCGGGTTGGAAAATTATTTGATAATCAGAAGGGGGCATATGGAAAAGCAAAGCATCAGGTATTTGTACTGCCGGATGGCGGAACAATGACGTTTTCCGTTTATCCGTGTGAGGATGTGGACTACTCAAAGGAAGAACAGGATACGCAGCAGATTTTGCTGAAGGAGATATATATTCAGTTTAGCCGTGTTATGATGCAGGGATTACTGCGCGGCGTATTGCTGACGGATATGGCAACCGGTGTTGCGAATCCGGAGGCGTTTATGCAGTTTATTGGCAAACAGTTAGCGACCGGACAGATTCATACATACACGGTATTTTTCTTCAATGTGCATAATTTCAAATATGTGAATAAGATTTTCCCTTATGAAGAGGGGGACGTTATATTACGCAATTACGCCGGAATGGTAGATAAGATGTTGCTGGATGATGAGATTGTCGCGCGTCTGGGTGGCGATAATTTTGTCGCGTTGGTGAAGAATGAACGGAGTGAAATTATTTTATCGAAGCTCCAGAATCTCCGGCTGTATCATCGGACCGAAATCAAGGAAAAAGAGTTTGTATTCGGGGCGACGATCGGTGTCGGTAAGCTGGATGATATCCGGGCACCGCGAGATGTTATGGCACGCGCAAGTATTGCATATCAGGCTGCCAGACAGAAGGGCAGCGGAACGGTTGCATTTTATTCGACAGAGATCCAGAATAAAATAATGGAGGCACAGGGAATCATTGCAAGCTTTCTTCCTGCGCTCGAGGCACATGAATTTGTGGTCTATTATCAGCCGAAGGTCGATGCCAATACGAACAAAATCTGTGGTGCAGAGGCGTTGGTACGTTGGATGCATGAGGGCAGACTGATTCCACCAGTGCAGTTTATTCCACAGCTTGAACGGGAAGGAAGCGTGTGCAGGCTTGATTATTATGTATTGGAAGAAACATGTCGGTTTATCCGCAAGCGGCTGGATGAAGGAAAGACGGTTCCGTGTATCTCTGTGAATTTCTCCAGAAGACATCTGGAGGAAGATTATCTGGTGAAAAAGATCGTCAATGTGATTGACAAGTACGGTATCGATCATGGTTATATCGAGATTGAGCTGACAGAGAGTGAGGATTTCCAGAACTACGAGATTATGTCGGAAATCGTCGATGGACTTCGCAGCGAAGGCATCGCAACTTCGATTGATGATTTTGGAACCGGTTATTCATCCTTGAACATGATCAAGAAGGTAGATCTGAATGTGATTAAGATTGATAAGTCATTTATTCCAATGGAGACAGAATATCCGGGCAAGGAGACGGATATGGTAATGTTTGTCAGTATCGTTGATCTGGTGCGCAAGCTCGGGAAGAAGACGATTGCAGAAGGGGTAGAGACGAAGGAACAGTTACGGTATTTAAGACAGGTTGGCTGTGATATTGTGCAAGGATATGTATTTGATAAGCCGATGCCGGAAAGCGAATTTGAAGTACGGCTGGAACAGGGATATAAGGATGAGGAGTAACGATGGGTAGTGAAGAAAAGCGATATGCATTATTGATTGATTCGGATAATGTATCTGCCAAATATATAGATACAATCTTTGATGAATTGGCGGACCGTGGTATGGTAACGGTGCGAAGAATCTATGGGGACTGGGCAAAAAGTGTGAATGGCTGGAACCGGACGACATTGCTGCGGAATTCTATTGTTCCAATCCAGCAGTTTGCCTATACCCAGGGTAAGAATGCGACGGATTCCGCGATGATTATTGATGCGATGGATCTGCTCTATACAGGCAATCTGGATGGATTCTGTCTCGTATCGAGTGACAGTGATTTTACCCGGCTGGCAGAGCGTCTGCGTGAGGCTGGTAAGGAAGTAGTCGGCATGGGTGAGAACAAGACACCGGAAGCATTTGTCAAGGCGTGTACGAGCTTCAAGATGCTGGATGCGCTCATTCGCGAAGATATCTCACAGGCCACGGATGAGAAAAATGTTGCGAAAGTATCAACCGAGAAAAATGAAAACAGCTCGAATATTACAAGCATTAAGTCTATTCAGAAGGTAATCTACGATATCATTGATGGCAATGCAGACAATAACAAACTGACGCATGTCGGCGAGATTGGAAGCAAGCTTCAGGCGCGATTTTCTGATTTCGATGTGCGGAATTATGGGTATTCGAAGCTTACAACATTTATAAATGAGGCGTTCGGGAACTTCGAGGTCATTTCCCAGAATCGTCAGAATTATGTGAAGATTATCGATGATGTTGTACCGAAGAGAGAAATTGAGGAGCAGATTATTCAGATTCTGAAGAAGAATCCACAGAAGAACAGCAATATGGGACTCTTAAACAGTACGTTAAAAAATGAGAACCGGAATTTCAGTATCAAGAAATATGGATACAGCAAATTTTCCAGCTTCCTGAAGAGCTTTGGCTGTTTTAAGATTGATGGAGATAAGGTGTCGCTACAGTAGGCGGGTATATATGCTATATATGAGAGCAGAAGTGAACGATACGGATGAAAGCGAAAAATAAGCATAAGGAGACGACATATGGGCAAATCCGGAATGAACGAAATCGAAGAAGATACAGCAAAAGAGACTGGGATGCAAGAACAGGGCAGGAAGAACAAACACAAAAGGAATAAAGATAAAGGACAGAAGCTTTCTGCCCGCGATGTAACAAAGCTTCTGAAGTGGGTGATCATCTTAGCGGTCGTAGTTATTCTGGTTGTGGTTGGCTATAAGCTTGCAAAGCAGCTTGGATGGTTCGGGTTGAAACCGAAGGTAGAGACGACGATCCTTACAAGCAGCCAGCTAGAACAGGTGTTGCAGATAGATGATTTATCAGTCTGTGAGATTACCTACAACGGTGTGGCAGAGGTGCCGCAGAAGAATCATCCGACGAAGGTTGCCTACTATGTCTCTTATGAGGCTGAAGTGAAGGCAAGTATCAACATGGCAGATATTGATGTTCAGATCGATGACAATGTCGGAGAAGGGCAGGCGAAGAAAATCATTGTGACGCTGCCGCAGTTGCAGGTCAAGCAGATCGATGTCGATATGGCTTCGCTTGACTATATGTTTGTCAAGAAGAGTGCGAACACGGCAGATGTATCCGAGGAAGCGTATGCGGCATGTATCGCGGATGCAGGTTCTGAATGCCGGGGAAATGAAGTGTTCTTACAGATGGCGAAAGAAAATTGTGAGAATACAGTCAAGGCACTGCTCATGCCGATCATAGAGAATCAGGATGAGTCGTATGAACTGGTGATTCAGTAGGGGACGAAGGAGGAGAAACAAATGAAGAAATTAAAAAAATTCGTGGTCCTTTGTCTTGCAGTTATTATGCTGTTCACTGCATGTGGAAAAAAAGGTGAAGAAGTAACGAAAGAATTGAGCATTACGCAGATGCAGACAATCTGTGAGCTGGCAACACTCAAATGTTATTATCATAATGTGGCAAAGCTGACGAAGGAAAAGGAAGTTCTGTGGTGGGATACATCGGCAGAGCTTTGGATCGAGTATTCCGGCATCGTAAAGCTCGGTGTGGACATTGCGAATCTGGATATGCAGGTAGATGGCGATCAGGTAACGATCACGATGCCAAAGGCAGAGGTGCTTAGCTGTCAGGTGGATCAGACGTCGTTAAATGAAGACTCCTATTACACAACCCGTGAAGGACTTGGCGCAGAGAAGATCAATGCGGACGATCAGACGGAAGCAATCAAGACTGCGCAGGAAAATATGCTGGAAAGTGTCCAGTCGGATGAATCCCTGTTGAAACAGGCGCAGCAGCGGGCACAGGAGTTGTTAGAGCAGTATGTGAAGAACGTCGGCGATGCGATGGGCAAAACGTATGAAGTGAGTTTTGTGATTGCGGACGAAGCCGGAACTAATACAGTAAGTACAGATGAAAGTGATAATTGATAGGAATGAAAAAGAGCCGTTGCGATTGCAGCGGCTCAAGTTCTTTGAGGGGAGGGAGTTTCGATTTATGTTAATCCTCGTCCTCGACATCTCTACGCAGATAAATTAGTTTTCGGAATGCTGGTACGATCTGTGCAGCAACGACTGCTTTCACAAGATCAAGTGCAATAAAAGGAAGAAAACCGGCTACAAAAGCAGCCTTGATACTGCAACCTGATGCGATCATAATCCAGAGAGAACCGACTGCGTCAACGAGAACAGCGGATAACATAGCGACGATAGTATAACGGATACGATTGTACTTCTTTCCACGGAAGATCGGAACTAAAATGGCGATAAAGATAAAGGCGAAGGAAAAACCACCGTAGGTGCCAAATAAGTATCCCGGACCTGCCTGTCCACCAACGAATACCGGAACACCGACCAGTCCGAGTAACATCCAGATCAGTCCGATGAAGAAGGATTCTGCAAGTGGAAATACAAGTGCAATCAGGGTGATTACAAAATTCAAAAGAGTGATGTGTGTTCCGTTTGGCAGCGGGATGCTGATATAAGCGGATACACACAGGATGGCTGCGAAAAGTGCCATCATGACAATTGAGTAGGTTGAAAATTTGCTTTTTGTTTTTGTGTCCATTTCTTTTTCTCCATAGTTTCTGTTATAATAGCCATGCTATTGTTGAATTCATAGCAGGTACATGATGTAGAATAGCAGATGAAAATAAGAATGTCAACCTAAAATGGATAGAAAAGTTGACATTGTAAACTTTGGGAAATATAATAGGAAACATTGAGTGAGAAAATGAAGAACAAATTTGAAAAAATATTTGAACAACTGGCTGATTTTCATATGCTTGATGGATACGATGGCTGGATGATCGGGGCGTGTGTGTATGCGCAGCGGGAAGCGGCAGGAGAACGCGTATCAGGCACAGAATTTGGCTGTGGGAATGATCTGACAGTAGTTCAAAATCAGAAAATCAAAATTCAAAATTCCTGCAAGTCCGAGATTGTGAAGGAAACTGCAAGCTTTGCGGTTATGCGAAATCAGATGGAAGAGGATGGAATCGTGTATCAACTGGAGTTGCATGTAGTGAAACCGGAGGTGCAGGGGGCAGTTACTAGCAAACAAGCAGGTATGGAAAAAAATATGGCCATGAATGTCGAGAAATCAAAGCTGGAAGAACAGCGGATGAATCTACACCATTCGGTCGGAACGGAAGAAAACGCGGACACAGGCGGGGAAAAAACGTTTTCATTTACGCATTCCGATATCCTTCGATTTGTGGATGCCGTAGGCGATACGAATTCGATTCACCGGACGGCGCATGCGGTTGTGCCGGGGCTTTTGATGGTGGAGAGGATGCTTGATATGTGGATGAAAAAACAGCCGGAAACGGAAACTGATGTAGAGTTGCAGGCGGGAATGAAGAACGAGATGCAGGCAGGAGTGCAGACGGAAACCGAAAATGAGATGCAGACAGACATGAAGAATAGCAGGGAATTTATTTGCAGATTCCGTTTTGAAAAACCCGTATTTGTGGATGAGAAGCTGCAGATCCAGGCAAGAACCGAACGCGGAAAGCAGATCTATGAATGTAAACGAGAGGATAGGGAAATCGTATGGAACATGCGTATATTATAGACGGACGCCGCAGCTATATCGGTGTCGAAAATGGAATGTATAAACATCTGCCAGCCGAGGTGCTTGCGGCGGAGGTACTCTGTGCGCTTGTACCGGAAGATGTACGTCAGACTGTCGATGAGGTGATCGTCGGAAATGGAGTTGGAGCCAGTGGAAATATTGGCAGACTGGCAACGCTTACGGCACATTTCCCACAGGCGGTTCCCGCGTACACAGTGGATATGCAGTGTGGATCGGGATTGGAAGCACTGACGATTGCCGCGGCGAAGATCCGAAGTGGACAGGCAGATCTGATTGTGGCAGGTGGCGTGGATAGTTCGTCAACGGCACCGCGACGTGCGTATAACCGGAATCATCCGGACTATGAACGCTATGGAGGCGAGGAATCCTTTTATTCCGTCGCAAAATTTGCACCGGGCGAGCATGATCCGTATGCGATGATCCGCGGCGCAGAGCGTGTGGCACTGGATGTGCAGATGACCAGACAGGAATTAAATAAATGGGTATTACGTTCACATTCTCTCGCAAAACAGGCAAGAGAAGCTGGCGTGCTAGAACCATATCTGGTCGGCGTGCAGGGGGCAACTGCAGACGCGGGTATCAGGGATCGCATAAGTGAACGATTCTTAGATAAGCTACCACCGCTTTTGCCGGACGGAGCGATACTAACAGCCGGAAATACATGCTTGATGCATGATGGTGCGGCATTTTTGATGGTGGCATCGGAGCGGTATGTAAAGGAGCATAATCTGACACCGCTTGCGGAAATCGTTGATTCCGTAACGGTTGGCGGGAACCCGGACAAAAGCCCGGAGACAGCAATACTTGCCATTCAGAAATTACTTGCCAAGACGAAACATACGGCGGAAGATATCGCGGTATTTGAATGTAATGAGGCATTTGCAGTAATTGATGAGCTTTTTGCGCGTGCCTATCCGGAAGCAGTTGACCATTACAACCGGTATGGTGGGGCGCTCGCATATGGACATCCATATGGCGCCTCAGGAGGCATCATTACGATACATGCATGCCGGGCGCTGCAGGAGACACCGGGCTATGCAGTATGCAGCATTGCGGCAGCCGGCGGCATCGGACATGCGCTGTTGCTGCGGGCGGGAGGAATGTAACATGCAGTATATTGATTATCTGACAAAACAACCATCGGACAAAGACGCAATCATCATCAATGGTGATCGCTATACATACGGAAAGCTCTATGTGCTTGTGCAGGATGCACGCGCGCGCCTTCCGCAGGTTGCAGAAAAACATCTGTATCCGATTCGGGAGACCGGAATCCTGAAACAGTTGATCTTATTTCTGGCGTGTGCGGGAACAAATCAGGTACCAGTTATCGTGCCGGCGGACAGCAAACTTGAAGTAACAGATCCGCTGTTTGATACGCCCGTGCCGGAGCGCGCGGTAATGGCAGTGATGACATCCGGAACAACCGGGATTCCGAAGATTTTATTCCGAAGCTTTGAAAGTTGGGCGGATTTCTTCGCGATACAGAATGCGGTGTTTGGCGTGGATGCGGACAGCCGGCTGTTCGTACAGGGAAGCCTTGCATTTACCGGGAATCTGAATCTCTATATGGGACAGCTTGCGGCAGGCGGCACGCTGATTGCGGAGGATGTATTCCTGCCGGGCAAATGGGAGCAGGTGATGGCGCGCGAAAGGGCGAACGGTATTTACCTGATTCCGTCCAAGTTACTTATGCTGCCTCGCGTATTTAAGGGTGTAAATGCGAATATCCGCACGATCATTTCGGGCTCGCAGAGCCTTGGGCGAAAGGATGCGGAAGTGTTGAAGAAGATATTTCCGAATACGGAGATTACATTATATTACGGTGCGAGCGAGCTGAATTATATCACGTATGTGAAGTCCGCGGACATGACGGAAGAGCGGAACCTGATCGGCAAACCATTTCCGGGAGTGCGGGTGTTCATACAGGATGATGAAATGTACGTGGACAATGCATTTCACGTGGAGAATATTACCGTGCCGTATTCGCTGAAGGATAGCGGGCGGATGGATTTGCAGGGGAATTTCTATTTCCTTGGACGGACGGATGATATCGTTGGCGTGCGTGGACGCAAGGTGTCGATGATGAAGATTGAAAATGCGTTGGAGGAAGTCGCCGGTATCACAGAGGCGGCGGTCGTTCTGCTTCCGAAGGAAAAGGATGCGGACATGCCGGCGGAGATCGTGAGTGCATTTGTGACGGTGGAAGGCACGGACGTGCCAGAGAATCTGCGGCAGCAGTTGAAGGAAAAGTTGGCGGATTTTGAGATTCCGAAGCGTGTGATTGTTCTGGAGGCGTTCCCGAAGAACACAAGTGGGAAAGTGGATAAAGCGCGGTTAAAGAAGATGTGGATAGAGCAAGAGCCACAATAAATTTATTTCACAGTATGGAGGACCGGACGGTGATACGGGCAGAACAAGTAAGATTTCAATATAAAAAGCGCGACGTTGATGGAAACGTGATTGCGACGGAAGAAATCTTAAAGGGTGTAGATCTTACAATTAAAAAGGGCGAATTCATTGCGCTGCTTGGCAGAAATGGTTCCGGCAAGACGACGTTCTCGAAGCAGTTAAATGCAATCCTTCGACCGTCGGAAGGTACGGTGACGGTAGACGAGATGGGAACCAGGGATGCGGAGAAGCTGTACGAGATTCGCCAGCACGTCGGTATGGTGTTCCAGAATCCAGACAATCAGATGGTGGCAGCAAATGTGGAAGAAGAGGTTGCATTCGGCCCGGAGAATCTGGGTATGGAGTCAGATACCATCGTGGCACGTGTGAAGCAGGCACTCGAACAGGTGCGGATGTGGAAGCGGAGAAAGACGGCTCCGAATCATCTGTCGGGCGGACAGAAACAGCGGATTGCGATTGCAGGAATTCTTGCGATGCACCCGGATTATATTGTCTTAGATGAACCGACTGCGATGCTTGATCCGAAAGGACGGAAAGAAGTGATGGAAGCGTTACAGCGGTTGAATCAGGAACAGGAAATGACTGTGATTCTGATTACCCACGATATGGAAGAGGCGGCACTTGCGAGCCGGGTGATTCTGCTTGCGGACGGACAGATGCGATTTGATGGAAGGCCAGAGAAATTCTTCGGAGCGGATGCATTGCTTGCGGAGATGGGGATGGAGGCACCGCTTTCTTATCGTGTGAGGAAATTAATAGATAGTGATGTGTTCGAGAAAAAGATTGGAGATGCGAGAGTAGAGGAGGCTACGATTGACAAAAGGGAAAAAGTAGCAGAATATGATAAAACTGGAAGAGAATGGGAAGCAAGCTCTGAGCTGGTAGATAAGAAAAAAAACAAAAAGGCTGAAGCAGAGACAGATGAAAAAAATCAAGATCTCCTCTCCCTGCAACATGTTAGCTATATTTACAGCCCGGGAACAGCGTACGAGAAGGTTGCTTTAGACGACGTGAATCTGTCGCTTGGCAAGGGGGAGATTGTTGGACTTGCCGGACATACCGGTTCTGGTAAATCCACCATGATACAACTCCTGAACGGGTTGCTGAAACCGACCAGCGGAACAGTTACATTTGAGGGAAAGGATATTCATGCAAAGGGATATTCTGGGAATTATCTGCGCAGTAAGGTTGGCATGGTGTTCCAATATCCGGAGCATCAGATGATCTGCGATACCGTGTGGGAGGATGTCGCATTTGGACCAAGTAAGCAGGGCTTGACCGGGGAAGCATGCGAGACGCGTGTGGAGGAAGCACTTCGGTTTGTTGACCTGCCAGAGAAATATTATCAAGCATCGCCATTGCAGCTATCGGGCGGACAGAAGCGGCGTGTGGCGATTGCAGGTGTGCTTGCGATGCATCCGGAATATATCATATTGGACGAGCCGGCAGCGGGATTAGACGCAGCAGGAAAGCGCGAAATATTCGACCGGATCCGGCGGATGAGCCGGGAGCAGGGAATCGGAGTTTTACTTGTCTCGCATAGTATGGAGGACCTGGCGGAATACGCAGACCGGATTATTGTGTTGGACGATGGAAAGAAGATATTGGATGACCGCCCGGCGCAGATATTTGCCAAGCGGGAGACGCTTGCAGACTGTGGACTGGATGTACCGGAAACTGTGAAACTGGCGGACAAATTGCGCGCAAACGGGTACCAAATTCCACAGAACGTGATTCGAGAGAAAGAGCTGCTCGATTATCTTGGTAATTGCACAAACAGTACAGCAGGAAGAAAAAGCGTTGATACTGAGAACAGATTGGATGAAAGGAAGCAGGGAGATAATTTATGATTCGAGATATTACAATTGGACAATATTATCCTTCGGATTCTCCGATTCATCATCTGGACCCGCGTGTCAAGTTATTCGCAACGCTTCTCTATATCATCGGGCTGTTTCTTAGCAAAAGTTTGATCGTATTTGCGGTGGCAGGCGTAGTATTGATTGCATGTATCGTGATATCGAAGGTGCCGTTTCGATATATGATCAAGGGGCTAAAGCCGGTGTGGATATTGCTGGTATTTATCTGTATCGTAAATGTGTTTTTCGGAAAAGGAGAAATGCTGTATTTCCAGTGGAAGTTTATTCACATCTACCGGGAAGGAATCATGCAGGCGGTTGTCCGTGTTGTGCGGTTGATGGAGCTGATTTTGGGGTCGTCACTTATGACATACACAACGACGCCGACCGAGCTGACGGACGGCCTGGAGAAAGCATTTCATCCGCTTACAAAGATTCATGTACCGGTGCATGAGATTGCACTCATGATGTCGATTACGCTCCGCTTCATTCCGATTCTGATCGAAGAGCTGGACCGGATCATGAAGGCACAGACGGCACGAGGCGTGGATTTCGAGGCAGGAAATGTGTTCCAGAAGTTGAAACGTACCGGACGGATTCTGATGCCACTTTTTGCATCTGCAGTTGGACGGGCGGGCGATCTGGCACTTGCGATGGAAGCACGTTGTTATCAGGCTGGCAGACCGAGAACGAAGATGTATCCGCTTCGATATGTACGTGCGGATGGCGTCGTGTATGTGCTGGCAATCGTATATCTGGCAGGGATGATCGTGTTGAAAGTAATGGTTGGATAATATAAAAACCTATTGACAAATAAAATAACACTGTTATAATAACGATGTTATGAAAAATAAAACAATATAAATAACAGCAACAACTAACGAAGAGAAGGAGTAGCTCATGCGACGTGAGACAGCCGGTGTGACGGAATCCCTGCTTCAGGCAGCGAAGGAAGAATTCCTTACCTATGGATTCCATGATGCCAGCATGCGGCGGATATCGGCGGCATGCGGAGTCAGTACCAATTCCATATATACCCGGTTTGGCGACAAGAGCGGACTTTTCACCGCAATCGTACAGGAAGCGGCAGATGGTCTGATGGAGATGTATATGCAGAGCATACAGAAGGCAACCGAGTGTCCGGACATGGATCATGCCATCGAGGAGGGCAACGAGGGAACCGATCAGGTATTGGCGTATATCTACGGGTATAAGGAAGAATTTCAGCTTCTATTCTGCCATTCGGCGGGGACAGAATATGAAGATTACTTTGATAAGCTCGCGGCAATCGAGGAGCAGTATTACAACATATTTGCGAAGCAGTATGCAAATGAGAATGCGACCGCGGATGAATTTTTTATCCACGTATTCTGTAGAACCGGCTGGCAGTATATCTACGAGGTGCTGACACACGACAAGCCATACGATGAGGCAGCAGCCTTTATGAAGAATGTACAAATCTTCAATTTCGCAGGTTGGAAATCAGTTTTTGGATTGGAATAACAGGCAGTGCATAGCGATGTGCACTGCCAAAAAAATCAAATATAGGTTAGCAAAAGCTAACTCAAAATAAACGTTCAAGGAGGTTTTGTCATGAAGGCAAAAAAGCAAAGTGCATTGTCAAGACTTATGAAAATTGCCGGAACGCATAAGTATTTTTCTTATGCATCCTGCGTCTTGGCAGCAATCAGTGCATGGGTTGCGCTGATTCCGTTTTATGATGTGTGGCGCATCATAAAAGAGGTCTTGGAAGTAAGACCGGACTATTCCAAAGCAACACACATCACATCGTATGGATGGCAGGCGGTAGGATTTGCCCTGCTCGCAATGGTGCTTTATATCGGAGCTTTGATGTGCTCCCATAAGGCAGCATTCCGCGTGCAGACAAATATGCGTATCGCGATGATGAACCACATCATGAAGCTTCCGCTTGGTTATGTGGAGGCAGAGGGAACCGGAAAGATTCGAAAGATCGTTATGGATTCCTCCGCCGCGACAGAGACATTTCTGGCACACAACCTGCCAGATAAGGTCGTATCAAGAGCAACACCGATCGGGCTGCTTGTACTGATGGCAGGCTTTGACTGGCGTCTTGGTCTGATCAGCCTGATTCCTGCCGTATTCGCATTCCTTATCATGGGTACGATGATGATGGGACCGAAGATGGCAGAGGATATGAAGCAGTATCAGAACTCACTGGAGACAATGTCCTCCGAGGCGGTAGAGTATGTGCGAGGCGTACCGGTCTTAAAGACATTTGGACAGACAATCTTCTCATTCAAACGGTTTAAGGCAGCCATCGATGAATATGAGAAATGGACGATCGATTATACGAAATCCATGATGATTCCGATGATCGGATTTACCGTATTCTGTAATGGTATTTTCGCCGCATTGATCGTAGCTGCTTATACATTAGGCGGAAATACAGTCACAGATAAATTCGTATTGAACCTGATCTTCTACATATTGGTGACTTCGGTACTGACAACAACACTGATGAAGGTTGCGTATGCAGGCGAATCACAGATGCTTGTCGAGGATGCATTGAACCGAATGGACGAGGTATTAAATGCGAAGGAACTTCCGGAGGCAGCAAATAAGCAGACATCGAAGGATGCATCCATCGCGTTGAAGGACGTGACATTTGCTTACGATGAGGCAAAGGCAAATGCGATCGACGGCATCACGCTTTCCGTCAAGGCAGGTTCCCATATCGCGTTTGTTGGTCCGTCCGGTGGTGGTAAGACGACGCTGGCATCACTGATTGCAAGATTCTGGGATGTCAAGAGTGGCAGCATCGAGATCGGTGGTGTGGATGTGAAGAACATTGACAGCAAGGAGCTGATGAATCAGGTATCATATGTATTTCAGGATAGTAAGCTGCTTAAGACCTCCATTCTGGAAAATGTTCGTATGGGCAGACCGGATGCGACGGACGCCGAGGTAATGGAAGCGCTGGAGAAGGCGCAGTGCAGCGACATCATCGAGAAGCTTCCGGACGGTGTGAACACGGTGATCGGCTCGAAGGGAACGTATGTATCCGGTGGTGAGATGCAGCGCCTGTCGATCGCGCGGGCATTCCTTAAGAATGCGCCAATCCTGATCTTAGATGAGGCGACTGCATTTGCTGATCCGGACAATGAGAGACAGGTGCAGCGTGCATTTGATAATCTGTCCAAGGATAAGACAGTAATCATGATCGCACATCGTCTGTCGACGGTGACAAATGCGGATCAGATCTACGTATTGAAGGACGGAAAGATTGCAGAGTCCGGTACACATGATGCGCTGGCAGCCAAGGACGGCATCTACACACATATGTGGAACGAATATAACAAGTCCGTGAACTGGCAGGTAGGAAAGGCAGGTGCAACCGCATGATCGAGAAATTGAAACATAAATACGCACTGTCCGAAAACGGTGCAAAGAACATGATAAAAGCGTTTGTGGCAGTCACAATCGCGAACCTTGTGCTGATGTTGCCGGTTGGGCTTCTGTATCAGCTTACCTCGTATCTGCTTGATGGCAAGGTGCCAAAGGATAAGCTTGGATTCTTCATCGGCGGAATCGTCGTAGTATTTTTACTTGTAGCAGTTACAACTTATTTCCAATATAACGCAACCTTCTTTTCCACCTATGTCGAAAGTGGTGTGCGTAGACGTGCGCTTGCTGAGAAGCTTCGCCGCCTGCCACTTTCCTTCTTCGGGAAGAAGGATCTGTCCGATCTGACGAATACGATCATGTCAGACTGTGCATTGCTCGAGACAGGAAGCTCCCACTGGATTCCGGAGCTGATCGGTTCGATGATCTCCACAACGATTATTGTAATTGGATTGTTGTTCTTCAACTGGAAGATGGCACTTGCCGCTGTATGGGTGATGCCGATTGCATTTATCATCGTACTGACTTCGAGAAAAGGTCTGAAGTCTGTACAGAAGAAGACAATGACATATAAGCTTTCCTGTCTTGATGGAATTCAGGAGGGACTGGAGACGATCCGTGACCTGCGTTCAAACAACATGACAGAGACGTACATGGAAGGCTTGAATAAGAAGATCAAAACCGTAGAGAAAAATGCCATCGTGCTGGAATTTAAGAATGCAGCTTATGTATGTTCCGCACAGATGATCCTGAAGCTCGGCATTGGAACGGTTGCATTGGTTGGTAGTATCCTGCTTGTAAATGGAAAGATCAATGTACTGACATTGTTCGTGTTCCTGCTTGTTGTAACAAGAATGTATGAGCCTTTGCAGATTGCATTGCAGAACCTGTCCGCTCTGATCAGTCTGGAGCCAAGCTGTGAGCGTATGGATGAGATCCTGTCACACGAAGAGCAGACTGGTGCAGAGACACTGACGAACAAGGGCTATGATATCGTATTTGACCACGTTGCATTTGCCTATGACAGTGGCGAGCAGGTGCTCTCCGATGTCAGCTTCACAGCAAAGCAGGGGCAGGTAACAGCCCTGATCGGACCATCCGGTGGTGGTAAGACGACTGTATCGAGACTGGCAGCAAGATTCTGGGATATCCAGAAGGGTACTGTCACGGTCGGAGGCATGGATGTATCGAAGATCGAGCCGGAGAAATTGCTTTCCCTTTATTCCATCGTGTTCCAGGATGTAACACTCTTCAACAACACGGTTATGGAGAACATCCGGATCGGTCGCAAGGATGCAACGGACGAGGAAGTTATGGCAGCAGCCAGGCTTGCAAACTGTACGGACTTTATCGAGAAATTACCGGACAAATGGAACACCATGATCGGGGAAAATGGTTCCGAATTATCCGGTGGTGAGCGGCAGAGAATCTCCATCGCACGTGCATTCTTAAAGGACGCACCAATCATCTTGATGGATGAGGCAACCGCCTCGCTGGATGTGGATAATGAGTCCGTGATTCAGGAGTCCATCTCCAAGCTGATCCGGAACAAGACAGTTCTGATTATTGCACACCGTATGCGTACGGTCGATGGGGTTGACCAGATCATTGTATTAAAGGATGGCGTGGTAGCTGAGCAGGGAACACCGTCAGCGTTGAAGGAGAAGAATGGTATCTATAAGCATATGGTCGATGTGCAGTTAGAGAGCGAACAGTGGAAATATAATTAAGGTATAAGAACGAGATGTGAAGACATTCCAGAGTATAGACTTTGGAGTGTCTTTTCTTTTACAAAGAAATGCAAATGCTATCTTGTCTGCGGATCAAAATAAGCATACAATAAGGACAGTGTTGGGGAAAGGGAGGAACGCTGACATGCGTTATTATATTGCAGATTTACATTTCTGCCATGAAAATTTGAATACACGTATGGACTGTCGCGGCTTTGAGAGCGGCGAAACCATGAATGAATATATGATCGCACAGTGGAATTCACGTGTGCGTAAACGCGATGAGGTTGTGATCTTGGGAGATTTCTGTATTTCAAAAAAGGGAGAAGTTGCAAATGCCATTCTCGAACGGTTGAATGGAAAGAAGTATCTGATCATCGGAAATCATGATCATTTTATTGCGAACAAACAATTTGATCCATCGCATTTTGAATGGATCACACATTATAGAGAAATCAATGATAACAACCGCAAGGTAATCCTGTGCCATTATCCGGTTATGTGCTACAACGGGCAGTATCGTCGGAATGCTAAGGGAGAACCGAAGACATACATGCTGTATGGACATGTGCATGACACATATGACGAGTATCTGATCGACGATTTCCAACGCCAGACGCGTGCATCTACGCGCCCGGTGCTAGGAAAATCTGGCGAGGAAGAAATGGTTTCTATCCCCTGCCAGATGATTAATTGTTTTTGTATGTTCTCGGATTATGTCCCGCTCACACTTGATGAATGGATCGAAGTGGACCGGAAGCGGCGGGACGGAATGAAACGGGAGGATGATTGTTAAGGATTCTTTTTTGGTTCTGACTCAATCCGGCTGTACCGGAAGTCGCAGCAGGCTGCACCTTCGGCGATCGTCTGTGTCCGGACTAAGCGCATGTGCATCATGTCGGCAAGCACATAGTCCATGCGGCAGAGATATTTGGCAAGTTCGAAACAGCCCTCATCCCGGCACAGACTGCAGATGCCGCATGTATGATAATCATAGCCAAGCTCGAAATTATCATTCGCGCCGCCTTCTAAGATGTCAACCACCCAGTCATTTTCGTATTTACGTTTATGGGAGTCAGCAGACCACTTTTTCCGGGCTGGAAGCTTCTTCGCATCGAGATAGCTGTCTGCATTTCCCATGACCTTGTGAAACAACTGATTAGCGGAAAGTCCATCCTTGTACAGGGCATAACATTCCTCCGGAGATAAGGTTGTGTTCCGGTTTAATGCGATGAAATATGCGCCCATGCAGTAGGAACTCATCAGCCGGGATTTGCCGATATCCTTAGCGCGTGTCAGGATGGCACGGTATTCCTGTTTGATCGCCTTGCTGTCAATCTGCAAATGCTGTCTTTTTGCCTGCTTCATGCAGGAGCTGTGATAAAAATATCCAAATAATTTCTGTGAGAATCCGTACTTCAACTAAATCATCCTTTCTTAGCAAAATCTATCTCAATGATCTGGCACATCTTGGACTTGTAATCCAAGTGTCGCTTCGATGCCGTGCATCAGCACATCCATCGCCTCTAAAAATGCCTGCTTCATCTCCTCGGTGAAGCCGTCCTTGCAGGTATCATCGGCGATCATCTCACAGATCATCGAGAACTCAGACAACGACAGCATGTAACATGTTTTCTCGGATAGCTGATTCTTCGCAAGTCCACGCACGTATAACTCATGATAAAAGCGCGTTGCGAATTCGTTGCATCGCGCTATATAAACTTTGCGGAAGTTCCGGATATAGGTGCCGGAATCGTTTTTTAACAGCATGTGGAAGAGCTGCATATCGTCCTCTAACAGCTCGAGGGTCCGGATGGATATGCGGGAATAGAATACCTGCATCAGCTGCTCGTCGGACATTGCCGAAAAGTCAATATCCAGCATGGACTCACTCAGTGCCATCAGCTTATTTCCGCTCTCTGCGAATATCTCACCGAACATTTCTTCCTTTCCTGAAAAATGCTTGTATATCGCACCGGGGGTAATGCCCGCCCGCGCAGCAATCTTTCGCATGGACGCTTCCTGATAGCCGCATTCCAAGAAAATCTCTTTCGCACTTTGTAAAATTGTCGCTCTGGTCGCTTTTGTGCTCTCGCGCATAATTGTACTCCTTTGGTAAACGCTGTTTACTTTATAGCACAGGAAACGGGGAAATGCAAGGGGAAATGTTGAGGTGAAGGAAAAATAATCAATTCTATTAAATTCAAAATCAAAAATTTTATTTTTATCATCCGCACAATTATGATAGAATTAAGCGTAAGTGAATTATAACAGAAGCGACGAATGAGGGAGGATATAAAAATGGCAGAAGGAAAAGATTTATTGCAGGTACTATGGAGTGGGGCAGATGTACTGCGTGGAAAGATGGACGCCAATGAGTACAAGACATACTTGCTTGGATTGGTTTTCTATAAATACTTATCAGATTCGTATCTATCAAAAGTGTATGATCTGCTGAATGATGCGAAGCCGGAGAGTCTGGAAGAGGCACAGACCGCCTACGAAGAAATTATGGAGAGTGAAGATGCAGAGGAGCTGCTGGAGGAATTGAAAGAATCTTTGCATTATACATTAGATCCGGACATGACTTATGTCAGCATCTTAAAGGATGCGAAAAACAACGCATTCAATCGAGAGAAATTACAGGCAGCATTTAATCGGATTGAAGAGTCTGATGAACTGTTTCATGGACTTTTTGCAGATGTAGATCTGTATTCAAATCGATTGGGAACCGGAGATCAGAAGCAGAGTGCGACGATCGCAGAAGTAATTAAGGTGTTGGATGATGCAGATCTGATTCATACCGAGGGCGATGTACTGGGAAATGCATATGAATATCTGATCGGTCAGTTTGCTTCGGAAACGGGAAAGAAAGCAGGAGAATTCTATACACCACATGGACCGGCACAGATCTTATGTCGGATCGCGATGACCGGACAGGAAAATAAAAAAGGATTGCAGGTATATGATCCGTGTATGGGTTCCGGTTCATTGATGCTTAGCTGTAGAAATTATTCCACAGAGCCAGACTTTATCAAATATTACGGACAGGAACTGATGCCATCCACTTACAACCTTGCTCGTATGAATATGTTCCTGCATGGCGTACTGCCGGAGAATCAGCATCTGCGAAATGGAGACACCTTGGACGCAGACTGGCCAACCGATGAAGAAACCGAGTTTGATGCAGTTACGATGAATCCACCGTATTCTGCAAATTGGTCGGCGGCAGAAGGCTTCAAACAGGATGAACGATTTATGGATTACGGTGGAAAGCTGGCACCGAAATCAAAGGCAGATTATGCATTTTTGTTACATGGTTTCTATCATCTGAAACAGACAGGAACTATGGCAATCGTGTTGCCACATGGTGTGTTGTTCCGTGGAGCAGCGGAGGGGAGCATAAGGAAGACATTGCTGGAAAATGGTTCGATCTATGCCGTGATTGGTCTGCCATCGAACATGTTCTACAATACGTCGATTCCTACTTGTATTATCGTGCTGAAGAAGCACCGCGAAGGGCGCGATGTGTTATTTATCGATGCATCCAAATTGTTCGAAAAAGAGAAAAAGCAAAATGTGATGAAAGAGGAACATATCGATCACGTTCTGGAATTATACAATAATCGTAAGACGGTAGAGAAAGAAGCATATCTCGCGTCTTATGATGACATCGTGGCAAATGATTTCAATCTGAATATCCCAAGATATGTGGATACAACGGAAGAAGAGGAAGAAATCGACTTAAATGCATTGACACAGAGTATGCGCGAGACAGACAAACAGATCAAAGAGGAAAATGCAGCGTTAGTCGGAATGATGAAAGAACTGACCTTTCAGGATGATGCGACGAAAGAGGCTGTCGAGGCATTTATTCGTGTGCTTGAGGAGGTGTAAAATATGAATACACCGAAGATTCGATTTAAGGGATTCACAGACGATTGGGAACAGCGTAAGTTGGGGGAA
>ENA-UOIZ01001404-UOIZ01001404.1-human-gut-metagenome-genome-assembly--contig:-P88-NODE-1404-length-19777-cov-35.426884_pt1 | contig 19777 bp, 8 predicted proteins | sample MGYA00242336_ERZ723883 | MGnify/ENA metagenome assembly ERZ723883 | reverse complement strand
CCACTTTGTCGCGTACTCGTATTACAAATTTCAGTTATGAATGCTCATCGCAAGAGGCGACTGCTGTTCCCTTGCAATGGATTGGTGAGACTCCCCGGCAGGATAAGGTCGTAAGTTTCGGAGTGCCTTTTGATAAAGGGGAAGTTTTTCCGGAAAACAAGTTACGGCTATCTGCAGAAAGTGGTGAGGATATTCCTATTGATACCTGGACTTTGGCTTATTGGCCGGATGGTTCTGTAAAGTGGGGAGGAATAGCTGGAGTTATTCCTGCCGGAACAGAAAAACTGACTCTGGAAAAGGCGGTAAAGAAATCTAAAGCGAAATCCAAACTGCCGGATACAGATAAAAAGAAGTCCGTTTCTGTGGCAGAAACATCACAGGGTATTCATATTTCTACCGGAGTCATTTCAGCATATATACCTCGTCAAGGCGAATTTTTGATAGATAGTCTGTTATATAAAGGTGTGAAAGTAGGAGAAAAGGCTAGGCTTATCTGCCATACGCAAAGCGAACCGGTACTTGAAAGTACTTCTCAAGTTTCTTTCACTAATTATATAGGAGAACTGAAATCTGTGACTGTAGAGCGTGCCGGTTCTGTGCGTGCGCTTGTTAAATTGGAAGGGGTACACAAAAGTCCGAATGGTCGTGAGTGGTTGCCCTTTGTGGTACGGCTTTATTTTTATGGTGGCAGTGAGCAAGTGAAAATGGTGCATAGCTTTGTATATGACGGAGATCAGAACAAAGATTTCATTCGCGCCTTGGGAGTTCGTTTTGACGTTCCTATGCGTGAGGCTTTATACAATCGCCATGTAGCTTTCTCTTGTGCCGATGGTGGAGTCTGGAGCGAGCCCGTTCAGCCTTTGGTGGGACGACGCATACTTACATTGGGTAAAACCGGAAATGGAGAATCTTCATTACAGCAACAGCAGATGGAAGGAAAACGCATTCCTTCTTATGAAGCTTTTGACGAAAAGAACCGTGCTTTGCTTGATCATTGGGCTTCTTGGGACAGTTATCGTCTGTCCCAACTGACAGCGGATGCATTTTCAATCCGTAAACGTGCCAATGACAATAATCCTTGGATAGGTACTTTTTCCGGTACACGTAGTGAGGGTTATGCCTTTGCCGGAGATATAACCGGAGGCATGGGGCTTGAGTTGCATGATTTCTGGCAGTCTTATCCGTCTTCTATTGAAATCTCGGATGCAAAAACTCCGGTGGCTGCTCTTACCGCATGGATATGGAGTCCGGATGCTGAACCGATGGACTTGCGCCATTATGATAATGTGGCCCATGACTTGAATGCCAGTTACGAAGATGTGCAAGAAGGAATGAGCACCCCTTACGGGATTGCCCGTACAACGACTCTTACCTTGATACCTCAGGGTGGTTATAGCGGAAAGAAAGCTTTTGCAGAACAAGCTAAACAACTTGCCGGACCGGGAGTGCTGATGCCTGTACCTGACTATTTGCATGCCAAGCAGGCATTTGGTGTTTGGAGCCTTCCCGATCGTAGTACTCCTTTCCGTGCCCGGGTGGAAGACAGGCTGGATGCTTATATCAGCTTCTATCAAAAAGCGATAGAACAAAATAAATGGTATGGTTTCTGGAATTATGGGGATGTGATGCATGCATACGATCCTGTCCGCCATACCTGGCGTTATGACATCGGAGGTTTTGCATGGGATAACACGGAACTGGCTTCTAATATGTGGCTATGGTATAATTTCCTGCGTACCGGACGTGCTGATATCTGGCGCATGGCAGAAGCCATGACCCGTCATACGGCGGAAGTGGATGTGTATCATATCGGTCCGAATGCAGGATTGGGTAGCCGGCACAACGTCAGTCATTGGGGATGTGGAGCCAAAGAAGCACGGATCAGTCAGGCTGCCTGGAATCGTTTCTACTATTATCTTACTACGGACGACCGATGCGGTGATTTAATGACCGAAGTAAAAGATGCCGATCAGAAACTGTACACGCTGGACCCCATGCGTCTGGCGCAACCTCGCAGTCAGTATCCTTGTACGGCACCTGCACGTCTCCGCATCGGTCCCGACTGGTTGGCATACGCCGGAAACTGGATGACTGAATGGGAACGTACCGGCAATACGGTTTACCGTGACAAAATTATAGCCGGGATGAAAAGTATTGTGGCACTGCCCAACCGTATCTTTACAGGTCCGTTGGCTTTAGGTTATGATCCGGCTACAGGGATTATTACCAGCGAATGTGATCCCAAGTTAGAAAGTACAAATCATTTGATGACTATCATGGGAGGTTTTGAAGTCATGAATGAAATGATCCGTATGGTTGATTATCCCGAATGGAATGAGGCATGGCTTGATCTTGCCGCCCGTTATAAGCAGAAAGCATGGGAGTTAAGGAAAAATCGTTTCCGTATATCCCGTTTGTTGGGATATGCAGCCTATCATACCCGTAATGCAAAAATGGCGGAAGAGGCTTGGACTGATTTGTTTTCCCGCTTGGAACATACTCCGGCTCCACCTTTCCGTATAGAAACTGTTCTTCCGCCGGAAGTTCCCGCTCCTTTGGATGAATGTACAAGTATCAGTACCAATGATGCCGCCCTTTGGAGTCTGGATGCCATTTATATGCAGGAAGTGATTCCGGTGGATGGTATGAGATAGGATATTTTCGTATCTGTTTGATGATATCATTGTATAGCTTATCATCCTGAACATGAGTGAAGAATCTGTTTACAACAACTCTTTTATTGTTTACAGATTCTTCACTAATATTCAAAATAATAGAAATGACAGAATCATTATTCAACAATCCATTTTTCAATATTCCGTGTTTCAGCACTGAAGTTCACTCCTATTTTAAACAGTCTTCGTCCGTCTGTTTCAAAAGGAAGTGCGTAATGCTTGTCGTTAATCTGCTGTAAGGCTTCTTCCGCTGTTCCGTTCAGTTTAAACTCCATTATATAGATAAACTTGTCTGTCTGCAAAACGAGGTCTATGCGGCCCCTGCTGGTGTGATACTCCACTTTGACATAGAAACCTACCAGCTTAAAGATGATGAAAAGTACATTCTCGTAATGCAGTTCCTGTTCACGGATAATCTCGTATGTAGTGTCTGCAAAGAAGCTTTGCAGGCGTTGGAAGAAAGAATTGTAGTCGCCGGAACGTATTTCACGGACAAACTTTTATATCTCAAATGGAGATTCAACGTTGTTCATGCTGGTATAATAAGGTACAAGAAACTGTATGAACCCTTCTTCCACTTCTTTGTTTGGAAAGCCCAAATGATAGATACCGAACTCTTCATCATATCCTTTTATAGTAAGATATCCACTTTGATAGATAACAGGAATGGGACTGGTTGACTCCGAATCAATGCTGTTCAACACTTGGGCATTGGTCTCTTCGTGTGCCATCCGTTCCAGATTGTAATGATGTCTTTTTAGCAGTTCCACCAAGTAAGTAGGAGTCCCCGTCTCGAACCAGTAACTGCCAAATTCCTTGCGCTTGAAAGCATTGAGCAGACTGAACGGATTATACATGCCGATGGAGTTGTGGGTGAAGTGATAGCCATCATAATATTGTCTTAGTTTTTCGCAGAAGCTGTCATAGGTCATCTTTTGTACATCTGCAAATTCATGAAGTTCGGTTTCCAAATTCTTATGAATTTCTTTTTCGCTGATGCCACATAATTCTATATATTCATTCCACATCGAAATATCATCCAGGTTATTCAGATCACTGAATACACTTACTTTTCCAAACTTAGTTACTCCTGTCAGCATGGCGAATTTGATGCAGCCATCCTTGCTTTTCAATGCTCCGTAGAATGCTTTAAGTGTTTCGCGAAAACTATTTTGCAATTCTTTATTGCCGATGGCTTGCAACATGGGCTTGTCATATTCGTCTACCAGAATCACTACACGTTGGCCTGTTTGTTCATAAGCGCGCTGAATGGTGCCTTCAAAACGCATGGACAAGGAATCTTCGGCAGGCTCGCTTCCATATAGCTTTTCCCAGGTTACCAATGTACGGTTCAGTTTGCTTTCCAAACTTTGCGGACTATCATATTTCTGTGTATTCAGGTCAATGTGCAGTATGGGATATTTTGTCCAGTCCTTTTCCAGTTTTTCCATAGCCAGTCCTTGAAAAAGTTCCTTTTTCCCTTGGAAATAAGCTTCCAGAGTGGAGATAAGCAGGCTTTTTCCGAAGCGGCGTGGGCGGCTCAGGAAATAATAGCGTCCGGATTTCACCAATTGATAAATCAATGCTGTTTTATCAATATAGAAATAGCCATCCAGGCGGAGACTTTCAAAATTCTGTATACCGATAGGATAAATCTTATTGCCCATACTTTTTTGTTTTTAAATGATAACATACAAAGTTACTGATTTCCTTTTTATTTCCTGTATTTTCAGCGAATTCTTTTGGAATAATGTTTTGTTTTTAAGTAGGTATGTCACAGAGGGGAATACAGAAACTTTTCATCTTTTGTTCTCTCCTAAAAGGATTTTATGATCTTTTGTTTCTTAATTTATGTCGATGGTTGATGTGGATAAAGTATAATTTATGAGATACCTTATTAGAAATAATCAGTAACAGGCAAAAATGGGTTCATCTGAAGAAATTTATTGGGACATGGCAAAAAATAATAGAAAGTTGGACGCGAAAATGCCATCATGCCCTCATTTTTTGCCATAACTTATTTATAATGAACTGCTTATTAGTGGTGGTAGCATCGGTGTTAGTGAGGGCATTGCCCTCACTAACACCCATGCTTAAAAATAAATTATTCAGACTTTATCGCATGATACAAAGTACTTTTATTGCTGGCTTTTGGGGGAATGCTCAGCTTGCAGGGAATGCGTCTGGAATAATTTATATTGTTGATTTATAGTTCTTTTTATGCGTATGTCCTTTCGGGTAATTGAAAATCTTCATGAGCGGTCTCCCTTCTTCCTTCTTCTCTGAAGTAGCAGAAGAAAAGTGATATTTGAAAAACTGCTCCAAAGGCAAAATTTGCTCAAATTCGGTGTTGTTTTGCCACAATACCCTACTCTTTTTCATCATTCACCCCCTAACGTTCGTTCTTATAAAGCAGCTGCATGGCTTGTGAATCGAGTTGGTGGTAGTCTATGTGTGCATATTTCCCTGTCTCTTATTTCTTTTCTTTCTTTTCTTTTCCTACTTTTTATATGTTTGTAATTGCTTATCTACCTAGGTGGTTAAGTCTAACCACAAGAGTGATTAAAGTTAACCACAAAGGTGACTAGACTTAATCACATCCGTGGTTATGGCGGATGCATTATATTTTTTACTATATTATTCCTTGTTATTTATTTGTTATATTGTTGATTATTAATGTGCTATTATTTGATTATGTCGATTGTTTTTCTTGTCTTTATAAGATATATTAAAACATAAACTAACATGAAAATTGGTATAATTGACCTTTGTAAACAAATAGAAGATCCTAGGATGAACCGCAAAAAAGTCCATAAAATGGAAACTATTATCTATATATCCATTGCTGCTGTAATCTGTGGCGCCCAATCCTGGAATGAGATTGAGGAATTTGGCAATGCGAAAATTGCTTTTTTCAAGAGTCGCATACCCGGCCTGGAGTTCATCCCCAGTCATGATACTTTTAACAGATTCTTCAGTATGATAAAGCCCGATTATTTTGAGTTGATCTTCCGTAATTGGGTAAAACAAGTCTGTCAGGAGGTGAAAGGCGTTGTAGCTATAGATGGCAAGCTCATGCGTGGTCCAAGCCAATGTGATGGAGAACATACTACGGGAAAAGAAGGATTCAAATTATGGATGGTTTCCGCCTGGTCTGCCGCTAATGGAATTTCTTTAGGTCAGGTGAAAGTAGATGACAAAAGCAGTGAGATTACAGCTATTCCATTGTTGATTAACTCTTTGGAACTAAGTGGTTGTATTGTTACAATTGACGCGATGGGATGCCAGAAAGATATAACCCAGACCATTATTGAGCATGATGCAAATTATATTATCGCTATAAAGGAGAATAAGAAAAAAATTATCAACCGGCTAAACAAATCATTGACTATTATCAGGATAGAGATGAAATAATCAATAGAGTCATCAGGCATGTGTCGGAAAAATGCCGGACATGGAAGGATTGAGAAAAGAAACTGTACTGTAGTCAGTTATGGATCTATAATGGAGAAAATGTTCAAGAAGAAACTTGTGGGGTTGAAGTCTGTTGTTAAGGATAAAGTCGGAAAGAACAATAGTCGCAACAGGGGAATATACTCAAGAGGTCAGATACTATGTAACTTCACTTGATAATACCCGACCTGAGAAGATTGCATCTGCCATCAGGCAGCATTGGTCTATTGAGAATAATCTTCATTGGCAACTGGATGTTACCTTTCGAGAAGACTACAGTAAAAAGGTGAAAAATGCTGCCGGAAACTTTTCGGTGGCAACAAAGATGGCGCTTACCACACTTAAGAATGAGAAAACAACAAAAGGAAGTATGAATCTGAAAAGACTAAAAGCGGGATGGGATGAAAACTATTTGTCACAACTTTTGCAGGACAATAATTTTTAATGCGTCGGTCCTGTAGTTTGGTTGAGCAATCATGAAGGAATTTTGATGTAAACCTGTTCCTATCCTTACGTAACTACATCCCTATGTTTGTATCGTATAATCGGGAGATATGCTTTGTGCTATCGGTATAAATCCGTAAAGGCTGCATTGGGCATGACATGGAAGAGAAAAAGCCTGAAAAACGGCTGTCTCTTGAATTTCGGGAAATAGATAAATGTTAATGTATATATCTGATAATAAGTAATATATGTCTGTGTGAGAAAGTAAACACTGTGAGGGCATGAGGGCATTTATGAGAGCATAAAGATGATACACTCATAATATAGTGCATTGTTAATGAGATGATTATCATCGTTAATGAGGGCATGAGAGCATATTGTCTTCCAACTTTTTTTGTAAACTTGCTGAAGGAATAAGAAATATGTTTCTTTGAAATCTATATAGTTAGAAAAATTGCCGTATTCTTAGGTTATAGATGTCTTTAGACGGATAGGGTAATATTTTATCGCACCTATTTTGTATTTTTGTAAAAAGGAGCGTTTTGTATGAAGAACATAATCAGAAAGATAAGAACCTACTATTCTGTTTCGGGGTAAAGCGTTGGGAACATTGACACAACTTTTGGAGAGGCATATATTCCCGGCAGAAACACTTCTTATCATCATATCAGTTATGAAGTGATAGGGTACAAGGATATAATAGGATGTACGGGTTCCTATTAAGGGGCAAAAAAGAATAGAAGTAAGGGTAAGTAGTCTTTTAATTCTTTCCGTAATTGTTTTAGTGCCTGTTGAATTCTGTAATCTACCGTTTTGGAAGATATATTCTGTGATTTCATTGAATGAAAATAGTAATTTAAAACAGAATCCCGGATACGAAAATTGATACTTAATGTGGGGAAGAGAAAATTCCTATATGCTCTTCCCTATATTTTTATAAATTTATTGTAAGTGTAAAAAGCACCGTAAATACGATAAATAATACAGGCTTTATGGACGAATTTCCATATTATTGTATCTTATTCTATGGAATCCAATCCTATTTCGTCTTATTTTTGCAATATTGAAAATAAAAACTATGAAATACAAAAAACTCATTTCTTTTCTAGCTTTCTTTTTAGCTGTTTTGTCAGTATATGGACAGAACCCTTTTATCTTGAAATCAGGTGAACCGGTGACTATTGCCTGTGGTAATTCAGAGGAAGAAGTTGTACATACAGCTTTGAATTTGCTCAATCGTGATGTAGAGTCTGTTTTTTCTACCCGCATAATCGTTACTCCGGAAAGTAAAAAAGGAATGATTATAGTCGGAACCATCGGACAAAGTGATTTGATCGATAAGGCAGGTGTTGATTTATCTCCTATAAAAAATAAAAAAGAAGCTTTTCTGCTGGCTGTTTCTTCCACTGGTAAATTAGTTATAGCCGGCAGTGACAAGCGTGGTACTGCATACGGCGTCATGGAACTTTCACGGTTGATAGGCGTTTCTCCATGGGAGTGGTGGGCAGATGCGACCCCTGCAAAGAAAGAGATTTTTCAACTACCGGCTTCTTATCGGAATATGCAGTCTCCTTCCGTAGAATATCGGGGGATTTTTATCAACGATGAGGACTGGGGGCTGACTCCTTGGAGCTGGCAGACATACGAGCCGAGCAATGTGAAAGGACAAATAGGCCCGAAAACGCATGAACGTATCTTTGAATTGATGCTTCGTCTGCGTGCTAATACCTTCTGGCCGGCTATGCATGGCTGTTCTGTACCTTTTTATTTTACACCGGGCAACAAAGAAGTGGCTGATAAGTTTGGTATTTTCATTGGAACTTCTCATTGTGAACCGATGATGCGGAATACCAATGGTGAGTGGAAACGGGATGGAGTGGGAGAGTATGACTATGTTCACAACAGTGCTCATGTCTTGTCCTTTTGGGAACAACGTGTAAAGGAGGTTGCAGGGTTGGATAATCTGTATACTTTAGGTATGCGTGGCGTGCACGACGGTGCGATGAATGGTGCTAAGACCATAGAAGAACAAAAAGCCGTTCTGACTAAAGTGCTAAGGGATCAGCGCGATTTGTTGACTAAATATGTAAATAAGGATGTGACCCAAGTGCCTCAAGTCTTTATTCCTTATAAGGAAGTGTTGGATGTGTACCATGCAGGGTTGCAAGTGCCCGATGAAGTGACGCTGATGTGGTGTGATGATAATTATGGTTATATCCGTCATTTCCCTACAGCAGAAGAACGTGCCCGTAAGGGAGGAAACGGAGTGTATTATCATGTGTCCTATTGGGGGCGTCCGCATGATTATCTTTGGCTGGGAACTGCCCATCCTTCCTTGGTATACCAGCAAATGTCTTTGGCATACGAGCGGGGTATACAGAAAATGTGGATATTGAATGTCGGAGATATTAAACCGGCTGAATATCAGGTAGAACTTTTCCTGGATATGGCATGGAACTTGGAAGAGGTGAAGCAGCAGGGGATTGCTGCTCATCAACGTCATTTCCTGGAGCGTGAGTTTGGAAAAAATAGGGCTGACCGGTTACAGCCTGTCATGCAGGAAGCTTATCGTTTGGCTTATATCCGTAAGCCGGAATTTATGGGGAATACCCGCACGGAAGAGAAGGATCCTAAGTTTAAAGTGATCAGTGATTTGCCTTGGAGTGAGCAGGAAATCAATGAACGTCTGGCAGCATATAGACAATTGTCAGATAAGGTGGAGCAGGAATGGCGTGCGCTTCCTGCACAGAAAAAAGAAACTTATTTTCAGTTGGTGAAGTATCCTGTCCAGGCGGCTGCTCAGATGAATAACAAACTGCTGACAGCCCAGTTGGCGCGTCGTGGAAAAGCTGATTGGGCGGATAGTGACAGGGCATATGACAGTATAGTTTCATTGACAAAACGCTATAACACAACAAAATGGAACCGTATGATGGATTTCCAACCACGCAGACTTCCGGTTTTCAACCGGGTGGAAAGAAAGGCACTATCGTCCGGGTTGCCTGAAAAACGTCAGGCTGTCTATACATGGAATGGCGCTGATTGCGCTGAAGGGGTATCGGCAATTTGCGAGGGGCTAGGCTATGAAGGGAAGGCGGTAGCCGTGTCAAAGAATAAAGAACTGACTTTTGAATTTACTGCATGGGAAACGGATTCTGTAGAGGTGGAAGTACGATTGCTGCCTAATCATCCGGTGGAAGGAGAACGGTTGCGTTTTACCATTTCATTGGATGGAAGTGCCACGGAGGCTGTTTCGTATGAAACCAAAGGACGCAGTGAAGAATGGAAGGAGAATGTTTTGTGTAATCAGGCTGTCCGCCGGATGGTTCTTCCTGTTGCACGGAAAGCTTCCCATCGTTTAATTTTTACTGCATTGGATGAAGGTGTGGTATTGGATCAGATATACCTTTATACACCTCGGATAAAATAGGATGAACGAAGATATTCAGGGTATTTGTGCATACGGAAATTACAATGAAAAACAACTGATAAAATGAAGAAGACTTTTTTAAAATCCTTGGCTGGTATTGCGGCCGTAGCTTTTGCCGTATCATGTACGGCACCGGCTCCAAAGTATAAAACGGTGGTTGTCGATGCTCCTTTTGCTATGGAACCCATCAAAGAATGTGTTTTTCCCGAACAAGATTTTTCCATTGTGGATTATGGTGCGGTGAAAGGTGGGGAAACAGTGAATACGGAGGCCATCGCCAAAGCCATAGCAGCTTGTAATAAGGCCGGAGGAGGCCGTGTGGTTATTCCTGAAGGGGAATGGCTGACAGGACCTGTTCATTTTAAAAGTAATGTAAATCTTCATTTGGAAGAAAATGCCATATTACGCTTTACAGATAATCCTTCTGATTATCTGCCTGCTGTGATGACTTCATGGGAGGGTATGGAATGTTACAACTATTCTCCGTTGCTGTATGCTATGGATTGTGAGAATATTGCTATTACCGGAAAAGGGACACTGGCTCCTATCATGGATACTTGGAAAATCTGGTTCAAACGTCCTAAACCTCACATGGATGCTTTGAAAGAGTTATATACGATGGCTTCTACCGATGTACCTGTAGAACAGCGTCAGATGGCAAAAGGAGAAAACCATCTTCGTCCTCATCTGATTCATTTCAACCGGTGTAAAAATGTGCTGCTGGATGAATTCAAGATTCGCCAGAGTCCTTTTTGGACTATACATCTTTATATGTGTGATGGTGGTATCGTACGTAATCTGGATGTAAAGGCTCATGGCCATAATAATGATGGAATTGACTTGGAAATGAGCCGTAACTTCCTGATAGAGAACTGTGTGTTCGATCAGGGGGATGATGCTGTGGTTATAAAGGCAGGGCGTAACCAGAATGCATGGCGTCTGAATACTCCTTGTGAGAATATTGTGATACGCCATTGTAATATCTTGAAAGGACATACGTTACTGGGAATCGGTAGTGAAATGTCTGGTGGTGTACGGAATGTGTACATGCACAATTGTACGGCTCCCGATTCTGTATTCCGTCTTTTCTTTGCCAAAACCAATCATCGCCGTGGCGGATTTATTGAAAATATCTGGATGAAAAATGTGAAGGCGGGAAAGATGCAACGTGTACTCGAAGTGGATACGGATGTGCTTTACCAGTGGCGTGATTTGGTACCTACCTATCAGGATAGCATTACATTCATCAACGGACTTTATATGGATAGTGTGACTTGCGACCGTACCGAGGCTGTTTATGATTTGAAAGGCGATGCCCGCCTTCCTATCAAAAACGTGGAAATAAGGAATGTGACTGTGGGGGAAGTGACAAAGTTTGTGAAGAATGTGGTAAATGCGGAGAATGTGGTGGAGGAAAATATAATTTACAAGGAGAAACAAGATAAACAATGAAAACACAAAAAAAACTATGGAGTGCTTTAGCAGCTCTGTGTGTGGCAACCGGTACGGTTGCCCAACCGGCCTACAATTATTCCAAACTGCAAAAAGAGCAGTTGGGGCGTGGCGTTGTGGCCATTCGTGAAAATCCATCGGACGTAGTGGTGTCGTGGCGTTACCTGTCTTCCGATCCGATCAATACTTCTTTCAATGTATATAGAAATGGAGAGAAAATAGCGGAAGTTCCCCATTCTACAGGTACTTTTTACCGGGATACTTACTCAGGTAATGAAAAAGCGGTATATACTGTAAAACCGGTGATAAATGGGGTTGAAACAGGTAAGTTGAATGGAAATTATACTTTGCCGGCTAATGCTCCGTCAGGTTATATCGATATTCCTCTGGACAGACCGGCGGAAGGTGTGACTCCTTCGGGACAAAAATACACCTATAGTCCTAATGACGCATCTATAGGTGATGTGGACGGCGACGGTGAATATGAAATTATCTTGAAATGGGACCCCTCCAATGCACATGATAATGCACATGACGGTTATACCGGAAATGTTTATTTTGACTGTTATCGCCTGACCGGAGAAAAACTATGGCGTATTGACTTGGGGCATAATGTCCGCGCCGGAGCACACTATACCCAGTTTATGGTGTTTGATTTGGATGGAGATGGTAAAGCAGAAGTAGTCATGAAGACTTCTGATGGAACAAAGGATGGAAAAGGAAAGATAATAGGTGATGCCAAGGCTGATTACCGTGAACCGGGTATCACAGACGGAAATTCCCACGGGAATACACCTCGTAACCAGGGACGTATCCTGACCGGTAACGAATACTTGACCGTATTCAACGGACTGACAGGAGAAGCGATGAAAACAATTGATTATGTTCCGGCTCGTGGTAAGCTGACCGACTGGGGAGACAACCGTGCCAACCGCAGTGACCGTTTTCTTGCTTGTGTAGCTTATCTGGATGGAGTACATCCCAGTGTGGTGATGTGCCGTGGATATTATACCCGCACTGTGCTGGCGGCATTCGACTGGGATGGCAAGAACTTGAAACAACATTGGGTGTTCGACAGCAATAATCCGGGGTGTGGAGACTATGCCGGGCAGGGTAACCATAATCTTCGTGTAGGCGATGTGGACGGTGACGGATGTGATGAAATAATGTATGGTTCTTGTGCCATTGATCATGATGGAAAAGGATTGTATTCTACCCGTATGGGGCATGGAGACGCTATGCATCTGACACAATTTGCTCCCGGATTAAAAGGCTTGCAGGTTTGGGATTGTCATGAAAATAAGAAAGATGGTTCCACTTTCCGTAATGCGGCTACGGGTGAAGTGCTGTTTCAGGTGAAAAGTAGTATAGATGTAGGCCGGTGTATGGCTGCTGATGTTGATCCGCGCAATCCGGGAGTGGAGATGTGGTCATCCGATTCAAAAGGAGTACGTAATATAAAAGGTGAAGTGATTCGTCCTGACCTCAAGAGCTTTTCAGTCAATATGGCTGTATGGTGGGATGGAGATTTGCTTCGTGAGTTGCTGGATAAAAACAGGATAACCAAGTATGATTGGGAAGACGATGTATGTCGTCCGTTAATGATATTTGATGGAACGGATTCAAATAATGGTACGAAGTCCCATCCTTGTTTGCAGGGAGATATAATAGGTGATTGGCGTGAGGAGGTGCTGCTCCGTACGGAAGATAATTCGGCACTTCGTCTGTATGTGTCGCGGATACCGACTGAATACCGTTTTCATACTTTCTTGGAAGATCCGGTGTATCGTATCAGTATCGCTACTCAAAATGTGGCATACAACCAGCCTACCCAGCCTGGTTTTTATTTCGGACCGGATTTGAAAGAGGGGATATTTAGAGGTTATGAATTTAAAAATGAATAAAGACTATATACCATGAATCTGAAAACATTAAGCATGATGGGCGCTCTGTTGCTGCTGGCTGGAACGGGTGCGAATGCGCAAAAGAAGAAAGAAGTACTGAATGATTCGAATACGCCGTTACATTTGTTGCAACCTGCATACAAAGTGCCTTACGGTATGCTCACTACAGAGGAGATAAAGGCCGATATGGATCGTGTCCTTCGTTATTTGGAAAAGAATACTCCGACTCGTGTCGTTGATAAGAATACAGGTAAGGTTATTACGGATTATGCCAATATGACGGCTGATGCACAGCTGGAACGAGGTGCTTTCCGTTTGGCAAGTTATGAATGGGGGGTGACTTATTCAGCTATGTTGGCTGCTGCTGAGGCTACGGGGGATCAGGCTTATTATAAATATGTAACAGATCGTTTTCAGTTTCTGGCCGAGGTTGCTCCGCACTTCCGTAAGGTATTGGAAAAGTATGGAACTGTAGATCCGCAGATGAAACAAATTCTGACTCCTCATGCATTGGATGATGCCGGGGCGGTGTGTGCGGCTATGGTCAAGGTGCAGATGAAGGAAAATTCACCGGAACTTAAGCCGTTGATTGATAATTATATGGATTTTATTGTGAATAAGGAGTATCGTCTTGCTGATGGAACATTTGCCCGTACCCGTCCACAACATAATACGCTGTGGTTGGACGATATGTTTATGGGTATTCCGCCGGTAGCTTGGTATTCATGTATTGCCGGTGATAAAAAGCAAATGTATTTGAGCGAAGCTGTACGTCAGATATTTCAATTTGCGGACCGTATGTGGGTACCCGGGAAAAACCTTTTCCGTCATGGATGGGTGGAAGGTATGCAGGATCATCCTGCTTTCCATTGGGGACGTGCCAATGGTTGGGCGTTGTTGACTATGTGTGAGGTCTTGGATGTGTTGCCGGAGGATTATCCTCAGCGCGATAAAATACTGGAGCTGTTCCGTGCTCATGTACGTGGTCTTGCTGCCTGCCAGAGTGGTGAAGGTTTCTGGCATCAGTTGCTGGATCGTAACGATTCTTATCTGGAAACCTCGGCCACGGCTATTTATGTATATTGCTTTGCCCATGCTATCAATAAAGGATGGATTGACGCTATGGCATACGGTCCGGTGGCACAGTTGGGATGGCATGCCGTTACCACCCAAATCAATGCGGAAGGTCAGGTGGACGGAACTTGTGTAGGTACAGGTATGGCTTTTGATCCGGCTTTTTATTATTATCGTCCGGTCAATGTGTATGCTGCCCACGGCTATGGACCGGTACTTTGGGCGGGTGCTGAGATGATTAATTTGCTGAACAAGCAGCATCCTAAAATGAATGATAGTGCCGTGCAATATTACCGTACGGAACAAAAGACTTCCGAACCAATTTTCCATGTAATGGATGGAGAAACTAAATAAGTAAAAACAAGGACTTTATAAAAAGGAGGAAAATACCATGAAACGTGAAGCTTTTAAAATGTTCTTGAAGCCGGGCTTCGAGAAAGAGTATGAGAAGAGACATGCAGCCATTTGGCCGGAATTAAAAAAAATGTTGTCTGATGGAGGAGTATATGATTACTCCATTTATTGGGACAAGGATACAAATATTCTGTTTGCTTGTCAGAAAACTAAAGGAGAGGAGTCTTCGCAAGATATGGGAGCCAATCCTATCGTGCAGAAATGGTGGGACTATATGGCGGATATCATGGAAGTGAATCCGGATAACTCTCCAGTTACTATTCCGCTGTCCGAGGTCTTCCATATGGATTAAAATAAAAAAGAGTGCATCGATTCATTCTGATACACTCTTTTTTTATACCTTTGCAAGACAAAAACACTGTGATAAATGATATGAAAAAACACATCTATGCTCTATGGGCATTCTTTATTCTTTTCAGTCAGAGTATTGCCGCATCAGTCGAGGTGCGTTCTACTCATATGACTACGGGAGATGGGGTCGCCAATAACTCAATTCGGTATATATATCAGGATAGCAAAGGTTTTATTTGGATGGGAACGCTGAATGGACTTAGTCGTTATGACGGGAATTCGTTTGTGACTTATCGTCCTGAGGGTGGAAATAAAATTTCGTTGATAGACCATCGGATTCGCGATTTGGAAGAAGATAAAAATGGTTTCTTATGGATTGCGACTTCTGCCGAGTTGTTTAGTTGTTATGATCTGAAGAAAGATTGTTTTGTTGATTTTACCGGTTGTGGGGAATATGAGCAACTGTATAGTTACAAGATGACTGACCGTGAAGGTAATGTCTGGTTGTGGCAGGATGGAAACGGGTGTCGTAAAGTGACTTATATGAATGGTGAATTTACATCTGTGGTTTTCAAGAAAGAAAATAATAATCTCCCTTCTAATAATATTACTTATATATCTGAGGATGAGCAAGGAAGAATATGGATTGGTAGCCATGACGGTATAGCTCAAGTGGTAGGGAACAAGGCAGTATTGGTGGAAGAAAATCATGATGCCTTCAAGATGATGTCTTTTGGTAAAGATGTTTTTTTTCTTTCGGGAACAGGAACAATTTCGTTGAAGAGAGAAGGAGAGGATAGCCGTATTGTTACCCGTTTAGGTGAAGGTAGTAAAGTATATAGTACCATGCGCTTGCAAAACGATTGGATCGTTTTTACGGAAGATGGCAGTTATGTCTTTAATTTGAGAACTCATCAGGTGAGCCGGGATACGGAACTGAATATAGCAAGAGGACAAGTTCAGATTGACAACCGGGGGAATTTCTGGATTTATAATCATACAGGTAAGGTATGGTATGTCAACGCCAAGACCAGATTTGTCAAGTCTTTCCAACTGATTCCGGCTGATAAAGTAAATTATATAGATGAGGAACGTTACCACATCGTTCATGATTCTCGTGATATTGTTTGGATTTCCACTTATGGTAACGGTTTGTTTGCTTATGATTTGGCTACTGATGAATTGCAGCATTTCGAATCCAATATTAATGGATTCAGTCATATCACTTCAAATTTCTTGCAATATATTATGGAGGATCGAGCCGGTGGTATTTGGGTCAGTTCGGAATATACGGGTATTTCTCGTCTTTCGGTCTTGAATGAAGGAGCTGAGCGTATTTTTCCTGAAGATGAAACTTTATCAGACCGTTCAAATACCGTGCGTATGATCAACCGTATGCCTGATGATAAGATTTGGCTGGGGACCCGTCGTGGAGGATTGTATATTTATGACCCTCATTTGAAAACGATAGAGAGCAGTCGTTATTTTGATTCTAACATTTATGCTGTTGAGGAAGGGGCTGATGGTAGTATTTGGTTGGGTAGCCGTGGAAACGGATTGAGTATTGACGGAAAATGGTACACTTATCACTCGGATGATCCTCTGTCTATTGGGAATAATAATATTTTTACTCTTTACCGGGACCGGAAGAATAGAATGTGGATAGGTACTTTTGGCGGTGGATTGAATTTGGCGGTGAAGGAAAAGGATAAGTATGTATTCAAGCGGTTTTTGAACAATTTTTATAGCCAGCGCCAGATTCGTGTGATACAGGAAGACAATAATGGATGGATATGGGTGGGCACCAGTGCCGGAGTTTACATATTTAATCCTGATTCGTTAATGAATGACCCGGATAACTATATTACTTATAATTATAATAACGGTAAGTTACGTAGTAATGAAATAAAATGTATCCATCAAGATAGTAAAGGCCGGATATGGGTAGGTACTTCAGGAAAAGGCTTCAGTATGTGTATGCCAGAAGGTGATTACAGAAACTTGACTTTTGAGCATTATGATGGAAGTGACGGGTTGGTAAATAGTATGGTGCAATCTATTGTTGAAGACAGGGAGGGTAAGCTTTGGGTTGCAACGGAATATGGTATTTCTCGTTTTGATCCGGATACACATGCCTTTGAAAATTTCTTTTTCTCGGCATATGCGTTGGGGAATGTCTATAGTGAGAACAGTGGTTGTGTGAGTAAGGATGGCAAACTGATGTTTGGTTCTAATTATGGATTGGTTGTTATCACTCCCGGCAAAATTGTGAATAATTCCACTGTAACTCCTATGGCAGCTTTTACCAATCTTCGAATTAATGGTATTGCCATGCGCCCGGGCGATGTGGATTCTCCGTTAGACCGTTCGTTGATTTATACAGATGAAATCGAGTTGAAATATTTTCAAAATTCTTTTGTCATAGATTTCTCTACATTTGATTATTCCGGAACGAATAGTACTAAATATACGTATCGGTTGGATAATTATGATAAAGAGTGGAGTATACCGTCTTCGTTGAATTTTGCAGCTTATAAGAACCTGGCACCCGGTACTTATAAATTGCGGGTGAAAGCTTGCAATGGGGTCGGTGTGTGGGGAGATAAAGAAACGGTTTTGAAGATTATTGTTGTTCCTCCTTTTTGGAAAACTACTTGGGCTTTCTTTATTTATGCTATTTTGATAGGGGTGGCGCTATATATCACTTTCAGACTGATGCGTGACTTTAATACTTTGCGTAATCGTATACAGGTGGAGAAACAGCTGACAGAGTATAAATTAGTTTTTTTCACGAATATCTCTCATGAGTTCCGTACTCCCTTGACTTTGATACAAGGAGCATTGGAAAAGATGCAGCGTGGTGGTAAAATCCCTAAAGAAATGGCTTATTCATTGAAGGTCATGGATAAGAGCACCCAGCGTATGTTGCGTCTTATCAATCAGTTGCTGGAATTCCGTAAGATGCAGAATAATAAACTGGCCCTTTCTTTGGAGGAAACGGATGTCATGGCTTTCTTGTATGAAATCTTCTTGAGTTTCAATGATGCTGCTGAGTCTAAGAATATGGATTTCAAGTTCTTGCCATCTGTAGCTTCTTATAAGATGTTTATCGATAAGGGTTATTTGGACAAAGTGACTTATAATTTGTTGTCTAATGCTTTCAAATATACACCCAGCGGTGGAAAAGTGACTTTTTCTGTGACGGTGGATGAAGCAAAGAAACAGTTGGTCATATCGGTAGCCGATTCCGGTGTAGGCATTCCTAAAGAGAAACGTAATGAGTTATTTAAGCGTTTTATGCAAAGTAGCTTTTCGGGTAGTAGTGTCGGAGTCGGCCTGCATTTGACACATGAACTGGTGTGTGTACATAAAGGTACGATAGTATATACTGAAAATGAAGGTGGTGGGTCTATATTTACGGTCAGTTTGCCTACTGATATTTCTGTTTATGAGGAAAAAGATTTTCTGATTCCCCATAATGTGTTGTTGGAAGAGGAGGAAGTACATCATGCAGCTGTTCTTGCAGAAGAAATATCGGCGCAAGAAGGGGGCGTGGAACTTCCATCTGCACCACTTAATAAGCGTAAAGTACTTATTATAGAAGATGATAACGATGTACGTGAGTTTTTGAAAGAAGAAGTGGGACAATATTTTGAAGTTGTGGCCGAGGCGGATGGTCCGTCTGGATTGGAACGTGCACGTACGTATGATGCTGATTTGATAATCTGTGATGTGCTGATGCCGGGGATGACAGGATTTGAGGTAACCCGAAAATTGAAGAATGATTTTGATACAAGTCATATACCTATTATTTTATTGACAGCTATGAGTTCTGCCGAAAGTCATTTGGAAGGCGTGGAAAGTGGTGCGGATGCATATATTACTAAGCCTTTTAGCCCGAAACTACTGTTGGCACGCGCTTTCAAACTAATAGAGCAACGTGAGAAATTACGTGAGAAATTTTCGAATGATCCGAATATGGTACGACCGGCTATTTGTACCTCTGATAAGGATAAAGAATTTGCTGACAGATTACAGATGGTTATGGATCAACAGATTGGTAATGCTCAGTTTACGATTGATGAGTTTGCTTCGATGATGGGATTGGGACGAACCGTTTTTTATCGTAAGGTACGTGGGGTGACGGGATATTCACCCAATGAATATATCCGGATTATTCGTATGAAGAAAGCGGCGGAACTGTTGTTGGAAAATCGTTATACGGTAGCCGAAGTTTCTTATAAAGTAGGTATTAATGATCCGTTTTATTTTAGTAAATGTTTTAAGCAACAATTCGGTGTGGCACCTTCTGTTTATTTACGTGGAAAGGAAGAGTCCGGGATACAGGAAACAGAAAATAAGGAATGATGAAAACAAGATTTTAAATAAGAAGGTCAATCGAGAATGATATAGAATCGGTTGACCTTTTTGTTTTAATGGACTATATATTTAGTATGGTTTGAGACTGATTTTTGTCAGTACTTTGCGACTTACAATATAGAGTATCCATGTACAAGCAGAAGCGGTGAGTAATGCTGCTATTTGTTGAGTGGTATCAGATATATCTAGAGGCAGAGACGCTCCGAGCCACCAACCTGCCAAGGCTGCGGTAACAGTAAGTAAGGCCATAATGATGCTTA
>ENA-UOIZ01001382-UOIZ01001382.1-human-gut-metagenome-genome-assembly--contig:-P88-NODE-1382-length-20044-cov-7.141078_pt1 | contig 20044 bp, 15 predicted proteins | sample MGYA00242336_ERZ723883 | MGnify/ENA metagenome assembly ERZ723883 | reverse complement strand
GTTTTATCAGCCGCCGCCAATTATGGCGGCGGCTGACCCTAAGGACTCTAAGGGCGCTAACGACTTTAACTACCTTAGGGACTTTAAGGTCACGCGGCGGGCATAACGCCCGCCGCTTAAAAGATCTTTCAGATACCTACACGGCGGTAGATGAAATCGACATTCTTCATATAGTATTCGAGAGTGAAGCAGTCGTCGAGTTCGGCGCGCGTAAGCAGCGACATCACTTTCCCGTCGGCTGCGAGCAGTTCCTGATAGTCGGCGCGTTCGCTCATCGCACGCATGGCGATAGGCTGTACAGTATCGTATGCCTCCTCGCGCGAAAGACCCTTGCCAATCAGTGCATTCATCACGCGCTGCGCGAAGATGACCTTGCGGGTACGATAAATATTCTCGATCATCACATCGGGGAATACTACCAGATTTTCGAGAATACCCTTGAAGCGCACCAGCATATAATCGAGCAGCATCGTAGCGTCAGGCAGGATGATGCGCTCGGTCGCCGAATGCGAAATGTCGCGTTCGTGCCACAGAGCGACATTCTCGCATGCCGTAGCCATATATCCGCGCATCACGCGGGCGCAGCCGCAGATATTCTCGCTGCTGATCGGGTTGCGCTTGTGAGGCATCGCGCTCGAACCCTTCTGTCCGCGACCGAAAGCCTCCTCGACTTCGTGAACCTCGGTACGTTGAAGGTTGCGGATCTCCATCGCCATCTGTTCGAGCGACGATGCGATGACGGCGAGCGTCGCAATATAGAATGCGTGGCGATCGCGCTGGATAACCTGCGTCGAGATATTCGCACTGTCGATACCCAGTTTAGCGCAGACGTAGTCCTGAATCGACGGCGGGATATTGGCGAAGTTGCCGACGGCGCCGCTGATTTTGCCGACCTCGACACCGCGGGCTGCGCGGCGGAAACGGTCGAGATTGCGCTTCATCTCCTCGTACCACAACGCCCATTTCAGACCGAAGCAGGTAATGTCGGCATGGATGCCGTGGGTACGTCCGATGCACGGGGTCGAACGGAACTCCTCGGCACGGCGGCTGAGTACCGCCATGAACTCCTCGATATCCTGCAACAGGATTTTGTTCGCCTGCGAAAGCAGATATCCGTTGGCGGTATCGACTACGTCGGTCGAAGTCAATCCATAGTGAACCCACTTGCGCTCCTCGCCGAGGGTTTCGCTGACGGCACGGGTAAATGCGACGATGTCGTGACGGGTCTGCTCCTCGATCTCCTTGATGCGGTCGATCGAGAACGAAGCGCGCTCCCACAACTTTTTCACATCCTCTTTCGGCACTACACCGAGTTCGCTCCACGCCTCCGAAGCGAGGATTTCGACTTTCAGATATGCGTCGAACTTGTTTTTCTCCGTCCATACCGCACGCATCGCGGGACGGCTGTATCGTTCAATCATAAGTATTTACAATTTATCAATGTTAATATAAACTTTTTCGGCTTTCACCACCGACAACCGTCGTGGTTACTTTATTCTTGTTACCCACCTCCTAAATCCCCGCCTGTGCGGGGAACTTCGTTGGCGGGGCAATTAACCTTTTCGGATTCTGTTAAGAAAACATTCTATCGTATTCTCCATCAGCATACAGATGGTCATAGGACCTACACCGCCCGGAACGGGGGTTATGTACGACGCCTTGTCGCAGCATGCCGCGAAATCGACATCGCCGCAAAGTTTGCCCGTGGCAGGATCACGGTTCACACCCACGTCGATTACCACTGCTCCCTCCTTGACCATATCGGCACCTATCATACGCGGACGACCGACCGCAGCAACGAGAATATCGGCTTCGCGGGTTACTTCGGCGAGGTTTTTCGTTCGCGAATGGGCGATGGTTACCGTAGCATTGCCGTTGAGCAGCAGTTTCGCCATCGGCTGTCCGACGATATTGCTGCGTCCGACGACGACCGCCTTTTTACCATCGGTCGAGATGCCGCAATCGGCGAGCATACGCATTACACCTTTCGGCGTACACGGCAGCACGCACGGCATACCCAGCCACAGGCGGGCGACATTGAGCGGATGGAAGCCGTCCACGTCCTTCTCCAACGAAATGGCAGCGATAACCTTGTCCTCGTCGATATGCCGCGGCAACGGCAGTTGGACGAGAATTCCGTCCACCTCCGAATCGTCGTTCAGGCGCGCGATAGTATCGAGCAGTTCGCTCTCAGACACGCTTTCGGGCATCGAAATGAGCCGGCTGTCGATGCCGACTTCGCCGGCGGATTTGATTTTGCCTCTCACATACGACTGGCTCGCAGGATTTTCACCGACGAGTATCACCGTCAGCACCGGCACTCGACCGTACTGCTCACGCAGGGCGACGACACGTTCTGCCATTCCGGCTTTCAGCCGCGAAGAGAGTTCTTTTCCGTCTATTATCATAACTTTTTACAGATTTTTTCTTAATATTTGAATGCCTTGTCGCCGATGTCGCTGCGGTGGAACAGGTTCTCGCACTCGATCTTGGCGACCTCTTTGCGAGCATGTTCCTGAGCCTCACGCAGAGTGGCACCCTTGCATACGACGATCATCACTCGACCGCCGGCGGTAACCAATTCGCCGTCGCGGGAGGCAGTACCCATGTGGTAGACCGTTCCGTTCACCTTTTCCGTACCGCGAATGGCATAGCCCTTCTCGTAATCCGCCGGATAGCCTTTCGACGCGAGAACGACACCGAGCGTCGCGGCATCCTCCCACACCGGAGCCGACGCGAGAGTTTTTCCCTCCGCAATATTACAGAAAATATCGCAAATATCGCTTTCGAGCAGCGGCAGAACGACTTCGGTTTCGGGATCGCCGAAACGGGCATTGAACTCGATGACCTTGACGCCATCGCGAGTAAGCATCATTCCGCCGTACAACACACCCGAAAGCGGGCAGCCCTCGGCAACCATAGCACTAGCCGTCGGAACCATAATTTTTTCGAACGCGAACTTCTCGACCTCCTCCGTAACGAACGGCAAGCGGGTATAAGCGCCCATACCGCCCGTATTCGGACCCTTGTCGCCGTCGAAAGCACGTTTGTGATCCTGCGACAGCGGCATCGGATAGAGTCGTTCGCCGTCCACGAAGCACATGAACGAGAATTCGGGACCTTCGAGGTAATCTTCGACAACGACACGACCCTCGCCGAAGCGGTCGTCCAACAGCATATCGCGCAAGGCTGCGTCGGCATCCTCCATCGTTTCGGCAATAACGACACCCTTGCCCGCAGCCAGTCCGTCGTATTTCAGCACTGCCGGAAGAGGGCGCGAAGCGACGTATGCGCGAGCCTCGTCATAGGACGAGAAGGCTCGGTAGCCAGCCGTCGGAATATCGTATTTCGCCATCAATTCCTTGGCGAACTCTTTGCTCGTTTCGATACGCGCAGCAGCACGTGTATGTCCGAAAATACGCAGTCCCGCTTCGCGGAACGTATCCACGATACCGACTGCCAGTGCAGCCTCGGGACCTACGACGGTAAGATCAATAGCATTTTCAATGGCAAACTTTTTCAGCCCCTCGACATCGGTATCCTTTATCGCTACGGCTTCAGCCTGTTCAGCGATACCGGCATTCGCCGGAGCGCAATATATTTTCTCGACCTGTGCCGAACGCGACAGCGCATCCACGATCGCATGGCAGCGTCCGCCGCCGCCTACAACCAAAACTTTCATTTCATTTAGTTTTTCTGGTTTAGAACCCGTTTTGTATTTTATTTCGAGATTATTTCGGAACTGTTTTTCTCTGCGGCTCGAAAGGACATAGCGGGACTATTTCCCGAGAGTCGCGGAGAAAAAAGACCGTAAGAACTCAAAATTTAGTGTTTGAAGTGGCGCATGCCGGTAAACAACATCGTTATGCCCAGTTCATCTGCCTTGGCAATCGCATCGTTGTCGCGGATGCTTCCGCCCGGCTGGACGATAGCCGCAACACCATACTGCGCCGCCAGAGCAACCGTATCGTCGAATGGCAGGAATCCGTCCGAAGCAAGAACGAGACCCTCGGTGAAGCCCTGCGTCTTAGCCTCGCGAAGTGCGATTTCGGCAGAACCGACACGGTTCATCTGACCTGCGCCGACACCTATCGTATGTCCGTCGCGAACGACTGCAATAGCATTGGACTTGACATGCTTCACGATACGCCAGCCGAACTCCATATCGGCAAGTTGCTCTGCCGTCGGACGAACTTTCGTTACGCACATAGACTCCTCGACGCGGGCAGTCGTAGTATCGAGTTGCTGAACGAGCAGACCGCCGTTCACGCTGACATACTGGTTAGGCACCGTGTCCGTACGTGTCATATCGACTTTGAGCAGACGCAGATTCTTCTTGGATGCGAACACCTCCAACGCCTCCTTCGAGAACGAAGGGGCAATGACGATTTCGAGGAATATCGGCTTCATCATCTCAGCGACCTCGCCCGTAAGTTCGCGGTTTACAGCCACTATACCGCCGTAGATACTTACCTTGTCCGCCTCGTAGGCACGAGTCCACGCCTCCTTGATGTCCTTGCCGACGGCTGCGCCGCACGGATTCATGTGTTTCAGACCGACACAGAACGGCTCGTCGAATTCACGGACGATATTCAACGCAGCATTGGCGTCCTGAATATTGTTGTACGACAACTCCTTGCCGCCTAACTGCTCGGCAAATGCAAGCGAGAACGGCGATGGTGTACTCTCGCGATAGAATTTGGCGGACTGGTGCGGATTCTCTCCATAGCGCAGGCTCTGAGCCACATCGAATTCGAGGAATAGTTTCTCCGGCAGCCCCGCCTTGTCGCGCATGAACGTTGCGATGCACGAATCGTATTCGGCAGTATGCGTATATGCCTTGGCGGAGAGCATCAGACGGGTTTCGGACAGAGTATTGCCGTTATCGCGAATCTCTGCAAGTACACGACCGTAATCCGACGGGTCGCAAACGACCGTAACGTCGCGATAGTTCTTCGCCGCACTGCGCAGCATCGACGGACCGCCGATGTCGATATTCTCGATTGCATCCTCCATGGTAACACCATCTTTGGCGATAGTTTCGCGGAACGGATAGAGATTCACGCAAACCATGTCGATGAATCCGATTCCGTTTTCGCGCAACGCTTGCAAATGGTTCTCGTCGTCGCGACGAGCCAGCAGCGCACCGTGTACTTTCGGATGCAGCGTTTTCACGCGACCGTCGCAAATTTCGGGGAATCCCGTAACATCGCTGATACCTATCGTTTTAATTCCGCTTTGTTCGAGCAGACGCTGCGTTCCGCCCGTAGCAATTATCTCCCAACCCAGCGACTGCAATCCTTCGACGAACTCTACGAGTCCGCTCTTGTCGCTGACACTTACCAATGCTCTCATATAATTTCTTCTTTTATTAAAGTCCTTAAAATCTTTAACGACCTTAATGTCGTTATCCTATTACCACTCCCTCCGTTCCGGTTACGCGACCGATCACCGAGGCTTTTTCACCCGCCGCAGCGAGAATATCTATCGCCTTCTGCGCTTCGCTCGCATCGAGGGCTATCACCATGCCGATACCCATGTTGAAGATATTGAACATCTCGCGGTGCGGAATGCCTCCCCAATGCTCCAACAGGCGGAACAACGGCAATATCTCCCACGAACCCTCCTCGATTTCGAGACCCTGTCCGTCGTGCAGAATCCGCGGAATATTTTCGTCGAATCCGCCGCCCGTAATATGGCTGATACCGTGAACGTCGCAGTTTCGAACTACCTCCAATACCTGCTTGACATAGATTCTGGTCGGTGCGAGCAATGCCTCGCCCAGCGTGCGACCGCCGAGTTCGTCATACTGTTTGTCGAGTTCGAGCGCGTTGTCAGCCAGAATCTTGCGAACGAGACTGAATCCGTTGGAGTGGACTCCGCTCGATGCGATACCGATCAGCACGTCGCCCGCCTTGACCTTGGAACCGTCGATAAGTTTCGACCGCTCGACAACACCGCAGGTAAATCCGGCAATGTCGTATTCGCCCTCGGTGTACATACCGGGCATCTCTGCCGTTTCACCGCCGATAAGCGCGCATCTCGCCTGACGGCAACCCTCGGCGACACCGGCTACGATCGCTTCGATTTTCGCAGGTTCGTTGTGTCCGACAGCGACATAGTCGAGGAAGAACAGCGGTTCGGCTCCCTGCGCCAGCACATCGTTCACACACATCGCCACGGCATCGATACCTATCGTATCGTGCTTGTCCATTGCGAATGCGAGTTTCAGTTTGGTTCCGACACCGTCGGTTCCGCTCACCAGCACCGGTTCCTTAACACCGAGCGACGCAAGATCGAACATTCCGCCGAATGCTCCGATATTTCCCATTACACCAGTACGTGCGGTAGATGCCACGTGGGATTTGATACGGCGAACGACTTCATAACCCGCTTCGAGGTTCACACCCGCCTTTTCATAACTTTCAGCCATAATATATCAAGTCTGTTTTATTTAATATTTCGAAATCAAAATTTTCCGTCCTTATTCGCCTCCTCTATGGTCTGATAGAGTCCCGTCGGATACTCTCCGGTAAAGCACGCGAAACACAACTCCTTACGCTCACGGGCAGCCTTCAACGTAGCCGTCTGCGAAAGGAACGCCAGCGAATCGGCACCGATAAGGCGACATACCTCGTCGGTATCGCGATGAGCGCACATCAACTCGTCGTAAGTCGAAATATCGACGCCATAGAAGCACGGATGAGTGATAGCCGGACTGGCGATACGAACGTGAACCTCGGTAGCACCTGCCTCGCGGAGCAGTTCGACGATACGGCGCGAAGTCGTGCCGCGAACGATCGAGTCGTCGATAAGCACCACTCGCTTGCCGCTCACTATGCTGCGGACAGCCGACAGTTTCATCTTAACGCCCTTCTCTCGCAGAGCCTGCGAAGGCTGGATGAATGTACGACCGACGTATTTGTTCTTGATAAGTCCCATTTCGTACGGAATCCCGCTCTCCTCGCTGTAACCCATGGCGGCACTGAGACTCGAATCGGGAACACCGATGACTATATCCGCCTCGGCAGGCGATTCACGATAGAGCAAACGTCCCGACTCCTTGCGGAAAGCATGGACGTTGCAACCCTCGATATCGCTGTCGGGACGCGCGAAATAGATATACTCCATTGCGCACATCTTGCGACGCTGGTACTGTGAATAGTAGTTGCTGCGCAGTCCCTTGGCATCGATCGTTACGATCTCGCCGGGTTCGACGTCGCGAACGAACGTCGCTCCGATAACGTCGAAAGCGCATGTCTCGCTGCTGACGACATATCCGTCGCCGAGCCGTCCGAGCGACAGCGGACGCAGACCGTATTTGTCGCGGCAGGCATAGATACGGTTCTTGGTCATTATCAGGAATGCGAATGCACCTTCGAGCATGTTGAGTGCGTCGATAATCGCCGTTATGCGGGGCTGGTTGCCGTCTTTCTTGATAAGGTGGGCGAGCAGTTCGCTGTCCGACGTCGAGTGGAACAGGCTGCCGCGGCTTTCGAGATAGTCGGCGAGTTGTCGCGAATTGACAAGATTGCCGTTGTGCGCCAATGCGAAATCGCCCGACTTGTGGCGGAAAAAGAACGGCTGCACATTGTCCAGACCTCCGCCGCCCGTAGTCGAATAGCGTACGTGTCCGATACCCATGCTTCCTCGTAGCGACGCGAGTTTGTTTTCGTCGAAAACCTCGCTCACCAGTCCTTGTCCGCGTTCGCGGCACAATGCGCCTTCGTCATCCACGCAGACGATACCGCAACCCTCCTGCCCGCGGTGCTGCAACGAATGCAAACCATAGTAGATTATCGACGAAGCCTCACGCACGCCGTACACTCCGAAAACTCCGCACTCCTCGTGCAATTCGTCGAAAATATGTTCTTCCATCATCGATTCAAATGAATTTTTGCGACACGGCGGCGGTTCAATGCCTGCCGTGCCTTTATAGTCGTTACTGGGGGGGGTTACTCCTTCTCCTTCAATGCCGAAAGGCGGGCGTAAATCTCCTCGTAAGCCTCGATTACATGACCGAGATCGCGGCGGAAACGGTCTTTGTCGAGTTTCTCGTTGGTCTTGACATCCCATAGGCGGCATGTATCGGGGCTGATTTCGTCAGCCAGAACGATTTTGCCGTCGGACGTGCGACCGAACTCGATCTTGAAGTCGATCAGGTTGATGTCCATTTTCTTGAACAGGTCGATCAGTATCTCGTTCAACTTGCCTGTAACCTTATATATATAGTCGAGTTCCTCATAGGTTACCACTCCGAGAGCCACAGCGTGATGGTCGTTGATAAGCGGATCGCCGAGTTCGTCCGCCTTGTAGCAGATGTCGAAAATAACATTGCTCGGCTTGAGACCCTCTTCCAATCCGAGACGTTTCGCCATCGAACCGGCGATATAGTTGCGCACGATGACTTCGAGCGGAATGATAGACACCTTGCGGCAGATCTGGTCGCGATCGTTTATGGTTTCGATGTAGTGTGTTTCGATTCCCGCCTTGTGCAGATACTCGAAAATGATAGTCGAGATCTTATTGTTCAGCACACCCTTGTTGGCGATAGTCGCCTTCTTGATGTTGTTGTACGCCGTAGCGGCATCCTTGTAGTGGATAATGATTTTGTCCGGATCGTCCGTCTCGTAAACCTGCTTAGCCTTGCCCTCGTAGAGCATATCCAACTGTTTCATAGTTTTGTAAACTTTTATGGTTTTGATTCGATTTATTGTCTTTTATCTATTTTTTATAATCCCGTAATCCTGAGTGAAACGAAGGGTCTAAATTCATATACCGCGAAACAGATTCTTCACTGCGCTCAGAATGACGTATTTTCTATTTTTTGCGGAAATAGTTCACCGCATTGTCGAATATCGACTGCCGTTTGTTGCCGTGGATATTCTTCATCAGTCCCTCGTCGAAACGTTCGGTGTGTCCCATCTTACCAAGGATCTGTCCGTTACGGCTGATGATACCTTCGATGCCGTAGTACGAGCCGTTCGGATTGAACGGAGCGTCCGTCGTAGGATTACCCTGCGCATCGGCATACTGGAATGCCACCTGACCGTTGGCAAACAGTTCGTCAGCCATCGATTCGCTGACAACGAACTTGCCCTCGCCATGACTGACAGCGATAGAGTGATACTCTCCTACCTCGAATGACGACAACCACGGCGAAGCGGTCGTGCCGACACGAGTCGTAACGATTTGCGAGATATGACGATGTATGTCGTTGTGGAACAGCGTCGGCGACTGCTTGCCGACCATGCCCAGACGTCCGTAAGGGAGCAATCCCGACTTGACGAGAGCCTGAAATCCGTTGCAGATACCCAGAATCAGTCCACCGCGGTCGATAAGCGCGTGAACCGATGCAGTAACTTCGGCGTTGTTGAGTACGCTCGCGATGAATTTGCCGCTGCCATCCGGTTCGTCGCCGAGCGAGAAACCGCCGCTGAGAACCAAAATGTGGCAGGCGTCGATTTCGCAGCACATGCGCTCGATGGACTCCGAGATCGCCTCGCCCGTCAGGTTGCGGAACACGCCGATTCGGGTCTTCGCACCTGCACGCTCGAATGCGCGGGCTGTATCGTAATCACAGTTCGTTCCGGGGAATACCGGCAGGTAAACACGCACATCGTCGGTCGCCTCACCCGCATACTCCGCAGCCTTGCGGGTACAGTCGCCGCAGCGAACCGCATCTCCGGACTTGCCGCGGGCAGGATATATCTTCTCGAAACGTTCGGTGTTCGCTTTATAGAGTTCGTCCAGTCCGAATCGTTCGCCGTTCACGATCAATACCGCATCGGCTACGGTTTCGCCGAGCAATACGGCGTTCGGATCATCGATTTCGTCGCTGCACTCCACCACTATCGAACCGTAAGACCAGTCGAACAGCGTATGTTCGTCGCAATCAATATTCGCTCCGATTTCGTTGCCGAACGACATCTTGGCTACCGCTTCCGCCACACCGCCGAATCCGACAGCCCATGCAGCCGAAATCCGTCCGTCGGCGATGGCGTCGCTCACGAGTGCGAAATTGCGTTTCAACGCATTGCAGTCGGGGGTGAAGTTGGCATTAGGCTTATGCTCTATGAGATATATCTTGTCGCCAGCCTGCTTGAACTCTGGGCTGATTACGGTTCGTGCATCCACGGTGGTTACGCCGAACGCCATAAGCATCGGCGGAACGTTGATGTCGCGGAAAGTGCCGCTCATCGAGTCCTTTCCGCCGATGGACGGCAGACCGAACTCCTTCTGCATACGCAATGCACCGAGCAGAGCCGCCATAGGCTTGCCCCACGAACGGTCATCGGTCATGCGTTCGAAATACTCCTGATACGAGAAGCGCATCTTCTCGTAACGCGCTCCGCAGGCAACCGCCTTCGCAGCAGCCTCGACCACGGCATACTCCGCACCGTGATAAGGACTCCACGAAGCGACGAACGGATTGTAGCCGAATGCCATGACGCTCGCCGTAGTCGTCCGACCCTCGCGAACCGGCAATGTCTGCACCGACACCTGCGTTTCGGTACGCTGCGTGCGTCCGCCGAACGGCATCAGCACCGTCGAAGCGCCGATCGTCGAATCGAACATCTCGATAAGTCCTCGCTGCGAAACCACGTTGCGGTCGGCGAGATTTTCTACCATTTTCTCACGGAGCGTATCACCATCGATTTTGCGACGGAAAGGATTGCGGTTCTCGACCTCGCCGAGACACACCTCCGTATAGTGTTTCGCACCTGCACTGTCGATAAACTCGCGCGAAAGATCTGCGACCGTTTCGCCGCGATAGAACATACGCATACGGGCGGTATCGGTTACGTCGGCAACGTATGTAGACTCGACGTTCTCCTCGTCGCACAATTGCATGAAGCGCTCCATGTCCTTGCGTTCGACGACGACCGCCATACGCTCCTGCGATTCGCTGATAGCGAGTTCGGTTGAATTGAGACCGCTGTACTTCACCGGCACACGGTCGAGGTAAATATCCAGACCGTCGGTCAATTCGCCGATAGCGACACTCACGCCGCCGGCGCCGAAATCGTTCGATTTTTTGATAAGTCGCGTAACATCCGCACGACGGAACAGATGCGAGAGTTTGCGCTCTTCCGGCGCATTACCCTTCTGCACCTCCGAACTGCACTCTTCGAGCGACGAGAGAGTGTGTTCTTTCGACGAACCCGTCGCACCGCCTATACCGTCGCGACCGGTACGACCGCCGAGCAGCAGTACGACATCGCCTTTCGCCGGCGATTCGCGACGCACGTTCTCCGCCTTTACGGCGCCCACCACGGCTCCGACTTCAAGTCGTTTGGCGACGTAGCCGTCGTGATATACTTCACGAACATGCGTAGTGGCGAGTCCTATCTGGTTGCCGTAACTCGAATATCCGGCGGCCGCCTTACGGCTGATGATACGCTGAGGCAGTTTGCCGGCAAGCGTCTGCGAAACCTCCTTGTATATATCGCCGGCACCCGTAACACGCATAGCCTGATAGACATACGCACGACCCGACAGCGGGTCGCGGATTGCGCCTCCGAGACAGGTCGAAGCACCGCCGAAAGGCTCGATCTCGGTCGGGTGGTTGTGAGTTTCGTTCTTGAACTGCAACAACCACTTCTCGGTACGACCGTCCACATCTACATCGACGAATATGCTGCAAGCATTGTTCTCCTCGCTCTGTTCCAGATCGTCGAGTTTGCCGCACTTGCGCAGATAACGTGCACCGATAGTCGCGATCTCCATAAGGCACAGACTCTTCTGTTCGCGACCGAGTTCGCTTCGCATCTGCCCGAACTCCGCCAGAGCGGTTTCCAGTTCGTCGCGCATGAACGAATCGTCTATCCGTATCTCGGTAATCTCGGTCGTAAAAGTCGTGTGGCGGCAATGGTCGCTCCAATACGTATCGAGAATACGCAACTCTGTCTGTGTCGGATTGCGTTTCTCGCCGCGGAAATAGTTCACCACTTCGCGCAGGTCGTCAGCGTTCATCGCCAGTCCGTTAGACTTGCAATAGGCGACGAAATCGGTCTCCTGCATATCGGTGAAGCCCTCCAACACAGGTACGGGACGCATCTGCGCCTGCTCGTTGTCGGCAAGCCGGCTCAGATCCTTCTCGCGCGACTCGACGGCATTTATATAATAGTGCTTTACGGCTTCTATATCGCTTTCGCTCACACCGTCGTCGAAAATCAACAGTCGCGAACTGCGTATGCGCACGTCAGCCGACGGGTCGAGCAGCCGCACGCAGTCCACAGCCGAACTCGCACGCTGATCGAACTGCCCAGGCAGATACTCGACAGCCAGATATTTCACGCCGTCGAGCGGGCATTCGTCGCTCACGGAATCGGTTACCACCTCACCGAACACCGAATAGCGGCTGCGTTCGAGCAGTTCGGGCGTAAATCCGAATAAGTCGTATACGTTGAGCATACGCAGCGAACGGATGTTCAATCCGAGATTCTCGTTCAGTTCGCATCGCAGGCTCTCCGCCTCGACTCCGAATTCGGCATATTTCTCTACAAAAATCCGATAGTTCTTCATATATTTTAATTCGTTTCGGAAATTATTACTCTTTTGCAAAACGATGCGCCCATTCGGCATCGAATCGTTCGGGCGTCATACCAATCATCGTTATATGTCCCATTTTGCGTCGCGGACGCGATTCGGTCTTGCCGTAGATATGGACATAGACGTTATCGTGTTCCTCGGCGGCTATCGTCTGTGCCGCTTCGAGATCGCGACCGAGAATGTTTTTCATCACCGTCGGTGCGACGAGTTGCGGTTCGTGGAGCGGTTCGCCGAGCAGGTAACGCACCAACTCCGTATACTGGTCGGTCGTACAGCCCTCGATAGTATAGTGTCCGCTATTGTGCGGTCGCGGAGCCATTTCGTTGAAAATGACATCCTCGCCGCGGACGAAATACTCTATCGTCAGTATTCCCTCATAACCGCATCGGCGCATGAAAGCCTCGCTCTGACGGATCATCCGTTCGTGAACCATAGTGGTTATACGCGGTGCCGGAACGATACTCAGATCGAGAATTCCGCCGCTGTGAATATTGCGTCCGACAGGAAAAGTTACGATCCGCTCCCTGTCGGCAACCATAATCACACTCGCCTCGTAGTCGAAATCGATGAACTCTTCGAGAATCATCGGCACATCGAGCATCTTCTCCGCCGCCGCCAAATCGCCGTCCGAACGCAACACCATCTGACCGTGTCCGTCATAACCGAGCCGGCGGCTTTTGAGGACACACGGATAACCGAAACGCTCCGTTCCCCGACGCAGGTCGTCGGCATTATCGACAGCCGCATATCCGCCGCAAGGCAGTCCGCCCCGTTCGGCATTGCGTTTCTCGACCAGCCGATCCTGCGAGTCGAGAAGTTGGCAAACACCCTGTTTGATATTGTATTTCTCCGCCAGCGGCATCAGCACCTCAGCCGGAATATTTTCGAATTCGTAGGTTACGACGTCCGACGCCGCACACAGACGCTCCAAAGCCTCCGCATCGTCGAACGATCGCGCGACGATATGTTCGTCGCAGACACGGAATGCCGGAGCATCCTCCGACAGATCGAGCGCAACAGTATAGGCACCGAGCCTTTTTGCTGCTTCGGCGATCATCATTCCCAACTGTCCGCCGCCTATGATACCGATTCTGGTCATACGTTCGCAATTATAATTCGGCAGCCAGTACTTTCGCCGTCTGTTCGGCACGGAATGCATCCAGACGCCGTGCGACCTCCCCGTCGCGCAATGCGAGAATCGAAACCGCGATAAGGGCGGCATTGCGTGCGCCGTTGATAGCGACGGTCGCCACCGGCACTCCCGCCGGCATCTGCACGATCGAAAGCAGCGAATCGACACCCTTCAACGCACGGGTTTGCACCGGAACACCGATAACGGGAAGCGGAGTCATCGCAGCCGTCATACCCGGCAGATGAGCCGCACCGCCTGCACCGGCGATAATAACGTCCAAACCTCGATCGCGAGCCGTAGTAGCGTATTCGCACAACAATTGCGGAGTGCGATGTGCGCTCACGACCCGCTTTTCGTAAGGGATCCCGAACTCTTCGAGAGTCTCGACCGCAGCCGACATGACTTCCCAGTCGCTCGTCGAACCCATGATTACACCGACTTTCATTAAACCTGACTGTTTTTTAACGTTAAACCTTTTCCAGACCTTTTCACCGCCTCGTCTCGATTGAATCCGCCATGTTGAGCGTAACGAAACATCTATTTCAGATTCTTCACACCACTGAGTTCCGCTCAGAATGACGAAACGACACTCGGCGCAACGAAAATGTCCTATAAAACAAAATAAGAAACCACCGTAGCGTTCCCGTTACAGTGGTTTCCATGCTTCTTTCCCGCACGCACTCAGGCATTGCGATTGAGCGACTTGCAAGTGGCTCGACGAATACGCTGAGGGGTGCGAACTCTGTTTGCGGCTACGCTGTCGGCGCACCTTCGCCCCATCGGCGATAGACTGCCGCCCGAAGACCGACATTCGCCCGAAGGAGAATGACGACCCGACGCATGACCGAACAAAACTTTTCATGGTACAAAGGTAAAAACCATTTTCCGAAAATGGAATTTTCGCGCCCGTTTTTATCAACACTTTTTCATCAATTACGGCTCCGCCGCTTTTTCGCTGCGAAATCGGGCGATATACCGATGAAGACTCCGAAATTCCGCCCCGGCATAGGATGCGACAATACGGTTTCGTACTCCTCGCCGAACAGGTTGTTCACATCGGCGCGAACCGACAACTCCCCCCATCGCCACGAAAAGTGCTTTTCAAGCGAAATGTCGTTCATGAAATAGGGAGCGACGACACCCGTTATCGCCATGTCTCCCGACGACACGGTGTAGCGTTCGCTGTAATATCTCCACTTGTAGGCAAGCGACCAGCCCCGCCACGATACGCGGCCCGTTGCCGACGAGGTATAGACCGGAATATAAGGCAGTTGTTTGCCGCGCGAGAGATCGTTATCCGACACGGGATCGGCTTGATTGAGAGAGTGCGTCATCGAGAAAAGTCCGTTCACCGACACCGACCATCCGCCGCCCAGACCGGCTGTCAGCGACGCCTTCACCTCGCAACCGTAACTGTGGACACGACGAATATTGAGCGGCGTCCAGAAACCTTTGAATGTCGGACGCCAAAGGATCCAATTGTCGATATAGGAATCGAATGCCGAAACTTCGCCTGAAATATCCACCTTTCCGCCGGCGCATTTCACGCTGAACGATGCTCCGCCATCGTAGGTAAAACCGTGTTCGAGTTTCAGATCGGGGTTGCCGCCCGGCTGGAAATACAGATCGTTAAGCGTCGGATAGCGATAATTGCGCGTTACCGATGCTTTCAGCACGACATTGCCTCTCCGTGATACGAGATAATCGACGAATGCCGCAGGCACGACGGGCGTATGACGTGTTCCGTACAGATCCCAGCGTGCCGAAACAGCCAATCCGAACCGTTCCGCCGGACGGTAGCGGACGGATGCTGCCGCCGCGAGTTCGAACCGAGCCTGACGATAGCCGACAATCGCCTCGTCGCCCGTATTGTTGTAGACCGACTCATCGCTGCTGGTTACGAAATGTTGATCGGCAGAGAGATTGGCGGAGATCATCAGTTTGTCGCGAAAGGAATATTCCGCTTCGAACCGCCCGAACGCAGTGTGAACATAACTCTGCGAACGAATACCCTCGATCATCTCCGTTCCGGATCCCGTAATGTCGAACAGATAGCGATAGAGGAGATCGGTATAGGCATATCCCGCTTTTGCCCCCAGCCTGACATTTCGCAGAATTCTGTTCCACGAAAGCACGGCACGCAACGTAGACTCCTTCTGCGAAGCACGCGTCGTACTGTCGTCGCGATAGTCGGTAGACAGTTTGGGTACACCGCGATCGGAGAGGGTATACCATACGGCCGCACCGAAACGGTCGCCCTTGCGCGAATTATAATAAGCCTCCTGCAAAACATGGAAATCGCCGTAGTCGCCGTTGCGGTTACGGTCGGTAGGATATTTGCGACCGACGATACGCCCTGAATCGTCGAACGAAAGTTCGGGAAGTTTGGCATAGTTCGTATACTTGAAATCGTTGCGCGACGACGAGTAAAGTAATCGCGTCGAAACGCTCCAACGTTCGCCTCCATAGGTGAACCGCAGATATTCGTCGAACGTCATGAACGACCCGACACCCTGAATGTAACGCAGTACCGCACCGCGTTCGCCGGTCGGACGGTTATCGAGCGTAATCGCACCGCCCAATCCACCCGAAGCGATTCCGACGGCACTCGCACCGGTATACAGGCTCGCATCGTCGATGAAATATGACGGCACGAGTGAAAAATCGACCGTACCGAGCATAGGAGAATTGATCGTGAGTCCGTTCCACGTTACCTGAGTATGCGAAGGCGCCGTACCGCGCACCGAAACGGTCGCCATGGTTCCTCGACCGTAGGATTTTATGAACGTATTGGTATTTTGAAGCAATACGTCGCCCATCGACAATGCGATATTGTCGTGGAGGGCTACCGTATCGAGCCGCGTTCGCTGGATGCCTATGTCTTTGAGCAGTCTCGTGCCGCGCACCTCTATCTTCTCTATCTCCACCTTGCGGTCGGCGTCCTGCGCACGGACGGCAACCGGCATCGAAGCGAGCGACACGGCGACCAAAAGCGATATATATCCAGTCAGGCGCATCGTCAGTCGGAATATTTGAAACAGAATGCCCCCGGCGTTATGCCGACACGGAACGAATCGACGAATACGCCCATGCGGTCATAACGGCAGACCGTACCGCTCTGCACGTAATCGACAGCATCGGCGACGTAAATATCGCCGTTGCGCGGATCGACCGCCAAGCCGTAATATATCGTACCATGATTATCGATAAGCGGCATACGAGGCAATTCGCCGGCATCGACAGGCATGGTCATCACGTCGTCGTTAAGAAAATAGAGATTCCCGCCATCGCCGTCGATACACAATTCGGACGGCGCGCTGTTTTCGGCGAAATAAAACACCTTATCGACCGTCTGTGCCGCAGCATCTATGCACCACAGCGACGCCCGAGCATCCGCCGACAGTCCGCCGCCGCACAGGCACCACACTTTGCCGTTCCGGTCGAGAACCATCGAATCAGGTTGGCGGCCGACCGTAATTTCGCGCACGATTTCATCGGTCTGCGAATCGACGACGAGAATATTCTCGTCATACGACCAGCAACATACGAACACATAACGACCGTACTGCACCATTTGTTCAGTAGATTTGTGGACGCCCGTATCGATCGAGCCGACAACAGCATTCGTCCTCGGATCGACCACCGAGATACATGCAGCATAGAGATCGGTTACATACGCCTTCTCGTCAGACAAGAAATGGATATACCGTGGCGACACAAGTCCTCTGATTATGCCGCAAACCTCGAATGTGGAGAGGTCAAGCACATATACAACGCCCGAATTGTTCACCACGACATACCCTTTGCCGCCGTGAATCGTCATGGACTGCGCCACGTCGCCGAGTTTCGCACCGTTGGCTCGCAGGAACACGTCGTTCAGGCACTCGCCTTTATCGAAATCGTAATAGGATAACGAAGCATTGCCGTACATGAAGTTGCCCTCGTTCAGGACGAACAACCCCGACGACTCCGAAACATCGAAACGTTCGAGCGGAGGCGCACCGTACTCTATGCAACCGCCGAGCGCGAGCGCACATACCGCAACGAATATGGACGACAAACTGCGCAGCATCAGTTATTACCGAGAATTCTGTTATAATCTCTGACGGCCGTTATCTCGGTCGATGCTTCGCCGAGCCAGCCGCTCTTGGTATTTACTCCCGTCTGCACTTTTACGAAACGGATTCGGTCGAGATGCACCGGCACACCATCGGCATCCACGGCATTGGAGATTTTAAGCAGCGTAAAAAACATTCCCGCAGGCAAGCCCTCCATCGAACCGCCCTTGACACAATCGCTGCCGAGATTATCCGCATACCCCCAGTCGTAAGCGGGATTCACCCAATACTGTCCGTCGCCGTCGCGATCGTAGTTGCGCGCTTTCAGCCGCGTACCCGAAAGCGTATAGGAATCCGTCTTTATCCATGCCGGATAGTAACTGTCCTGTCTGTGCGCAGCAGCGATATAGTCGATTTCACCGGTTTCTCCGAGACTGTCGCGCCAAAGAACCGGCTGTCCGACCTCAGTCGGGCGATAGTAGGTAACTTCGTAATCGCGCACCGTTTCCGACGCGGCATAATCCGAACCGCTGTCGCTGCCCGCAAGTTCGTACCACGTATCGTCGGGCTGTCCGTTGCCGTTGTCGTCGGACATCACCCACACTATCCCCGGTTCGTTGGCGGTTTCGGTCTGATTGCCGCCTATTGCGAGATCATAGCCGCCACTGTTGATGATGTCGTGGTCGAATCCGACTACGACATAGCCACCAAAACCTCCGAGCGAAAGATAAAGTCCGCTTTTTAACCGTTTCTCCGCATATAGCGCCGCTTCCTCGGCAGTAGATTCGCCGGAATAGCCCGAAACCTTTTCGTTGATGAACTGCCCTGGTGCAGGCAAGAACTCGAACACACGGTCAAAATCGAAATCGGCAGCCGAGCCGCCTCCGCCCTCCTTACGGATTACCTCGCCTGAGTTGCAGCCCACCAACAATACGGTTGCGAAAACCACAGCAAACGCTCTTTTCATAAACGCATTTCATTAAAACCGCATCGGGAACGACGCATGTCGCACCGCTCCCAATACGCCGGAGTCGCCTCCGCCCTAAACCAATAGATTTTCGTCGTTAAGACGGTTAAAGTCTTTAAGACTGCAATTAACTACTTTTTATAGACGGTGATATCGTCGATCGCGAAATATGCCGGAATCATGAACGTGTCCGCACCGCCGTTCCACTGCATGTCGAATTTCACCTTCCAGATTTCGCCGAGTTCCGACAGATTCCACTCTTTCCAGCCGTCGAACGCGAAGTTGCCTTTGCGGTAGAGATAGAGTTCGACTGATTTGCCCTCGACCTCTTCTCCGTTGTCGTCCTTGGTATATCCCGTAGCAACGATTTTCAACTCGTCGTCATTGCCGAGTTTCGCAGCGGAATCATTACCGAATCTGGCAATATAGTAGGAGTAAGTCGTCATACATACGAACATTCTTACGATGTACCCCTTGCCGTATTTGAACTCCAACGAAGGACGCGAATCGCCCCATGACGATTTGAAACCGTTGCACACGATGCAGTTATTGCCCGAATGAGCATCATCTGCATAAACGGTCAGTTGCGAATCGAAAGTGTTGTTGGCTTCGAGATCGCGGCTGAAATAATTCGACACCGCCATACCGCCGTTCCAGTATTTGTAACTGTCGTAATCGAAATTGAGTTCGCTGTAAAGATCTGTCGTCGAATCGTACCACGAGTAGCCGTCGCCATAGAGTTTCGGTCCCATATACTGCGGCGAATCCACCTTATCTGTCCACTCTTCGCCCTCGAAAGTCAGCGTCAGATAACGATAGCCGTCATTATCGCCGTTACTGCCGTTTTCGGAACATCCGGCAGCAAAAAGCGATGCTGCCGCCAATGCAAAACATAAAATCTTTTTCATACTGTCGATATTTTTATATTACAAATTATGCACACATACGATTCATCCCGCAACCGACTGCGAATGCGCACGATTACCAAAATTCAACAGTCCTCCGATTCGCTCATGGAAAAGTTCCGTTGATTCAACCCGTCCGCCGCAGGCATAAATCCTTCGATCGCAATGGCAGGTCTTCTGACTCGTCTTGTTCCCGACGCCTTCCCGACCGTCGATACGGTCAGTGGCAGAGATTGTCGGAAATTCGGCTCTTCCCAAGTCGGAAGAGAAGACTCACAGCAGCGAGGACTGTTCGGGATTTGCACCCGATTCCCTTTTCATCGCAGGCGAACGCCATTCGCCCGCAAAACCTTTGCTTCGGCAAATATACGATAAATTTTCGTGTTTCCCGCTCCGTGCGGGAAAATTTTTCGTGTTAAAGCCCTTA
>ENA-UOIZ01001358-UOIZ01001358.1-human-gut-metagenome-genome-assembly--contig:-P88-NODE-1358-length-20282-cov-7.610966_pt1 | contig 20282 bp, 16 predicted proteins | sample MGYA00242336_ERZ723883 | MGnify/ENA metagenome assembly ERZ723883 | reverse complement strand
CGGGTTGGTATTCGATCACAGCTTCGCATAAGGCAATGCATCCAATCTGGAAAAGCCCCACTCGCTCTCCTTCATCGGAACAAAGAGGGAAAACTGACCATCTTCGACGTTCTGCTTCTCCGCCTCGGTTGTTGTGCCACGCATAACCGTCTCTGCTGCTCCAACAACACTCACAACCATGTACATGCTGAGAATCAACAAAAATGCGAGTGCCAGATAACGCGGCAGGTTCTCTTTGAAATCTCTGAAAATTCTTTTGCGTAATACTTTCTGCATCTTACAAATCCTCCAATTCTGCTGCCGGCACCTTCGTTTCATTGTTATAATTTTTCTTGATCTGTCCGTCCTTCAGGACGATTACCTGATCAACCATATCCTTGATTGCGTTGTTATGTGTGACGATGATCATCGTTGTGCCATACTGCGCATTGATCTTCTCTAACAAAATGAGGATATCCCGGGAAGTTCTTGAATCCAGTGCTCCAGTTGGCTCATCGCAGAGCAGAAGCTTCGGATTCTTGATGAGTGCACGGGCAATCGCGCAACGCTGCTGCTGTCCACCGGACAACTGCGATGGGAATTTGTTCTGATGCTCGGTGAGTCCAAGCACATCCAGAAGCTCATCCATATCTAACGGCTGATCAGTCAGATATTCGCATACCTGAATATTCTCGCGCACGGTAAGGTTCGGAACCAGATTGTAAAACTGAAAGATAAATCCAAGATAATCTCTACGATAATCAGAGAGCGCATCCATTTTAAGTCCTACCATCTCCTGTCCGTCGACCTGAATCGAACCGGAATCTACCACATCCAGTCCACCGATACAGTTTAACAATGTGGATTTACCGGAACCACTCGTTCCCTGAATCACGCACATCTTTCCCTTCTCGACACCAACCGACACGCCTTTCAATACCTGCATATAACTGCCACCCTCACCGTAGCTTTTCTTTACATCTGATACCTCTACATACATCCTATTGATCCTCCTTGTATTTTATTTGTATCTTCTTCATTACATAACAGTGTTATGTTTTGATTACATTAAGTTGAAAGATTTTTTCCTATGATTGCTAACGACATAACATCGTTATGTTGTCGTCTTATAAAAAGCTATGCAACATATTAATGCATACATAGCTGATTTTCTTTATTGATTCTGGAACATGGCGTTCCATCCACCCAACAGATAGTTCATAACCTGTTCCATATGCTTCAATGCCTTCTGCTCATCCTTCTCATGCAGCAGTAAGTGAGAAAATGCATTGATCTGTACATGTGCCACCCAGTGCAGCGTATATTCATCCGGTGGTTCCACGCCCAGCACTTTCGCTTGTTCTACAGCAAAGATCTGATATCCATTCTCCATGATTGCAACGAATTCATCGACGCAGTTTTCAAACCGAGATCCCTGGCTCTTCGTCAAAATCAAGGTAAACATATCATAGTTCGCATATAGAAGATGGATAATCTGCGTACTTGCAAACATATCATCCTGCATGTTATCTTCCCTTGCAGCCGGAAGCTGTTGCAGTTCCATGAGTTCCTGCCGCATATGTTGTTGCAGCATATGTTTTAGCTTCTCCAAAACGGGCTCCACAATTGCCGCAAACAAATCTTCCTTATCCTGAAAGAAGAAATATAATGCACCTGTTGTCACCCCGGCATTCTTACAAATTGATCGAAGCGAGGCTCCCTGATATCCTTTTTCCAAGAATTCCTGCTTGGCACTCGCCAGCAGCATCTCCCTTGTTTCCTTTTCCACTTTACTTGCTCCTTTTCGCTCCATCCTGATATATGCTTCTCATGGTTTTCACCCCATCACTTCGTGATGCGGCAGGTCGTCGCCTCCATCTTAATACAGGCTTCGCCTGTAGGAGGCTCCTTACATAACACCGTTATGTTAACGTATATTGCGCCAACTGTCAACCCTTATTTTTTAATTTGGGGGATTTCCCTGATTTTCCAACTTTTCCCCCAACCCACTTGCTTCCCAACAGCTTCCGGTTGGGGGATTTTCCCGATTTCTCAACTTTTCCCCCAACCCACTTGTTTCCCTTTAGCTTCCGGTTGGGGGATTTTCCCGATTTCTCAACTTTTCCCCCAACCTGCTTGCTTCTCTGCAGCTTCCGGTTGGGGGATTTTTCCGATTTCTCAACTTTTCCCCCAATTTGCCACTCAAACCAACGAAAAAAGGCAGCCGACTTTCATCGACTGCCTAAAACTCTAACTTCCACAAAAATTAGATTATTTCTATAACCATGGCTATTGACTACTAATTCACCACACGAATCTGCTCTTCGTTGACCAGCGGATACCGTCGAAGTGTATCTCCATCCAGGTTCTCCCGGTGCATATCCACCGCCTGAATCTGATGATTCTCATAGGTTGTATAATAATAGATTCCCTTGTCCGCATTGACACAGGATGTATAGATCGTAATCTCATATTTTCCCGGCTCCACCTCACAACAGCCACGCTGCTGTTCTACGGAACCTAAGATATGGAAGAACTGGCTCACGCTCTCCGCCTCTGACTCTCCGGAGATTGCATGCATCTTCGTAAATGCGACCTTCGCAAACCGCGACGCCGACGAAAGATCGCCCGGAAGTCCAAGTCCACCCATGCCTCGACTATATGTCGCAAGCGGCAGCTCCTTCGCAAAGTGATTTTCCGGCTGGCTTGGTGATACATGCATGTAATTGTTCAGCATGAACATCTGCACCGGAAATGGCGGATTGTTGGTCAGCACTCCAACCGGATTGTCATAGACATGCAAGCCATCTTCCACACATTCTACCACAATTGCGGCATCCTTATCTGCAATCATCCAATGCAGCGATGCACATGGCAGCTTCTCACTATACGGCGTTCCAACGAGATTCATCTTCTCCAACACTTTGCGTGCTTCGAGCACCGTTGCACACTGACTCAAAATCCATGGGATAAACTCAAACTGTGCCACATTCTCACGCCCTGCCTGCACGTCCTGATACTTCGCATTCCCAACGAAATTCAAGCCCGCCATACCAAGTCCCTTCTCATTTACTGCATCATAGTAGAGCGGATAATCGTCTGCCACATACGCCATACCGATCATAGCATAATGTGTCTTCACTTCACTCATGTGCCGGAACCGGAAACAGAAATTCCGCGGTGTCACCGTCACCTCATCGCCATACGAAAACTCATAATCAAGCGTCCGTCCAAAATAAAAATCCTTCGTCTTATACGTCGCTGCTGTACACATCCTGTATCTCCTTCCAAAGTCAAAAATTTGTCATTGCGAAACAAGAAAGAAAATGTAAATCATATATTTCAATATTGATTTATTTTAATATACGATATGTTTGAATCTTAGAAGTTCTTAATGTTCTGAATCAATCGCAGCCATGTTTGAACACGATGTTCAAACAAGCCGCCGCTGAGACATGGATGTCGAATCGGCGGCGATGGCGTATAATTTCTAAATATAAACCAAGAACATTTAGAACTTCTTAGTTTCAATACATCGTATATGAAATGAATCATATTGAAATATATGCTTACACTTTCTTATTTCGCAATTCTCCTAATTTTCAGCCTCTGCTTTCTTCGTGAACAGCTTCTTCAGACAACTAAATGCAACCAGCACACCAAGTACCATCAGCAGGATTGCGACGATAAACTGCAGTCCATCGACGAGCATTGTTGCATTTCCGCCGGCGATGTTCTTTACAAGTGCGATTGTCTTCTGTACCAATGCAGTAAATGTTACGGCAAGCATGATGAACATTGGTGCGTACAGTGTCCAGCCGGTTCTTCCGGTTGTCTTCAAGAATACTGCAAGCGCAATCAATACAAGCGCTGCAAGCAACTGGTTTGCAGAACCAAACAAAGGCCATACATTAGTATATCCACCAAGTGTCAGTAAATATCCAAAGAATAATGTTACCACAGTTGCGAAATATTTGTTAGTCAAAATTTTCTGCCATACAGGCATCTTTGATGTATCGGTTGTATCGCCGAGGAACAGCTCCTGGAAAGACATACGTCCGATACGTGCAACCGAATCAAGCGATGTCAGTGCAAGTGCAGATACACACATTGTCATAAATACAGTTGCGAGCTGAACTGGAAGACCAAGCTTCTCAAGGAATCCCGCAACACCACTGGAGAAGATTGCAAATGGAGTTCCATCCGGTTTTGTACCATTGACTGCAACAGCACCGACAACAACCAACGCGATGATACCAAGCAAGGACTCTACAATCATGGCACCATAACCAACCATCGGCATATCCTTCTCGTTCCGGATCGTCTTTGATGATGTACCGGAAGATACCAGACTGTGGAATCCGGAAACGGCACCACAGGCAATCGTGACAAACAATGTTGGGAACAGATAATTTCCACCGACATTAAATCCGTTATACGCATTAAGCTGCATTGTTGGATGCGCTACGACAACACCGACAACTGCGCCGATGATCATGCCGAGCAGCATGAAGGTTGTCATGTAATCACGTGGCTGCATCAGTAACCACATTGGCATAACCGATGCAAGGAACAGATATGCCATAACAATGTAGATCCAGGCAGTCTTTGTAGCATACCAAGGAAGATGCATACCAAGCGCAAACATACCTACCAAAAGTGCGATTGCAATGACAGCTCTGACGCCCTCATTCATATTCTTTACATGTTTCTGAATTACACCAAATACAATTGCTGCTACGATAAACAACATAGAGATAGAAGCGGCGGATGCATTTGCGTAGCTTGTCTCCTTCGCCATATCTGCAACACCCTTACCAACAAAGGTTCCGGCTACCATATCCGTAAATGCTGCGATAACAAGCAATGTGAACAACCAGCAAAACAGCATAAAAAGCTTTCTTCCTGCCTTACCGATATACTTCTCGATGATCATACCCATCGATTTTCCTTCGTTCTTCACAGATGCATACAAAGCACCGAAATCCTGTACGGCTCCGAAGAACAATCCACCGATCAACAGCCAGAGCAATACCGGCACCCAGCCGAATACAGATGCAAGGATTGGTCCGGTTACAGGGCCTGCACCTGCAATGGATGAAAACTGATGTGAAAATACCGTGAATTTGGATGATGGAACATAGTCTTCTCCATCCTCGTACTTCACTGCCGGAGTTTCAGCTTTCGGATCAAGTCCCCATTTCTTTGCAAGCCATCTGCCATAGAAAAGATAGCCCGCGAACAACACTACAATTCCGATTAAAACAATTACTAAACCATTCATACTTCCTCACCCGCCACGCGGCGGCTCCCTTCTGAATATTTTTGTTACAAAGAGTAAACACATAAAAAACCTCCGTCTTATATAAAGACGAAGGTTTAAACTTCCGCGTTACCACTTTATTTGCCGCATATGCGACCACTCATTCTTATCTTACAGACCGCATATCGATATATTTGCATCTTTTGCATCATCTCAACATGTCATCTGTGAAATAAGCTTCTATGTAACGGTAGAAAACCGGTGACACCTAATGTCCTTCTAGGAATTCAGTGCACTGCTCGCAGAGGATAATTCCCGAAATCCTACACTGTCTCACACCAGCCGACAGCTCTCTGAAGTATTTCCTTTCGAAAACCTTGTTCTGTTCTCAGCATTTGCTCTTTGTTTACCGACATACTAGTCCTATTAAAAACGAATGTCAAGTACTTTTTTGAATTTTTTTCGCAATCAAAACTTCATTTATGCTTTGATTTATGAAGCAACCATTTATACCACGCCGAATGCCAATCCAACCGCATGGACTAAGAATGCAACAACCCATGCGATGAGACACTGCACAATAACCGTGATCACAGCCGCTTTTGTGCCGCCCATTTCCCGCTTCACAGTAGCAATCGCAGCCACACATGGTGTATAAAGCAGCGTAAAGATCAGGAATACCATTGCCGTAAACGGAGTAAATAACGTTGCCACGCTCGTCACATCACCACCGAGCAGAACCGTAAGCGTTGATACCACGCTCTCTTTTGCGGTAAATCCTGTAATCAGCGCCGTTGATACTCTCCAGTCACCGAATCCAAGGGGCTTGAAGATTGGAGCAATCAGGCTTCCGATTAAGGCAAGCATACTCTGGTCTGCCGACGCAGCTACGTTGAACCGCAGATCGAAGGTCTGCAGGAACCAGATAATGATTGAGGCAAGGAAGATAATCGTAAATGCTTTCTGGATAAATCCCTTTGCTTTCTCCCAGATCAGGTGCAACACGCTTTTGGCAGATGGCAGCCGGTAGTTCGGCAATTCCATGACGAAAGGAACCGGCTCACCCTTGAATTTCGTTACCTTCAGAATCAGTGCGTAGATCACTGCACACACGATTCCAATCAGATAGAGTCCGACCATCGCAAACACACGATACTGCCGCTGCACAAATGCACTGATCATAAGTGTGTAGATTGGAAGCTTCGCACTACAGCTCATAAACGGTGTCAGCAGGATCGTCATCTTCCGGTCACGTTCACTTGAGAGTGTCCGTGTCGCCATGATTGCAGGCACAGAGCATCCAAATCCAATCAGCATCGGCACGAAGCTTCTGCCCGATAATCCGATCTTACGAAGCGGTTTATCCATGACAAATGCAACCCGCGCCATATAGCCCGTATCCTCCAGAATCGACAGGAAGAAAAACAGGATCACGATCGTAGGAAGAAAACTGATGACGCTTCCGACGCCCTGACAGATACCATCCACCACAAGTGAACGTACCACCGGATTAATCTGCGCAACGATAAGTCCCTTGTCGATCCATCCAATGACCGCATCAACGCCAAGCGCCATCACATCGGACAACCACGCACCAAGCAGGCTGAAGGTCATGGCAAAAACAATCGCCATAATCCCGATGAAGCACGGAATCGCTGTGTATTTTCCTGTCAGAAGCTTATCTATCTTTACGCTTCTCCGGTGTTCTTTACTCTCATGCGGACGCACAACCGTCTTCTCGCACAATCTCCCGATAAACTGAAACCGCATATCGGCGATTGCCGCTTCCCGGTCAAGCCCGGTTTCCTTCTCCATGACCGACACGATCTGCTCAAATGCTTCCTTCTTATCTTCTGCAAGCTGCAGTGCATCCTCGATCGGTGTATCCTTCTCAATCAGCTTTGTTGCAGCAAACCGCACAGGAAGATCGGCTTCCTTCGCATCATTTTCAATCATATGCGCAACCGCATGGATACAGCGATGCACCGCTCCAACCGGATCTTTGTCATCCTTACTGTCCGGGCAGAAATCAATTCTTCCCGGCGGTTCATGGTATCTTGCCACATGCATGGCATGGCTTACCAGTTCGTCGATACCTTCATTCTTCGCAGCCGAGATTGGCACCACCGGAATTCCAAGTATCTGTTCAAGCTCATTGACACGGATCGTACCACCGTTCGCCCGTACCTCATCCATCATATTCAGTGCAAGCACCATCGGGATTCCAAGCTCCATCAGCTGCATCGTCAGACACAGATTCCGTTCTAAGTTCGACGCATCCACAATATTGATAATGCCGCTTGGCTTACCTTCAATCAGGAATTCCCGCGTCACAATCTCCTCGCTTGAATACGGGGAAAGCGAATATATACCAGGCAGATCTGTCACTGTTGCCTCCGGATGATTCCGGATCGTACCATCCTTCCGGTCAACCGTCACACCGGGGAAATTCCCGACATGCTGATTGGCGCCGGTCAGCTGGTTAAACAGTGTCGTCTTGCCACAGTTCTGATTGCCGGCAAGCGCAAATGTCAGCTTACCGCCCTTCGGAACAGCCGTCTTCTCGTCATGTACATGAGTGGGATCCGCCTGTCCTAACTCACCAACTCCCGGGTGTTCAATCGACTCATAACGCACATTCTGTTTTGGCGCCTCCGCTTCCTTTTCATGCACATGATCCACATCTATTTTCTGTGCCTCACTCAAGCGCAGCGTAAGCTCATATCCGCGCACCTTCATCTGTACCGGGTCACCCATCGGTGCAATCTTCTGCAGAGTGACTTCCGTTCCCGGCGTCAGTCCCATATCCAGAAGATGATGCCGCAAGGCACCTTCTCCGCCGACCGCCGTGATATAAGCACTCTGCCCCGGCTGTAATTCATCCATTGTCATCTATCATCATCTCCATCTCAAACATCTCTTATATTTCTACATATTTTACAATCCAAATTACATAATACAACTGAATAACCATCAACGCAAACATTATTACAGGCAGAACAAAAAATAATACAGCATCCGACCGGTCAGTTCCATTGCATTCATCGTTTTTTCCATGTATAATAATGCAAAATATTACAAAATAAGTGGGGGGGTGTACATTATGGATTCAAAACTATCCGATTCACAGATTGTATCGAAGATTTCCGGCAAGCAGCGGATGATTAAATTTCTGAACTTTATTCATCCACTTCTATTTATTGCCATGCCTGCAGCGATTTTCTGGGGCTTTGCAAATTGGGACAGAAATATAGGGAAAGGAATCTTCTTCATAATCCTTGGTCTTCTCTGTATCCCATTTCTGGTCGTACTCGGAAAGTCTGTAAATGCATTGGAACGGAAAATCAAATCTCTGACCGGTGAATACCTTGTCAAAGGCGTGCTTGCAGAGAAGGTACAGGTTGAAAAATACGCACCAAATGAGTATATCAACCCGGACTTCGTGAAAAACTGCAACATTCTTCCAAACTACGATCGTATCTCCGGCTCGGATTATGTATCCGGTACTTATCGCGGGGTTCCGTTTACCTTCTGCGATCTGCATCTGCAGTATAAGGATACCTACCGGGATAAAAACGGACGGAAAAGAACGCGTTACCACGCAAAGAAAATGGTTTTCTCTCCGGTATCGTCAGCGGTGCGGCAGAATTTCTCGGCATGAGCCAGAACAAAGTTGAGATGGAGAGCGATCCATTCAACCAGCAGTTCAAGGTAATCACTTCCGATGACGAGCTTGCCTTCTATATTCTCACGCCACAATTCATGGAACATATTGTTGCTGCAGATGAGAAGGTCGACGGCTACACGAAGATTGAATTTGAGAACAGCAGAGTCACGCTGGCACTAAATAACGGGAAAAATTCTTTCGAACTCACAAAGACACTTTGGAGCAAATCCCGTCTGGATGAAACCAGATTGCGGTTCCGCGATGAATTCCAGAATATCCTGAGCATCATCGATGAGATTCTGACGAAGGATAATTTATTTTAGACGAATCGAGGTATATTACATACTATGGCAAATCCAAATGATGAACAGCTTCTATCCCAGATCGCATCCAACCAGAAAAAACAGCGGGTTGGATTTATCCTGACTCCCATTTTATTTTTCATTGCCATAGGAATCATTATGGCCGGGATCTCGACGATCCAGTCGGGCAATACTGCACTTGGCATCTGCATCATTCTGGTCGGTATAGTTGCGTTCATCCTTTCCGCGAAATATCTTGAACATCTGAGCGATCAGAAGAATAAGATGAAGGAGCTGGTCGGACAATCCGTTGTCAGAGAAATCCTCGCAGAACGCATCGCAATTGAGCAGTACAATCCAAACCAGTATTTTAACAGAGACTTTCTCGAGCATTGCAGCATTCTTCCAAACTACGATCGTTCCAGTGGCTCCGACTATATCAGCGGAACTTATCGCGGTGTACCGATCACCTATTGTGACCTGCATCTCGAAGTTGAGCAGGAAAGCACCGACAGCGACGGCAACACAACCACGTCCTATTACACGGTGTTCCGCGGTCCCGTCATCAATCTGGCACTGCGCCAGCCGTTAAATGGTTATGTCCGCATCCACGAGCGCAGGAATCCGCGCAAGGAGAAGGGATTTTTCTCCGGTATCATAAACGGTGCCGCCGATCTGTTCAACATCGACCGAAACACGGTTGAGACAGAAAATGCACAGTTCAACCAGCAGTTCAAGGTCGACACATCCGACCCACAGCTTGCATTTTATATTCTGACACCGCAGTTCATGGAACATATCGTGCAAGCGGATATGATTGTAAATGGCTACACGAATATCGAGTTTAATCAGGGAATCGTGACGCTCGCATTGAACAACGGAACTGATGCATTTGAGCTTGGCAAATATAAAAAGAACGACCATTTCCTTGATGAGGCACGTCAGCGGTTCCGCTATGAGCTTAATTCGATTCTGGGAATTGTTGACGAGATGTTGACGAAAGAGAATCTATTTTAATTTAGAAATAAATGTTTCAGCCGGGACAACCGACTGGTAAACAAATTATATTACAATCCATTTTGCAGGAGGAATAACCACATGTTACATACGATCGAAAATGATTATTTAAAAGTCACGGTATCCGACCACGGTGCCGAGCTTACAAGCGTCTACGATAAGGCACAGGATTTCGAGCGGATCTGGTGCGCCGATCCAGCAGTCTGGAACCGTCATGCTCCGGTGCTGTTTCCATTTGTCGGAAAGGTGAAGGACGGTGCCTATCATTACAACGGAAATACATACGCCATGAAGACACAGCATGGATTTGCGCGCGATGCGGAATTTACCTGCATCGAGGGAACCACGGATTCAATCACACACAAGCTTGTGTATTCGGACGAGACACTGGAGATCTATCCATTTGAATTCGAACTGCTAATCACACACCGCTTCGATGCAGAAAATCCTCGTCTCCTGCACGTCACATGGGCAGTGAAAAATCTTGGTTCCGATGAAATGTTATATTCCATCGGCGGACATCCGGGATTCCAGATTGCGCCGGGACATGCACGGAGCGAATACTCCATCGCCCTGCCGGATGCAAATCCACGACACTATCTCCTGCTCGATGCAGCCGGTTCCGGACTTGCCGATACGAGCAAGAGTTATCCTTTCAATGATGCTGGCAGTGCATATGTGCCTGTCACAGATACGCTGTTCGACAAAGACGCGCTCGTCTTCGAAGACGGACAACTTCCTAGCGTGGGGCTAGTCGATGCAGACAAGAAGCCATTTGTCACGCTTACCTGCACGGACTTCCCATATGTCGGAATCTGGTCAAAACCGGATGGTCCATACGTCTGCTTAGAGCCTTGGCTCGGTCGCACCGATAACATGGATTTCACCGGAGATCTGGCTGAGAAACCGGGCGAGCAGAAGCTTATCGCAAACGCCGAAGCCGTGCACACTTACACGATCGAGTTTCACAGTTCCATCTGAATCCGGCTGCCGCCTCTGCCTTTTGTGACGCGCAGCTTCTGTGGAATATCCATCAGTTCATCCCGGTGGCTGATGATGCCGACCAGCTTATTTTCTCCTGACATGCTGAGTAACGCATCCTTTGTCTCCTCCAGCGACTTCGAATCCAACGTACCAAAGCCCTCATCGACAAACAGTGCATCCATCTGGATACCGCCTCGATTTTCCGCAATTGTATCCGACAAGCCAAGTGCTAGAGATAACGATGCTTTAAAACTTTCGCCGCCTGACAGATTTCCAACCGGGCGGCGTTTTCCTGTGCTGATATCCAGCACCTCCAGATCCAGAAATGTATTGGTCTGTTTTCCAACTGCATTCGTCTGCCGGTACAACTGAAACTGGTTGTCACTCATCGGAAGCAGATGCCGGTTTGCAGCCTGAAGAATGCTGTCAAAGCCTGCTGCCTGAATATACTGCTCAAACGTAATCTTTCCGTTTCTTGTCTGCCCGGATACAAGCGTGTACAACCGATAGCTCGTATCATTTTCCTTCTTTGCTTTCTCGTATGCCACCTGCTGTGCACGGATATTCTGTTGTTTCTCGCAGTTATTCTGGATACGGAATGTAATCGCCTGCAAAGCCGTCCGAAGTGTTTCCACCTGTACACGTTTGCTTGTATGCTCCTGCTGTAACTGTTCGAGATCAACCAGCGTCCGATGTCTGGCATCCTGCTCCTGTTCTAACTGTGACAGTCTGGCGGCAACCTCCGTTACCTTTTTGTCATAATCTGCCAGTTTCGCTTCCTCCGCATGTATCTCTGCATCTGTTGCCACCTGCGCCTGCATTTCCTCTACCGATGCAAACTGGCATGCCGTCAGCTTCTCATTTAATCGCTGTTTTAACATCTGCGCATCGGACTTTTGCTGTTCGAGTGCCTGCTTCTGCGTTGCTATGGACGCCTGTACACGTGCTACCGCCTCATCTGCGGATTTCTTTTCTTTCGCTGCTGTATCAAGTGCTGTCTGAATCTCCGTCACACGTGCCAGTGCATGATTCCCCGCCTGCATGGCGGCTTCCCAATCTGGATACGATAATGTCTGTAATGCTGCTAAGGTCGCCTGTGAAGCAGCCTGCTTCGCAATGAGCGATTGTCGCTCCTCTACAAGCGACTTTCGCTGCTCTGCAAGCCGCGCCATCTCTGTCCCTTGTGCACGTGCAAGCATAGCTTCCACCTCGCGCAGCTTCTCACAGTTTTGCTGTAATGTATCCAGCCGCTCTCTGCTTTGCGCAACAGTATCCACCAGCTTTTCCCGCTGTCTCTCGAAGCTTACAATCAATTCCTCTAATGCCTCAACACCACCGATAAACTCAGGTGTCATGTATCCCCGTATCTCCTCTTTTATCTGCTGCCCCTTTACCTGTACATCTGCTCGCAAAGACGAAGCGCTGGCAGTTGCCTGATTAAAAGCATCCAGTTTTTTCTCTTCCACTGCCTTTAATTCTTTGCATTGTTCCTCCGTCACAGATGCCTCAACCAGCGTCGCGAGCTTCTCATGATGCGTGGCTCCACACACCGGACACGGTTCGCCCTCTGCCAGATCACTTGCCAGAATTCCTACCAGATTCGCCCGATAAAGTCTGTCTGCATGGGTAAATGCTTCCTTCGCAGACTCATACGCATCCTGCTTTTTCCGATATTCACTCTGTGCTTCCTCTAACTCCTGCTGCTTCCGTCTCCATGCAGGAATCAGATTCTTCGCAATGGATTCTGTCTTTTTCTGGCTGTCCAGCAGTTTATCATGCGCCGCCTGTGCCTGCGCAAGTTGCTGTGGCTCTTCCTTCCACATTGCCTGCTGCTCCTGCAGCTCTCCAATCCGCTTCTGTAACGTCTGTTCCGCTGTTCCAAGTTCGACTTCCTGCTGTTCCTGTGCGGCAAGCTGCAACTGGATTTGTCCAAGTTCGTGTTGTAGCATTTCCCGCTCTTTGTAACGTGGTTCTTCCTCGCGCACCTTATCCACGATCTTCTGGCATTGCTCCGCTTCTGGTCGTAAAGCCTCCGTCTCTTTCACTTTTGCATCTGCCATCCCGGCACGTGTCTGACAATCCGCAAGCGTCTGCGCGCCATCTGTGATCAGCTGCTTTGTCCGCTCCCATTCATGTTCCTTGGCACTCCATGCATCGTACTCCGGCTTTACTTTATAGGTTGCCTGCTTCGTGCGATCAAGCTGTATCCTTCGTTCTTCAAATAATCCCTTTTGTGATTCTAATACTTCCCGCTCTTCCTTCGTCCGTGCATACCGCTCTAAAATTGCATTGTTATCCTTTGCCGATACGAGTGTGCCCTGTAACTTCTGTAATTCTTCTTCCGCCTGTACAAGCACAGTTTCTTTTTGCTTTGCTTTTTCTGTATCTTCCCCGATGATCGCCTGCAGCAACGTAAGCATTTCCTCGATATTCCACACCGCTTTGCTGTCCTGCAGCTTCTCCTGCAAGTCACAGATACGCTGTACCACCGACCGCGGTTGTTCTTCCGAATCCTCCGCCAAGTCCTCTGTCAAAATTCCAGATATCCCTTCTGAAATCTCCGCTGGCTCCACCTTTACCTCACGGAACGACTGGGAGATGCTCTGCTCCTTTTCCTTGCGCGCGGCAAAACTTACATCCATTCGATTTTTCAGTTTCAGTTCCAGTTTCTTATAGGCATCGGTCTGAAAGATCGTACGCAGAATTTCCGTCCGCTCGTTCGTCTTCGCATTTAACAGCTTCCAGAATTCTCCCTGCGCGATCATCGCAACCTGCATAAACTGTCCGGCATCCATATTCAGAAGCTGAGGTATCGCACCTGGCTTCTCTTTCGTTCCATCAACGTTTTTCGCACCTTCGAGCGTTGTTCCATCCGGCTGATAAAAGATCACCTTTTCCGCCTGCTCATCCGGCTTACCATTTCGGTTGGTATACTTAAAGCTCGGTTTTCTGCACACATGATAGTCCTTGCCCTGATGCGTAAAATAAAAATCGACAAAGCTTTCCACCTTTTTATCCACGTACTCGCTTTTCAGATTCTTCGTATCGCGGTAGCTTCCGCTCGCTTCCCCATAAAGCGCATAGCTGATCGCATCAAAGATCGTTGTTTTTCCTGCACCTGTATCTCCACAAATCAGGAACAGACCTTTCTCCTCAAATTGGGTAAAATCAATCTCCGTCTGCTCTGCATACGCCCCAAACGCCTGCATTACCAATTTAGTCGGCTTCATAGATTCCCACCTCCTTCGCAACGTCCTTCATCATATCCATTTCCTCTTCGCTGATCTGGGCGCCATACATCTGCTTATAAAAATCACCGATCAGTTCCTCATATGACCGGCTCTGTGTTGCCTGTACCACATCCACATGGGAAAGTTCTCGCGTACGGGAATTATCATAATCCAGCTTTATCGTGTTCGGATAATATTGTCGCATGATCCGCATTGCATCCGGGACAATGTCCTCATCCGTCAGCGTTACATAAACAAAATCTTCTGTATGTTCGATTTGATTTTCTTCCTTTACAATCTCTGTAAATGTTCCCCGGATATGAATGAGATCCCGCAGCGGAACGAGCTTCTCCAGCTCGATCGTCACCTGTCCTTCTCCATCCACTGTCACGATTGGCACCTGCTTTGCTCCATCCCGCTCGCGCACGCCGCCCGGAATCTGCTTCACCGGGCCAGCCTCTGACAGAGAATATTTGATCGGGGAACCAGCATACCGCACTTCCTCTCTGCCGACACTCTGCGAGGAATGGATATGTCCAAGTGCCACATAACGAAATGCATCGAAACAGTCATACCCGATTTTCTCTACCGTTCCAACATGCTGCGTCAATGCACCCTCAGAACCGCCCAGTGTTGGATCTTTGCCCTTTCCTGATACAAACTGATGCGCCACTAAAATATTTCTCTGCTTCTGATTGATCTCTGCGTGTGCCAGTACCTCCCGCACCGCATCCTCATACGTCTCGATCTTTGCCTCCGGGAACGCACGCTTCACCTGCGATGCTTTCACGAACGGGAGCTGATAGATATGTACGGCTCCATAAGCATCCTCTATCACATGATGAAATAATTTCCCCTGATATTTGGCAGCGATATGCACATCATTTGCCTCAAACAAGCTGCTTCCAAAATTCAGCCGCTCGTCCGAATCATGGTTTCCGCTGATCATATAGACCTGCAAATGCCGTTCAACCAACTCACAGATAAATTCGTCCAAGATCTGCACCGCCCCTTCACTTGGTACCGTCTTGTCAAACACATCTCCGGCAATCAGAACCGCATCGACCTGCTTTGTCTCTGCAATTTCCAAAATCTGCTGCAGGATGTACCGCTGGTCATCCTTCAGATCAAAATCCCCCAATGTTTTTCCCAGATGTAAATCTGCCAAATGTAAAAACTTCATACTCTCACCTCTCCGGTATCTGTTCATTCAACCATGCAAGCACAGCTTCCCTTCCCTCTGCATCAAACGGAAATATTTTCCTTGTGATCTGCTCCTCCGGTGTCTTCTCATAGCAGGTACTTGCATGCCATATACACACTTCAAAGAAATTCTCGGAAGTCGTCTCGCCACCTTCCTCCACGGGTTCATGCTCGACCGTGAGCTTTGCGATCCGGTACCGCGGTCCATAAATATCGCCCCCCGTCAGAATTCCTTTTGCATTATAAAATGGTAAATCAAATATCACATCGCCTGTAATCACGCGTATTCCTCCCATATGTTTCGTTCTTATAAATTATACTTTTATCATTATAGCATACGGAAGCATATTTTCTAAACAAAAAAGAAACTGATTCATTTTCCTGCATCCATCTATGGAATCTCTTGTCGGTTTGTGCTAGAATAGGTATAAAAATATTGCATAATCGAGGTGCGAAAGATGGATTCCACATTGAAACGAACATGGGCTGAAATCGACTTAGATGCCCTTGCTCATAACTATAAAACATTGCGTGACCGCATTGGCGCAAATGTCAAATTTTTAGGCGTTGTCAAGGCAGATGCCTACGGACATGGCTCCGTACAGGTCAGCCGCCTGCTGCAGGAGCTTGGTGCTGATTATCTGGCGGTCAGCAGCATCGACGAAGCGATTGAGCTTCGCTTAAATGACATTACCATGCCGATTCTGATTCTTGGACATACGCCAAAGGAGCAGGTCAGCCGCCTGATTGAGTACAACATCACACAGGCTGTCACCTGTAAAGCAAAGGCACTTGAATACAGCGAAGAAGCCGTGAAATGCGGTGGCACATTGAAGATTCATATCAAGGTTGACACTGGAATGTCCCGTCTGGGATATCTGTGCGACGGGGATTATTTTGATACTGGTGTGGAAGGTATCTGTGAGGGCTGCTCGCTTCCGGGGCTTTACGCCGAAGGTATCTTTACACATTTTGCTGTCTCGGATGAGCCAGGCGATGCATGCAAAGCCTACACGGAGCATCAGTTCCAATTATTTACTGACGTGATCAAAAACGTCGAGGAAAAGCTCGGCAGACGGTTCGCCATCCGCCACTGTGCCAATACCGGTGCGGTTGCACGCTACCCAGAAACATGGCTCGATATGGTAAGACCGGGACTTTTGTTATACGGCTATGGAGAATTCGCAGACGAACTTGGACTTGAGCCAGTTATGAGTTTGAAGACAACTGTCAGCACGATCAAGACCTATCCAGCCGGTACCGCAATCAGCTACGGCGGCATCTATGTAACGGACAAGACAACGCGTATGGGCGTCATCCCTTACGGCTATGCCGATGGATTCTTCCGTGCCCTGTCCAATCGCTGCACGCTAATGTCGGACGAAGGTCCAGTTCCACAGCGCGGAAAGATCTGCATGGACATGTGTATGATTGATCTGACTGACAAGATGCAAATCGATGTCGGAAGCGAGATTGAAATCTTCGGAAAGAAGAATTCCATCAACGTTATGGCAGCTCTGGCAAACACGATTCCATACGAATTAACCTGTGCCGTCAGCAAGCGAGTTCCAAGATTCTACTACCGGAATGGAAAGATGATCGAGAAAGAATTGCTGTTGCGTGGGTAAATTGTTGCGCAAGTAATTACATAAGCATAAAAAGCTGGGATTTTTGTCCCAGCTTTTTGTTTGCGTTCCAGCTTCCTATATCTCATGACGGATATCCGAACCAATACCCCGCTGCAATTTTATCCGCTCGTTTTCTGCTTCCACATTCATCTTGGAAAGAATAACCAGAATCAATACATCGAAGATCAACGGCAGCCACAAGTACATAAACTGCATCATATCCAATGCAGACTGCGGCTGTGTCGTATTTTTGCCAACATAGCCGCTCAATTCCATCAGCCATCCAACAACCGCAGTTCCGATACCGCCACCAATCTTCACGCCCAATGACGTGCAGGAATACATCGTTCCATCGACATGCTTTCCCTGTGTGAGATAGGTGTATTCCGAACAGGATGCGATCATGGCATTCATATCGCCCTGCCACGGTCCCTGACCGAGCGCAGCAACAGCTGTAAATACAAGCATCAATGGCACATTGCCGATATAACCTGCCACGACAACCAGTGCCCTGCCAATTACAGCAAGCATATAGCCTCGCATATTTAATTTATACATGCCCTTCCATTTTCCTACCAATGTCGGCGTGAAGATCAACGCAATAATCAGAGGAATATTGACCGCCCATGCAAACCATCCGAAGAGGTTTTTATTTTTGAGCACCCATGTCATATAAAACAAGCCAGCACCAATCATCGCACTGTACAACTGCTGTAAGATATATGTCCCACAGATCATCATATAATATTTGTTCTTCACAAGCAGCTTGAACGCCTGAATCAGTCCATATTTTTCTTCATTATCCTGCGTTTTGCCCTCGTTCAACTCTTCCTCTGAAAGCTCCTTCACTGAGAGACTGGAAATCGTATTTACAACCAGTCCAATGACTGCATAAATGATTGCAACCAGTCTCCATGCCGCCGCATCACCACCACAGCGGTCAACAAATCCAACGGTAATCGACTGGATCAAAAGACTTGTCGAAAATGCGAAGATAAACCGGTAAGACCCCATCTGTACACGTTCCTTGCTGTTCTTCGTTATCAGCGATGTAAGTGCCGAATACGCGATATTATTTGCCGTGTAAAAAATGCCATTTAACAGTGTGTATGCCAGAAAGAACCACGTATACTGTGCTGTCTTGCCAAGGCTTGTCGGTACCGCAAAGCATGCAACCAGCGTGACTGCGCAGCCGATATATCCATACAGCATCCACGGACGTGCTTTCCCAAGCTTGCTGTGTGTCTTGTCGATCAGTGAACCAAAGAAAACATCTGTAAATCCATCCAGCAACTTCGAAAATGCGATCAAAGTTCCAACTATTCCGGACGCAAGCCCAACCGTCTCGGTCAGATAGATCATGACAAACGATGTCAAAAATGCATACACTACATTTCCGGCGATATCGCCGGAACCGTAGCCCACCTTGTTATACCATTTTAAATATTTTTTCTCTTCCATAGCTTTTCTCCTCATATCATCCCTTCACATACGGAACAAGTGTAAACCCAAACTGAAATTCCTTCTCATCGAATCGATATGCCGCAAGCACCTCCGGTCCACAGCTGTTGGAGCCAATGCCATTTAACGCATAATCAATACATAATACCGTACTGTCCGATTCTTCCAATTCATAATTGTGTTTTGCCTGTGCCAGCATTTCCTGTGTGTAGTTTGACGCCTGAAATGAAAATGGTGTCTCAGACACTGCCGCGATTCCATACCGGCCGTTGTACAGTTCGACATAATCACAATCGAAATGACTGCCATTTTCCTGTGGCATAATGTAGTCCTCATGCAGATCCTTCACCGCACTGCGATACAATCCATGACTCGCAGCTCTGTGCTTGTCACGGTAGCTCTCCTGCGGTCCCATGCCATAATACGAAGCCTCAGAAAGATTCTTGTTGAAGAATACACGCACACCGAATCTCGGAAGTTCTGGGAACTCTGCATCCTTGCTTACCTCCATGGATGCGGTAATTCTTCCTGAACTTTCCACCTTCCACACGAGCTCGACATCCAGAATCTTCTGTACCGTTGGTGCTACAACGCCGACATGACTCATCACAATCACGCCGTACTGGTTCTGAATTGTCTCCACCTTATACGCTCTTGTGTACGCCTCGTGAAAATGTGCGCTTTCCCATTTTGCGCGGATATACATATCATTATCCGTCGGTGCCCGCCAGATGTTCAGTTCCATCGGATGGTTCAGATAGTCCCGTCCTGCATATTGAAGCTTCGTAAAAAGTCCGGTTCGTTTGCTGATTGCATATGTGAAATCGCTCGCCTTTAATGTGATCTCTGTATCGGTTTCGCTGACGCTGATCTCATTTTTCTCTTCCGCTTCTGCCAGCCATTTGACTGCCGTCTGGTTTCTGCCATCGACATTGGCAAGCAGCACCTCATCAAATCCTAATTCATGCTTTGCCGGAAGCAATGGAAGTTCTTTTTTCAACTGATACCGGAGCTTCAGATACACCTTGCCGCTCTGCGGAATGTCCAACTTGAGCGTCATCACACCGTCGCTGTGCGGTGCGATCGATACCTCATCCAGCACACCCTTTTGCACGCACAGACCATCCACAGTTATTTCATACAAGATGTCTGCATAGTCGCTTATATCATCAAAATCCATATAGTTATGCAACACAAGTCTGCCGGTCTTCTCATCATAAGATACAACACGCACCGGACGGTACACATTCTTATATTCAAGCAATCCTGTATGTGGTGTACGATCCGGGTACACCAGTCCATCCATACAGAAATTTCCATCATGGATTGTCTCGCCGTGATCGCCGCCATAATAATATTTCGTCTTTCCATTTTCCGCCTGTCCGTGCGCAATCGCATGATCGCACCACTCCCAGACGAATCCGCCACACATCCGTGCATCCTTCTGGATTATCTGGAAATAATCCTCCAGATCGCCGGGCCCGTTCCCCATGCTATGGCAATATTCCACAAGCAGAAACGGTTTGCTGCCATCCTTCTCGAGATACT
>ENA-UOIZ01001346-UOIZ01001346.1-human-gut-metagenome-genome-assembly--contig:-P88-NODE-1346-length-20436-cov-15.740984_pt1 | contig 20436 bp, 17 predicted proteins | sample MGYA00242336_ERZ723883 | MGnify/ENA metagenome assembly ERZ723883 | reverse complement strand
TGCCGGGCGAGCGTGCAGTCCGTCAGCTGCGGCGCGGCCAGCGCCGCGGCCCGGCGCAGCAGCCGGTGCGAGGCCTCCGGCCCCTCGGGCAGCGGCGCAGAATAGATCGTCACACCCGTCATGCGTCCAGCGGCGTGACGGCCGTGCGCACCGCCTGCACGATCCAGCGCGAGGCGTGGCCGTGGCCGGTGCAGGTGACGAGGGTGAGGATATGGTCCTCCGCGCCCGGCATAAGCCCGGTATCGAGCACGGAAGCTTCCTGCGCGTACTGCAGAACGGCGTCGATCTGCGCCGCGTCGGTCAGCGCGGGCAGATAGAGCGGCTGCGTGACCGGTGCCTCATAGGCGGCGAAGATCGTGAAGGTGTAGACCGTATCGCCCGCGCGCACGTAGACCAGCGGCGCGGACTCCCAATGCGCCTGCTCGGCGTAGAAGCGGAGCGTGGCGAACATGGCGTCGCTCTGCATCCGGTGGCCGTAGATCAGCGTGTTGAAATCCGAAAAATCCGGCGCGGAGCGGTGATCCAGGAAGATCGCGCCCAGCTCGTTCGGCTCGTTTTTCCAGGTGTTGTGGAGGTAGTATTCGTTGTCGGTCCCCTGCATGAGGGGGTAGGAGATCTGCGTGTTCGGCAGCCACAGCCAGCCGAGCACCTCCGGGTTGACCTCCTGCAGGGCCTCCACGTCCATCCGCGCGAACATCTGCAGATACGGGTCCTGCGTCTCCTGCTCTTCCGCGGGCGTCTGCGCGGCAGACTCGGCCGCGGGCAGCTCTGCCCCGGCGATGGCCGCGGCCTCGGCGTAGCTCTCCGCGCCCTTCCGGTCCTCCGTCTGCCGCCGGAGCATGCCGAACAGCCCGACGGCCAGCCCCGCCGCCAGCACCACGATCAGCACGATCCGCACCCAGCGCTTCATAAGCAGTTTCCTCCCTTTTCTTCATTTGTTTTTTCCATTCTATCACATTCCTCCCCCCGCTTCCAGCCCTTTCTTGTCGGAAGCGCACCAAAGGCTCCCCTGGAAGGGGAGCTGTCAGCCGCAGGCTGACTGAGAGGTTGTCACAAATTTGCTGCGACCTCTCCGTCTCGGCTTCGCCGAGCCACCTCCCCTGGGAGGGGAGGCTTTGGACGCGCGCACCCCCCAAGGCTTCCCCTATGAGGGGAAGGCCACGACGCACGCAAAAGCGGCTCTGCCGTTGGCAGAGCCGCCTGGATCTCACGCCGTGCGGCGCTTTCTGCCCGCGCAGGTCACGAGGGCGAGGCCGAGGGCGCTGAAGATGGCGAGGACGTAGTACAGCCCGCTCGCGTCGCCGGTCTTCGGCACGTCATAGCCGGGAACGACCGGGGCGACGGGCGTCTCGGGAGCCTCGGGCGTTTCCGGTTCCTCCGGCTCCTCGGGCGGCTGGTCGGGGGGAGTGGTCGGTTCCCAATGCGACTGCCAGTGGTTTTCCCAGCTCCGGCCGCTACGGTCGACCTGCGTCGTTGTGATCTGAACGTCGTTGGAGTAGCGGGTCAGCGTTTTTGTCTCGGTGCAGGTCCGGTCCTGTGTGGTCGTGACCAGCTGCTCCTGCTCCGACCCGGAGCGGATGATCTTTGCGACCGGGTCCGTGATCGCCAGATTGACCAGCACCCGCAGATCGACCTTCTGCTTTCCGGACGCAATGCCAACAAACGTCTGCGCCGTCTTTTTCTCGCCGTTCTCCGAACGCACCTCCGACGAATACAGATAGACGCCCGTCTCCAGCTGATGCGTCCCCTCCAGCCGCAGCTCAACGCTCGCGTTGTTGGAAAGCTTCAGCCCATCGATCGTATAAGTGCCATTTGTCGACGTTTTGGACAGGTCGGACAGGTTTTTCGTTCCGATCACCTCGTCCCCCTGATAAACTTTGATCACTAAACCATCATTTTTTGTATCCGGCGTCACTGCAAGCACAAAATCCAGCGACACATTGTAGGTCCCATCCATATTTTTGCTTGCCACCTTGGCCTTTGCGCCCTGGATCGTCTTTTCGTCCAGCAGCGTCGTGCGCGGCGTCGGGTCTTTCGTCTGTGCGATCAGGTAGTTATACAGCTTTTGGATCGTGCTCTTGGCCGGATCCGAAGCGAGGGTAAAACTACTAGCACCTAGATACTTTATAACGCTGATTGCATCATCGTCGACACGATTGTCCGGATCGCAGTTGCCGAATTTCCAAACTGCCGCCTGTGTCGCTGTCAGTGCCTGACCATCGGTCAGTGCCGCAATTTCGGGCTCTGACAGGCCATGTACCGCCTCGCCCTTTTCACGCAAAATTTTTTTCAAATTTTCCAGGCTTCCAATTCCACTGCTCGTGCCCCAATAGCCCTCATAGGCGATCGCACGGATATGCTTTGCTGCCACATCATCGTAGTAATCGGCATCCTCCACATTTTCCATTGCGTATTTCCAGCCCGACTCTGCACCTGTCTGGAAATCCGCACAGTATGTGTAATACTTGTTTCCGTTTTCATCTTCCAAAACGAACTGATGCGCCAGCCAGGTATTGTATCCACCCCCATTGACGCGGTAACTGCTTTCCAGCCCGTATTCGCCCTTCCACTGGTACGGAAGGTCACTGGAGCTGCTCCCCTCGGCATTATTCGGTCGACCATACAGATCATTTCCGTCAAACTGTCCGTCTCTGGGTTTTGGGACATCCGGCTGCAGGGAACTCATATTGGTTTCCCCATGGCCTTTGCCCTTCTCCACGACCCCCATTTCCGCGTGAAGCTTCCCGTTTATGACCGTCACGGCTGCGGTCTCGGTATGCACAGTCTGCCTGTAGACCCGCGTGACGGTCTCCGATACGGTCTGTACGCTGTCGGTCGTATCCTGCTGCATGGGCTGGGTCACGGTCTTCGTGATGGTGATCGTGCCGTAGACGCTGTCGCTCTTGCTGGAAAGCAGCTGGCCGTCTGCTCCCTTCCGCGTCGTCGTCACGCGGTAGCCCACGACCTGCGGCTCCGTACTGCCGGAGTTCTCAACGACTTCCCGGATCTCATCTACCGTCGTTCCCGTAGTCACGCCGCTCTCATCCGTTACCGGTGCAGCCGGGTCCGGCTTCTGCGGCGGCGTCACGACGGCGGATATGGTCGTCGTCGCGTTGCCGTCCGTCTCCCGTTCTCCTGTCGGCTTTTCTGCCCCTTCCACATCGGTGCGGCCGGTTTCTTTTGTGGTCGTCGATTCCGGCGTCAGTTCCTGGGTCGTGACGGTCTTGGCGTAGGAGATCACCTTACCAGTTTCATCTTTGATTTCCTCATAGACGGTCGTGATCTCCACATCCTTACCGTCTGTCGTTTTTCCCGTGGTCGTTTCCGTATGCTTTCCGTTTTCATCGAAGGTCATATCTCTACTGCCCCCGAGCGCTGCCAGTGCATCCTTCGGATCTGCCGTGCCGGAAATTGCGGCATCAGCCTTCCCTCCGGGCGTCACCGTCGCTTCCACGCCGGTGTAGTCAGGCGTAACCCCGGTCGGGGTTTCTGTCTGTGCTGTTTCCTCGGACTTCACGGTCTCGGTCCCTGCCGGGTTCTCTTCGCCTTCTTCGATACCTGTCCGGGTGATCGTCTCGGTGGTCTTTTTATCGGAGGGCTGTTTTTCTTTCGTCTCCGTTGTCGTTTTTGTTTCCGTCGTCAGTTCGCTGCCGGTCTGCGTCCCGGTCGTATCCCGGGAGCCGTCCGGGCCGGTGACCGTCGTTTCCGTTGTCGTCTCGCTGCCCTTGACGGTCGTTCCGTTTTCCTCTGTGCCGTCGCGGCCCTCCCACTTCTTCTCCGTCGTCGTGGTCGTCGTGGTCTGGCCGGGGGCGGGGGTATCTTGCTTGGTATCGGTGGTGACGGTCTTGGTCACGGTTGGGTCTTCCACTGTACCTGCCGGTGGGTCGGCGGCGAGGGCGGTGGCGCTGAGCAGCCCGATGCACAGGCTGGCGATCAATAAACAGCTGATGCGTGTACGGAATTTGCGTTTCATGTTCAGTTCCTCCTGTTTTTTCAATGGGTCTGTTCTGCGGCGTTTGTGCCCTGCGGACACCCATGCCTTTTCCGGTATGGCACAGGTTTTGGTTGATATGGATACAAGATTCAGTTCTTCCAGACTTTCTTTTTCATGCAGGATTATACCACCCGCACCCCGGAAAGGCAGTCGAAAAACAGCCCCGGCAGGACATCCGGAAACGGATGCTCTGCCGGGGCTGTTTTGGGCAACACCGCACAATTGCGTCTGCGCGCTTCGGCGGATCTTTTCCGCCAATCCTGCGGTTTGAAACGTTCGAAATACACAAAGTATTCCTTCACGTTTCAAACCTTGACTTGACGAAAAATCTCTCGCCGAATCTGCTTGCCGAATCGTGCGGTGTTGCCCTTTTCAGTCGTTGGGGGTATCGGTCAGGACCTTGCCGATGTTCCACAGATGGGCCGCGCGCTGCGCGGCGTCCAGCCGCTCGGCCGGGCGCTCATAGCGGATCTCCGCCGTGTGCGAGCCGCAGTCGAGGCAGGCCACGTAAAAGCACCAGCCGTTTTCCTCCTCCATCAGTCCCGCGCCCCCGCAGATGGGGCATTCCTGCAGTTCGATCTCCTGATAGCTTTCCATTGTTGACGCTCCTGTTCCTTCCGGCCCGCGGGCCGTGCTGTTACGGTCCAGTATAGTCCATCCGCCGCGCCGCGTCAACCAAAACCGCACTTGACGCTCCGCCCCGCCGCCCGCTATACTAGGGTGTATCTGAAAACTCCCAACGCACCCGGACAGCGGACCTTTTCACGCTGCGCTGCACCATTTTTCCTTGAAATACGTCAGTATTCCTGCGAAAAAATGTCTTGCTCAGCGCAAAAATTTCTCGCTGCCGGTCACATTGGGAGTTTTCAGATACACCCTAAAGAAAAAACGAAAAGAGAACGCCCATGAAAGAAAAAACCGTCTTTTTTGACCTCGACGATACCCTGTATGACCGCTCCGACCCGTATCTGGCCGCGTTCCGCCAGTTTTTCGGCGGGCGGTATGAAGACAAAGCCGCGCAGGCCTATCAGGCCGTCATGCACCGCGGCTACGAGGTCTTTACCGCCGCGCACACCGGCAAGATCAGCATGGACGCCATGCACATCTACCGCCACCAGATCGGGCTGCTCGACGTCGGCATCCGCATCACGGCGGCGCAGGCGCTGCAGCTGCAGGCCGTCTATGCCGCGCAGCAGCAGCGGATCACGCTGTCCGCCGCCGTCCGCGCCGCGCTGGACTACTGCCGGGAGGCGTACCGCGCCGTCGGCGTCATCACCAACGGCAGCGTCGGCCCGCAGCAGGGCAAGCTCCGCAGCCTCGGTCTGGAGCATTGGGCCGAGGCGAAACTCGTGTTCATCTCCGACGCCTGCGGCGTCATGAAGCCCGCGCCGGAGATCTTCCGTCTGGCGCAGACGGCCGCGGGCGGCGGGCCGTGCGTCTTCGTCGGCGATTCGTGCTCGCAGGACATCGCCGGGGCCTCCGCCTGCGGCTGGCAGACCATCTGGCTCAGCCGTACCGGCGAAGAACCCACCGCCGCCCCCACCCTGACCGCCCGCTCCGAACAAGCCCTCCTCCCCTGCCTGCAGGCACTGGCGGAGTGAAGAAAAGGCTCCCCTCTCAGGGGAGCTGTCTGCGAAGCAGACGGAGAGGTTGTATCAAATTTGCCACAACCTCTCCGTCTCGGCGTTCCGCCGAGCCACCTCCCCTGGAAGGGGAGGCTTTGGTGCGCACCCATGGCTTCCCCTATGAGGGGAAGCCATAAAACGCCCGGCTCCCCGATAGGGGGCCGGGCGTCTGGTTTGTATTTACGCGTTCGCGCGATACAGGAACGTCACGATCTGGGCGCGGGTGCAGAGGGCGTCCGGGGAGAAGGTGATTGCGCTCGTTCCGCTGGTGACGCGGAGGGCGACGGCCCAGGCGACGGGGGCGGCGCAGTAGCTGGTCTCGGGGACGTCCGTGTAGCCGCTGTTCGCGTAGCCGGAGGGCGAGCCTGCCGCACGGTAGAGGAAGGTCACGATCTGGCCGCGGGTGCAGGCCGCATCCGGGGAGAACGTCGAGGCGCTCGTGCCCTTTGCCACGCCGGTCTGGACGGCCCAGAGGACGGCGTCATAGCAGTAATCCGTGGACTTCACGTCCGCGAACGGGTTTTCCGCCAGCGCGGGCGCCGGGCAGCCGGCCGCACGCCAGAGGAAGGTCACCGCCTGCCCGCGCGTGCAGGCCGCGTCGGGCGAGAAATGCTTCGCATCCGTGCCGGACGCAACGCCGTTCCTGACCGCCCAGCGGACCGCCTCGTTGTAATACGCGCCGCCAGTGACATCCGAGAACGGGTTCGACCCGATCGCCGCCGGGAGCCAGAAGGGCAGGTCACCTTGCGGCTGGTCCGCGTCGGCGGATTTTTCCGTGACGGTCAGCGTGACATAGATGAAATGCGTCGCGCCAGTCTTAGTGTAGACGTAGATAGTGTCGTTATACGTACCGGGCTTCAGGCCGTCGGCCGGAGCAACGGTCACGGTCATGCCGCTGTTGTCGGCGGTAAAATAACCGCGATCAGACTCCGCACGATCAAGTGCAATCGTGCCGGTGAAGCCGACGGTCGCACTGGTGCTTCCGCCTTCCGCGATGATGCCGAGGTCGACATTCTTGCTCTGACCGTAGATGCTGTCATCCTTGTCTTCGGTCCACTTGGCGTAGTACGTTTTGCCGACAGACGCATCGGTCACTGCACTGCCGCTGAAGTCTTCACTCTCATACCAGCCTTCAAACTTGTAGCCATCTCTGATCGGTGTAACAAGTTCAAAATTGTCCTTATACCAACCTTCCCAGCTCGGGATCATGCCGCCGTTCAGGACAGCAAAAACGGCGTTGTCTGCAAAAATCTTCTCATTTGTCCATTGGTTCTTGGTATAGTTGTCATCTATCTTTTTCAATGCTGCGGCACTCTCTGCAGTATTGAAATAGAAACCACATACTGCATTTGTTCCTTGGAACGCATTTTTATACGAACCATTGAAGCTGCTGCATGCACTCAAATCAACTGTTGTCAGCTTATTTTGCTTGATAAAAATCTGTCCAACTCCAGTAACGGTCGGTAGCTCACTGGACTCAAACTTCACTTTTTCCAGAGAACCGTCTTTGCTGATAAATCCAAACGCATGTCTATCGATAGTCTTTACATCTTCGCGGAATCTCAGTTCTTTAAGTGCAGAAAGGAAATTTGTAAATGCGTAACCGGGTACATCTTCCATGTTGATTTCAACATACGCTGCACTGCACCCTTGGAACGACCAATTTGGAATAGACTTTACTGAATTTGGCACAAGTAGTCTCTGCATATCTGCACCATTGAATGCGCCGCCCAAAATCGTCGTCACTGTAGATGGAATCGCGTATTCCTCAACAGATGCTCTGCCGCCAGGATATGCAACCAGCGTTGTGCCGTCCGCGGTGAGAATCGCACCGTCGGCAACCTTAAACGAAGTATTGGCACTATCCACCACAAACTCTTTTGCACTGTCAGCAGAGACTCCGAACGTACCAATCTCTGCAACATCCTTGCCGATGATATATTCCTCAATCTTGGTCTCACCGTTTGTTGCAAATTTGCTGATGTTCGTCACGCCGTCTTCAACCACAAATCTTGTGATCTGATTCGCATAGCCTTTCCAAGGCTGACTCTGCCAGCCAGTATAATCTGCCATAGCACCCGTGCCGGAGATGGTCAACGTATAGTTGCCGTCGCCATCCACGTCGGTCAGTTCCCATTTAACGTTGTTTTCATTGCCGCTTGCGCCGCAAGTGCCGGACATGGCCGGTGTATCCTCCGCCAGCGCGACGGTCGGGACAAGTACAAGCACCATCACCAGTGCCAGCAGCAGGCTCAGAATCCGTTTTTTCATCGTCATTCTCTCCTTACATGTGATTTTTTCAAACCTTCATCTTCTGCATTTTTATGCAGAAGAAAAGCGGGTACCCGCTTTTTCGCCATTTCTGGAAAATACAGTGTCATTGTACCATGGACTGTATGGGGTTGCAAGGTTTGGATGGGATTTTTGTGGAATTTATACAAAAAATTTGCGGGAATGGCAAAAAAGCCTCCCCTTTCAGGGGAGGTGGCTCGGCGGAACGCCGAGACGGAGAGGTTGCAGCAGATTTGCGACGACCTCTCAGTCACCTTCGGTGACAGCGTCCCTACCCCTTTTGTCCCTTCGGGACATTTCCCCCTGATAGGGGGAATCGGCCCCTGGAAGGGGAGCCAAGGGGTGCGGCGCACCTCGCTGCCTTCCCCTCATAGGGGAAGCCATCCGCTGCGGCGGGGCTTCAGCCCTCACGCGCGGCGGCCGAGCTGGTAGAAGGCGACGGCGCTGGCGGCGGCGACGTTGAGGGAGTCGACGCCGTGGTGCATGGGGATGCGGACGGTAAAGTCGCAGGCGGCGATCGTCGCGTCCGCGAGCCCGTCGCCCTCCGTGCCCATGACGACGGCAAGCTTCTCCGCCTGCATCAGGCGCGGATCGTCGAGACGGACAGAGTCGTCCCGCAGCGCCATGGCCGCCGTCCGGAAGCCCTGCGCGCGCAGCAGCGCCGGCCAATCCTCCGGCACATACGCCCACGGCACCTGAAAGACCGTGCCCATGCTCACGCGGATGGCGCGGCGGTACAGGGGATCGCTCCCCGCGCTCGTCAGCAGCACCGCGTCCATGCCCAGCGCCGCCGCGGAGCGGAAGATCGCGCCGAGGTTCGTCGGGTTCATCACATTTTCCAGCACCGCCACGCGCGTCGCGCCCCGCAGCACCACCGCCGGGTCCGCCAGCGGCGGCCGCCGCATGGCGCAGAGCATCCCGCGCGTGAGATGAAAGCCCGTGAGATTTGTCAGCACATCCTCCTCCGCCGCGTAGACCGGCACGCCGGGGCAGCGGGCGAGCAGCGCCGCGCCCTTGCCGGTCACGTGCTTCGTCTCCATCAGAAACGATACCGGCGCGCATCCCGCGTCCAGCGCCCGGCCGATGACCAGCGGGCTTTCCGCCACGAACAGGGCGTTCTGCGGGTCGGCCCGGTTGAGCAGCTGGTTTTCCGTCAGGCGGGCATACACGTCCAGCTCCGGCGCGTCAAAGTCGGTGATCCTGCGCAGATCCATAATTTTTTCTTCCTTTTGTCTGTTTTTTTCGGAAGTATTATAGCATTGACAAGCGCCGGCCGCAACTTTATAATCGCGGGTAGAAACGCAGAAAGTGAGAATGTACCATGTATCAGCTTGCGATCTTTGATCTCGACGGCACGCTCCTCGACACGCTGGCCGACCTGAGGCAGGGCATCAACTACGCGCTCGGCACGCAGGGCTTCGCCCCGCGGTCGATGGCGGAGGTCCGCGCCTTCGTCGGCAACGGCATCCGGAAGCTCGTCGAACGCGCCGTCCCGGCCGGGACGAGCGAGGCGCAGATGGACGCCGTCTACGAAGCCTTCAACCCCTACTACGCCAAGCACTGCGCCGACCTGACCGCGCCGTATGACGGGATCCTCCCGCTGCTGCAGAAGCTGCAGGCACAGGGCGTGGTCTGCGCGCTGGTATCGAACAAGCCGGACTACGCCGTGCAGACGCTCGCGGCGCAGTATTTCCCGGGTCTGCTCGCCGCCTCCGCCGGGGCGAAGGACGGCGTGCGGAAAAAGCCCGCGCCGGATTCGGTCTTCGCCGTCATCCATCAGCTGGGAGCGGAGGGGCTGCGCGCCGTCTACATCGGTGACTCCGAGGTCGACCTGCAGACCGCGCAGAACGCGGCGCTGCCCTGCATCTCGGTCAGCTGGGGCTTCCGCGACCGGAGCGTGCTGGAGCAGGCCGGAGCGGCGTGCATCTGCGACACGGTGGACGCGCTTTATCAGGCCATCTGCAACGGATAAAAACAGCCCGCGGCATCATGCATGCCGCGGGCGTTTCTTATTTCCGGTTCAGTCTCCGGCAGACGGCCTTGACCGCGCCGATGCAGACGCAGATCCCTCCGGCTACCAAAACAGACGTCAAAAGCTCCATGATGCCCCTTCCTTTCTTGTCTGCAGCTGCTCCGGCAGCCGGGGCAGCTGCGCAAGCACGGCGCAGGCCGCGCTGTGCGCATCCTCGGCGTTCAGGCCCAGCGACTGCTGCATCCGGCCGGACAGCTGCTGACAGCAGCCCGCATAGCGCTCGGCCTCGGCCCGGCCCGCGGGCGTCAGAAAGACGTTGCCGTATTTTTTCTTCTCCGCCAGCCCCGCGCTGCACAGATTCCCGATCATGGAATGCACGCTCGGCTTCGTCACGTGCAGCTGCCCGGCGATGTCCATGCACCGCGCGCCCGTCTCGTTCTTGCACAGCTCGAGCAGGATCAGCAGATATTTGATTGCAGACGCGGTCAGCGGCTTGGGTGCATTCGTCATTTGGAACCTCCGGTCCTGCTCCGGGAAAGCGGGCGCGGCGTTTAGTGGTGTTTTTTGTTCTTTTGGTTAGTTGTCTCTAACCTTCCGATAGTTTAACACCTCTAACCCTCGCTGTCAAGCTTTTTTTCGCGCCTGTGCACCGGCCGGGATCCGACGGTTTTCTTCCGGCCGGTCTTCTGCTATAATATCTTCAAAATATACGCCGGAAAGGAACCGATATCATGAAAAGCACTGCAAAAGAGCTGGCGCTCGGCGGGATGTTTACGGCGCTGGGCGTCGTGTTTCTGTGCCTCGGCGGGATCGTACCGCTGGCGCTGTACGCGTGCCCGATCCTGGCGTCGGCCGTGCTGCTGCCGGTGCGGGAGAATTGCCGGAGGAGTGTCGTCTGGAGCTGCTACGCGGCGATCGCCGTGCTCGGGACGCTGCTTGGCCCGGATAAGGAATCGGCGCTGCTGTTCGTCTTCCTCGGCTACTACCCGATCGTCAAGCCGCGCTTCGACGCGATCCGCAGGCGGCCGCTGCGTCTCGCGGCCAAGCTCCTGCTGGCCATCGCGGCAGTCGGCGCGGAGTACGCGTTTTTGCTGTTCGTGCTGCGGCTGGAGGCCGTCGTCACGGAGCTCTCATCCACCGCCCCCGCCCTCCTCTGGGCCACCGCCGCCCTCGGCCTCGCCCTCTTCCTCCTCTACGACCTCTGCCTGGACAGGCTGACGGCGCTGTATCGGAGGAGGAGAAAATAAGGAAAGCCCAAAGGCCTCCCCTTCCAGGGGAGGTGGCTCGGCGAAGCCGAGTCGGAGAGGTCGTGCTGGGAAGAGACCACCTCTCAGTCGCCTGCGGCGTCAGCTCCCCTGATAGGGGAGGCTTTCAGCTGCGGCGGGTTCACCCCTCAGGCGCTCCGCGCCAGCTCCCCTTGACAAGGGGAGCCTTGGGTACGTACAAAACAAGAAAATCTCCCCGCAAAAAGGTGCAGACCAGCAAATCTGGTCTGCACCTTCTATTATAGCAATTGTTCTACGGCAACTAGTATCAAACTTGATACCCCCGTATCAGGCGGCGCGTAGTCAGACATACGAGAGGTGACCACCGAGTGGAACGACGCCTGAAAAATAGGTTCCCGCCTGAATTCAGAGGCAGAAAGCACCAAACGCATCCAAGCGCCCTTTTCTCCCCTATCTTTTCCGGCAAGACGGAAAAGATAGGGCCGCCGGAGGCGATGGCAGTTGCAAATTTCCAACAACCTCTCAGTCTCGGCTTCGCCGAGCCAGCTCCCCTGGGAGGGGCGCCTTTTCGTTATCTTCTGCCCACTGGGCGTAGAGGCTGCGCATCCAGGCGGGGACGTCCATGCCGTAGACGGCGTTGAGCCGCTCCAGGGTCAGGACCTGCGCGGCCGGGCCGTGGGCGATCTGGCGCCCATGATCCATCAAAAGCGCGTCCGTCCCGAACGACCGGGCCAGCGACAGATCGTGCACCACGCTCACCACCGCCCGCCCCGGCTCACGGAGCCAGCTGCCGATGAGCGCGAAGATCTGCTTCTGATAGATGAGATCGAGGTGGTTCGTCGGCTCGTCAAGCAGCAGCAGCTTCGGGTCCTGCGCCAGGACCTGCGCGAGGAACGTCCGCTGCAGCTCACCGCCGGAGAGCGTCAGCACCGACTGCCGCCGCTTGTCCTGCAGACCGGCGAGGGTGAGCGCCTGCTCGACCTTCTCCCGGTCCTCTGTCTGGCTGCGGCCGAACAGGCCGCCCGCGTACGCGAACCGGCCGAGCCGCACGACCTCCTCGACTGTGAAGCCGTAGCCGACGAAATGATTCTGCGCCAGCACGCCGATCGCCTGCGCGCGCAGGGCGGGCTTCATCTTCGCCACGTCCTGGCCCGCGAACAGGACTCTGCCCGTATAGGGCACGCCCTGCGTGACGGCGTTCAGGGCCGTGGACTTGCCCGCGCCGTTCGGCCCGACGATCATGAGCCACTGCCCTTCCTCGACGGTGAACGAAAGCCCGTCGACGATTTTTTTCTGCCCAAACTGCACCGACAGGCGCGAAACTTCCAGCATCGGCATGCTCAGTGCTCCTTTCTGGACTGATAGAAGATGACGACGAACACGATCGCGCCCACGAAGCTCGTCACCACGCCGATCGGCAGCTCCAGCGGGTTCAGGAGCGTCCGCGCGACAAGGTCCGCCAGCATGAGGAAGACCGCGCCGCCGAACATCGCCGCGGGCAGCAGCCGCCGGTGGTTGGGTCCGACGAGCATCCGCGCCATATGCGGCGTCACGAGGCCGACAAAGCCGATCGTACCGCCGATGGAGACGCAGACGCCGATGAGCACCGAGACCGTAATGAGCAGCACGAGCTTCGCGCGCTTGACATCCACGCCGATCTGACGGGCGTTGTCCTCGCCGACGGCGAAGGCGTTGAGGATCTGCGCGTGCAGCAGGATCACTGCGCCGCACATGGCCAGCGCGAGTGCCAGCACGGCGGCATTCTGATACGTGCTGCCGCTGAGCGAGCCCATGGTCCAGAAGGTGATCTTCTGGACCTTGTCGGCGGCAAAGGTGATGACGATGCTCATGATGCTCGAGACGAACATCGAGAAGATCACGCCGATGAGGATGATCGTGTTGGTCGAGAGCGACCGGTCGAGCTTGTACGAAAGCCCGAGGATGACCAGCAGCGAGCCGAACGCGAACAAAATCGCCATCACCATCGTTCCTGCGAACGGGAAACCCGGCAGCGTGACGCCGAAGGCAATGGCGCAGACCGCGCCGAGCGACGCGCCGGACGAAACGCCGAGCGTCGAGCCGTCGGCCAGCGGGTTTTTGAGCAGTCCCTGCATCGCCGCGCCCGCGAGAGACAGGGCCGCGCCCGTCAGCGCCACGCACAGCACGCGCGGCAGCCGGATGGGCATGATGGACGAGACGAGCCCCTCGGGCAGCGCGCCGCCCGTGAGCTTCGCGGCGAAAAACGCCAGCGTGTCGCCAAGCGGCACGCGGACGCTGCCGATGCAGACGCAGAGGCACAGCACCGCCAGCGTCACGACCGCAAACAGAAGATACTCCCAGAGTCTGAATGTTTCGTGATACCGGCGCATGCTGTGCCTCCTGTGGATATTTTATTCTATAGTAATAGTTTACTCGCCGTAGACGAAGTCATACAGCGCCTGCGCGCCCTCGGCCAGCCGCGGAGCCGGACGGGAGAGCTCATTGTTCTGCAGGTTGAGGATCTTGCCGTTCTTGACGGCGGTGACATTCTCCCAACCCGGACGGGCCAGGATTTCCTCTTCCGGGGTGGGGCCTTCGCCGTAGTACATGGAGATGGTCACGATGTAATCCGGGTTGCGCTCGAGCACCTGCTCTTCGGAGATCTCGCTCCAGCCGGTCACGTCCGCGAAGCAATTCTTGAGGCCCATCATGTTGGCGATCTCGTCCATGAAGGTGCCGGTGCCGGCCGTCCAGAGGCCGTACTGCAGCGGGGAGACCTCAAAGTACACGGTCTTGCTGCCGTCACCGGCGTTGGCCTTGATCTCGTCGAAGGTCTTCTGCATGGACTCGACGACGGAAGCCGCCTCATCCTGCTTGCCGACGAGCTCGCCGATCATGTGGATGGCGGTGTAGACACCTTCAATATCCTGCGCGTCGCTCACGACGACATGCACGCCCGCAGCCTCCAGCTGCTGGACCTGCTCGTCGGTCTGGGACATGGTGCTCATGAGCAGGACCTGCGGCTGCAGCTCGACGATCTGCTCGATGTTGGTGTCGCTGCCGGACTCGACAGCCGGGATCTCGGTCACTTCCGCCGGGTAGTCGCAGTATTTGCCGCGGCCGACCAGCAGATCGCCCGCGCCGATGGCGTAGAGGATCTCGCAGTCAGACGGGGTCAGGGCGACGATGCGGGTCGCGGGCTCGTCCAGGGTGATCTCCCGGCCGGTCATGTCGGTCAGGGTCACGGCGGCGGACTCCTCCGCGGGTTCTTCAGCCGGTTCTTCGGCGGGCGCAGGTTCTTCGGCCGGAGCGGTCTCGGTCTGCGCGGGTTCGGTCTGCGCAGGCTCGGTCTTTGCGGCGCAGCCGGTCAGGACTGCCAGCAGCATCACGGCCGCCAGCAGCAGGGCAAGGATCTGATTCTTTTTCATGGTTCGGTTCTCCTTTATTATAATATCAATACAAAAGGCCCCTCCCAGCAGGGAAGAGCCTGAAACCGCCCTGTGCGCGGCTTGCACGCAGGGCGCGCCTTACCCGTTCCCAGAAGCTCCGGCAGCGCCGCCGATCATTGCGGCCCTGCCTGACATACGTGACCAGGTCTCCCGGCTCTGCTTCCTCCTACCGGAGCCCCTTCCCGCCGTTCGGCAGTGGTGCTGGCTCCTTCGTCCGCATTACGGTTACTGGGTTAGCCCGGGCTTCGCACCCGGTTCCCACGGCGGCTGCCCGCCGGCGCTTTCGCGCGGAGACGTATGGTATTGAATTTCCTACATTTTATCCGCTTCTGTGCGAATTGTCAACCGATTTTCCCCATCTGCGCGGCTTTGGATGCATGATTTTTCCATAGCGTGGACGTTCCGGCGGGTTTCATGCTGGTTTCTCTGTATATATACGAATATTATTTATTTTATCCGCACCCAGCCTCCGGCTTTTTCTTCCGGTTTTTGCGCGGTTTTTTCCTGTTTTGTGCACTTTGTCCGCTTTCGTGGACGTTTTTCCCGGAAGAGTTGGCGTGTTTTTCTTGCATCCGCTCTTGACAATATGCATTTCGTGTGTATAATTATGAGCATGCAAAACAGAACCGACGAACCACTCGTCACAGGAGGAAATGAATATGAAAAAGTTACTTGCTCTGCTGCTTGCAGCCATCATGGTGCTGAGCCTCGCGGCCTGCGCCTCTACCGCAACGACCGACGCTCCGGCCCAGACCACCGAAGCTGCCGACACCACCACCGAGACCGCCGCAGAACCCGCGGCTGACACCGCCGACACCACGGAAGAGCCCGCAGCCGCTGAGATCTCCACCGTCGTCCCCGGCAAGCTGACCGTCGCCACCAGCCCGGACTTCGCCCCGTATGAGTTCTACGCCCTCGACGAGAACAACGATCCGCAGCTCGCCGGCTTCGACGTTGCGCTTGCGCAGTATGTCGCCGATTACCTGGGTCTCGAGCTCGACATCATCCCGATGGACTTTGACGGCGTGCTCAACGAGCTTGCCACCGGCAATGTCGACCTCGGCATGGCCGGTCTGTCCCCGGATCCCGCCCGTGCCGACGCCATGGACTTCTCCGACATCTACTACTTCGGCGGCCAGAGCTTCGTCACCGTCAAGGACAAGGCCGACCAGTTCACCGATCTGGCTTCCGCCAACAAGGCTGAGTACTCCATCGGCGCGCAGAACGGCTCCATCCAGTACGATCTGGCTGTTGAGAACACCCCGGACGCCGACATCGTCTCCCTGACCAAGGTCACCGACATCATCGGCGATCTGCTGAACGACAAGCTCGACGGCGCATTCATCGAGACCGCTGTCGCCGAGAACTATGCCAAGAACTACCCCGAGCTCGTCATCGTCTGCGACGTTCCTTATGATGTTGCCGGTTCCGCGATCGGCGTCATGAAGGGCAACGATTCCCTGATGAAGGGCGTCAACGAAGCCATCGCCGCCGCGCTTTCCGACGGCTCCATGGACAAGTTCGTCGCCGAGGCCAATGAGCTCTCCGTCGGCAACGTCTACGAAGGCCTGCTCGACGAGAACGGACAGGTCGCCGAGGGCTAAGATCCCCGGAAGCCACGACCCCATCACCTGAAATCTCACCGCAAGAGCCTCTCCCGCAGAAGGAGAGGCCCTTGTGTGCATTCTGATCGGAGGAAAAACCATGTTTACTGCCGCCGGCTTTGCCAAGGCTCTGGCCTATTGGAAGCTGTTTCTGCAGGGCGTCGTATGTACCGTCTGCCTGTCATTCCTGACGGTCCTGTTCGGCTTCCTGCTCGCCCTTCTCATCACGGGTATGCGGATGTCCGACTTCCGGCCGTTCCGGGCGCTGGCCCTGACACGCGACGGCCATGAGCGCGACGAGGGCTTCCTTGCGAAGCTCAGCCGCTTCAACCCCATCCGCTTCATCGCGTCCGTCTATGTCGAGCTGTTCCGCGCAACGCCGATGGTCGTGCAGATCATGCTCGTGTACTACGGCCTGTTCAACGGCGTGAAGGTCCTGCCGGGTTTCATGCTCTTCGGCTTCATCCGCTTTGAGCGGTTCTTCCCCGGCGTGGTGGCGCTGGCGCTCAACTCCGGCGCGTATCTGTCGGAGATCATCCGCTCCGGCATCCAGTCGATCGACGGCGGCCAGACCGAGGCCTCCCGCTCGCTCGGCATGTCCAAGCTGCAGACCATGCGCTTCATTATCCTGCCGCAGGCCATCCGCAACATCCTGCCTGCCATCGCCAACGAATTCGTCACCATCATCAAGGAATCCGCCATCTGCTTCACCATCGGCGTGCAGGACATCATGTCCGCCGTCAACTCCGTCAAGGGCGCGACCTACCGCATCACCGAGGCGCTGGTCATCGCGACGGCCCTGTACTTCTGCCTGACGTACCCGACGAGCAAGGTCATCGCGCACTTTGAGAAGAAGATGAGCGCGGGCTCCAGCCGCAACGCCGCGAACGTCGCGCACAAGCGCAAGGTCCAGGCACAGGAGGGCACGAAATGAGCAGTCTGATCGAGGTCAAGCACCTGAAAAAATACTATAACAAGGGCGAGATCAAGGCGCTCGACGATGTGAGCGTCAACATCGAGCGCGGCGACGTGATGGTCGTCATCGGCCCGTCCGGCTCCGGCAAGTCGACGCTGCTGCGGTCTTTGAACCTGCTGGAGGTGCCGACGGCGGGCGAGATCGACTTTGACGGCGTGGACATCACGAAGAAAAAGGTCAAAAACGAGGCCGGCAAGTGGGTCAAGCTCGATCTTGACAAGCACCGGCAGAAGATGGGCATGGTCTTCCAGCATTTCAACCTCTTCCCGCACATGACCATCCTCGACAATATGACCCTCGCGCCCATCCATGTCAAGCACATGCCGAAGGCCGAGGCCGAGCAGAAGGCGCACGCGCTTTTGGAGCGCGTCGGGCTCGGCGACCGCGCGGAGGCCTACCCCATCCAGCTCTCCGGCGGCCAGAAGCAGCGCGTGGCCATCGTCCGCGCGCTCATGATGGAGCCTGAGGTCATGCTCTTTGACGAGCCGACGAGCGCGCTCGACCCGGAGATGGTCGGCGAGGTGCTCGAGGTCATGAAGGAGCTGGCGCAGGAGGGCATGACGATGGTCGTCGTCACGCACGAGATGGGCTTCGCCCGCGAGGTCGGCAACCGCGTTTTGTTCATGGCTGACGGCAAGCTCGTCGAGCAGGGCAGCCCGGCGGATATCTTCGAGCATCCGCAGAACCCCCGCCTGCAGGACTTCCTGAGCAAGGTACTGTGATTCCCACAGGGAAGCGACAGCGGCGCTTCCCTGTTTCTTTATCATGAAGGAGACGATCATATGACACTAAACAAGCAGCCGGCGCTGGACGCCATTGAGAAAGAACAGAATACCATCCTGCACGTGGCCGACGAGATCTGGGACTATGCGGAGCTTTCTCTGCAGGAGTTCCGGTCCGCGAAGCTCTACTGCGAGGTTTTAAAGCAGGAGGGCTTCCGCGTGGAGGAGGGCGTGTGCGGCATCGCCACCGCGTTTGCCGCAAGCTTTGGCTCCGGGCGGCCGCATATCGGCATTCTGGCCGAGTATGACGCGCTGTCCGGTCTCTCGCAGCAGGGCGGGCAGCTGGTCCACGCGGAGCGCACGCCCGGCGGCACCGGCCACGGCTGCGGGCACAATCTGCTGGGCGCAGGCGCGCTGGCCGCCGCGATCGGCGTCAAGGCCTGGCTGGAGCAGACCGGCTGCCCCGGCACCGTCACGCTCTACGGCTGCCCCGGCGAAGAGGGCGGCGCAGCCAAGGCTTTCATGGCGCGCGACGGCCTCTGGAAGCAGCTCGACGCCGCGCTCACCTGGCACCCGGAGGACTGCAATGAGGTCATCACCGGCGGCTCGAACGCCTGCATCCAGGTGCAGTACACCTTCCACGGCGTCGCCTCCCACGCGGCGGGCGCGCCGGAGCTGGGCAGGAGCGCGCTGGACGCGGTCGAGCTCATGAACATCGGCGTGCAGTTTCTGCGCGAGCATATGACCGACGACGCGCGCATCCACTACGCCATCCTCGACGCCGGCGGCCGCAGCCCCAACGTCGTGCAGAGCGCGTCCACGGTCTTGTACATGGTCCGCTCGAAGCACGTGGCCGAGGCCGTGAAGCTGCAGGCGCGTGTCGACAAGATCGCCGACGGCGCGGCGCTCATGACCGAAACGAGCTATACCCGCAAGTTCATCGACGGCACGGCCGACTGCCTGCCGAACCGCACGCTCGAGACCCTCATGCACGAAAACTTCGCCGCCCTTGGCGTGCCGCAGTACACCCCGGAGGAGCTGGACTTCGCCAAAAAGCTCGCCGCGACCTATCCCAGCAACCAGGCCGTCCCCGGCACCGGCAGCCGCATGCAGGCGGACTACGCCCGCAAGATCCGCGTGCTGCAGCAGACCTCCGGCCACGCGATGAACGATTTCCTGCTCCCCTACTTTACGGGCGAAGCCTTCCGCGCGGGCTCGACCGACGTGGGCGATGTGAGCTGGCTGTGCCCCACGGCGCAGTGCTCCGTCGCCTCCATCCCGAACGGCTGCCCCGGCCACAGCTGGCAGATCGTCTCCTGCGGCACGACCTCCATCGCACACAAGGCCGCGCTGCATGCGGGCCGCGTCATCGCCTGCACGGCGATCGACCTGTTTGCCCAGCCGGAGCGGCTGGCACAGGCGAAGGCGGAATTTGATCAGGCCGCGGAGGGCGGTTATGTCTGCCCCATCCCGCCCGACGCCGTCCCGGTCGTGGCGGACTGAGCGCAAAAAGGGCTTGACTTCCGGCCAAAATACAGGCACTATAGCTGTATAACATTCCGGAAACGAGGTTTTTTCTATGAACGTCGTCAACTTTGGTTCTCTCAATCTCGATCATGTCTACGCCGTCGACCATTTCTGCCGCGCGGGCGAGACCATCCACACGGCCGGCTACACGCAGAACGCGGGCGGCAAGGGCCTGAACCAGTCCATCGCCGTGGCGCGCAGCGGCCAAACACTCTGCCACGCCGGCATGCTCGGCGCGGGCGGCGAGCCGCTGGCGCAGCTGCTGGAGGGCTGCGGCGTCGATCTGCGGTATCTCGGCCGCACCGAGACCCCGCAGGGCCACGCCATCATCCAGGTCCAGCCCGACGGACAGAACTGCATCTTCCTCTACGGCGGCTCCAACCAGGCTGTCACGCCGGAGGACATCGACGCCGTGCTCTCGCACTTTGCCCCGGGCGATTATCTGCTGATGCAGAATGAGCTTTCGAACTTCACCTACCTGCTGCGCGCGGCGGTCGGCCGCGGGCTGCGCGTGGTGCTCAACGCTTCTCCCATCTCCGGGGAGGTATTGGCGGCCGATCTGACCGGCGTCGACTGGCTCGTGGTCAACGAGATCGAATGCGCCGCGATCGCGGGTTGCTCCACGGCGGAGGAGGGCTATGCCGCGCTGCGGGCGCGCTATCCCGGGCTCGGCATTCTGCTGACGCTCGGGTCCGAAGGATCCGTCAGCTGGAAGGACGGCGCGGAGATCCGGCAGTGCGCGTATCCGGTCCAGGCGGTCGATACGACCGGCGCGGGGGATACGTTCATGGGGTATTTTGTCGGTTGTCTGGCGCAGGGCATGGAACGGAAGGACGCCATGCAGTATGCGGCCATGGCCGCCTCCATCGCCGTTACCCGCCCCGGCGCTGCCCCCTCCATCCCCATGATGGCCGAAGTCCGCGCCGCAGTGGAGGCCCTCTGAGCCGATCCAAAGGCTCCCTTGTGTAAAGGGAGCTGTCAGCCGCAGGCTGACTGAGTGATTGATTGTTGCAGCTTTGCGATAAAACCCAAACCGCAAATTCAGTTTGCGGTTTGGAAAGGAAGAAATG
>ENA-UOIZ01001333-UOIZ01001333.1-human-gut-metagenome-genome-assembly--contig:-P88-NODE-1333-length-20694-cov-5.903048_pt1 | contig 20694 bp, 20 predicted proteins | sample MGYA00242336_ERZ723883 | MGnify/ENA metagenome assembly ERZ723883 | reverse complement strand
ATTATAGGCTTGATGATAATCATACAAGCTGACGCAAAGGGCAGCAACCCAAAACAGCAATGCTGCCAGCAAAGATGCAATCAGAATTGTCAGCACTCGTCGGCGCTGACGCAAGGCCTTCAGTAGCTCTTGGGTGCTCATGGCATCCACATAGGCGGCAGCTACCTGCTGCGGCGTCCCAAAACGCATCTCAAGGTCAGCATCACAGGTTTCGGAACAATAGGCTTCTGCTTCATTGCGTAGCACCGTTAATAACTGCTTTTTTTGTTTTCTAGTGCAGGGCAGATAACTGGCGACGGCTCGGACATATCGGTTGATTTGCCGTTTTTTTGTTGCATGACGGTACCTCCTCTCGAATGATGGCTAACACACCAGTCATCATGGATTCAAATTCTTGGGCCATTTCATCTAGCCTATCCTCTCCGGCAGGCTCTAGATGATAGTATACACGAGTCATCCTCTTTCCCACCAATACCTTGCGGTCAGATATTAAACCCTGCTCCTGTAGCCGATATAGCACGGGATATAAAGATCCTTCTTGGGTTTTCAGCTGTCCGCCGCTACATCGCTCTATTTCCTGCACCAGCTGATAGCCGTACATATCTTCCCTTCGCAACAATGATAGCAGGATCAGCGCCATGACACCGCGCTGAAATACATTGGGTCCCGAATTGCGTGACATGTCGCCACCTCCTTCATGCAAATAGATTTCTTCTCTTTTATACCATTCAATCCGCCAAAATGCAAGCCCAACTGTGCAAAAACTCAAGACAGACAGGTGAAATACTTTTCAACAAGAGGACAGTGAAATAATATTTTTTCGGCCAACAACCTACAGGATCCTCTGCCCTCTATTTGTCGGCATACCACACCGGCCTTGCCGCCGTTTTAAAGCTGGTTTGGTGGGAGATGGTCACGCCGTTGGTGCCGGATGCGCAATGCACCACCAGCAGGCGGCCCAGCCAGTCGCGCCCTGCGGCGATGCCGACGTGTTCGTCCTCCGGGTAGAACAGCAGATCTCCCGGCTGCACCTCGTCCCACGCTATGTCTGTGCAGCTAGCGTGCTGCGCCGCCGCGCCGCCACCCTGCCCGATGATGTAGCTGCCGCCGCTGGCGTTGTAGAACGCCCAATCCACGAAGCCGGAGCAGTCCAAGCCGTAAGGCTGCTCTGTACCAGTGGTGTCGCTGCCCTCGGCTGTGACCTCTGCCGGCTCGCCCCAGCGGTCGTCCCAGCCCAGCACCAGCGATTTGCCGCCCCAGAAGTAGTCCACCTTGTCCACCAGTGCCAGCGCGTAAGTGACGACCATGCGCCGTTCCATGGTAAGATCGTCCGGCAGGCGTTCCCACACCTCCATGGCTTCGCCGGTGGGTTCCATGGTGTGACTGTCCGCGACAACACCAGCCGGTGACAGCGCCGCTATCACCGCCACCACCGGCAAAGCCAGCAGCAGGAACAGCACCACACCGCCGCCCGCTGCGGCTATCGCCTCAATACCGGCGCGAATGGCTTTGCCTGCCGCCTGTGCCATCTGCTCCAACCGCTGTCCCGCTTTGCGGGCGGCGGCTTTTGCCTGCTGGAGCATCTGCCGCTGGGCGGTGTGCTGGGTATGCTGCTTTGCCCGCTGCTGGGCGGCGGTCATAGCGGTCGCAGGCGGTTTTTGTGCCGGTTGGCGCGGCACTGTGGCAGTGTGCTGCGCCGCGGCGGTCTGCTCCGTTGACTGCCTCATATCCCGCTGTCGCACCTGCGCCGCCTTTGTCTCCTGCCGCTGCCGCACCTTTTGGGCGCGGTATTTGTGCAGGGCATATTTCCGCCAGAGCTGCTGCGTAGCGCGGAAAGTCAGACGGGCGGCGTCCGCCGCGCCCTGCTGTGCCTGCTCCGTGGCGTATTCCACCGGCTGACGCTGGTGCTGGGTCTGCCGTTCCTGCTTCTGCTGGACGTAGTGCCGCTGCAAGATACGCACCGCCGTGCGGGGTATGGCGTCTTGCTGCCGCGCTTTCGGCTGCTCCATGGCGGCGCGGGTCTTGACGTCACGCATTTTGCTCCCCCGGCTTGGTGGTCATCAGGCGGTACAGCTCCGTGTCGCGGGGCAGCTCATTGATGAACGGCACAAGACAAGAGCCCACCTTGATCAGCCCGTGGCCTGCCGGGGCATCGCTGACGTAATCCATCTGCGCGTCGCTGGCATCCAGCAGCTTGGCCAGCTCCGCACGGTCGGTAGGTGCCTGGTTCAGCAGTACCAAGAACTCGCTGTTGGCGAACATCAGCCGCGCCGTGTCGGATAGCAGGCACTCCTCCACGTTCTGCGTAATGCCGGTGAGGGTGGCGTAGTATTTGCGGAATCGCTTCCAGCATTTGTAAAGAAATTCACTGGAATAGTTGTTGATGGCGCTCTTACCGCCCACGCCGGGGCTGGCGAAGAACAGATATATCTCGTCAATATAGACGTGGGTATACCTCCCCTGCTGTCGGTTGCGAATGACGCGGTTGAGGATGCTGTCCAGCATCACCAGCAGACCGATGGGTTTGAGATTTTCGCCCAAGTCCTGAATGTCGTAGCAGGTGATGCGGTTGCGGGTGTCGATGTTGGTCTGATGGGCGAACACGTTAAGACTGCCGGTGGTAAACAACTCCAGCGCCAGCGCAATTTCGTGGGCGACAGGCTCCTTCTGCCGCATGAGGTCGTCGTAGAGGTCTTTCAGCGTGGGCGGGTCTCCCTCGTATTTGTGGATGTACTTGCGGTAGATGTTGGCGGTGCAGCGGTCGATGATGGATTTCTCCTTTGCGCCGATCTCGCCTGCGCCCATGAGCTGTTCGCACAGGCTCATGATGAACTCACTTTTCAGCACCAGCGGATTGCGCCCGTCACCATACTCCTTGGAGATGTCCAGCGCGTTGACATAGCTGCCGTTGGAGGCGGAGATGGTGATGACCTCGCCGCCCAGGGCTCGGATCAGCGGGCCATACTCCCGCTCAGGGTCTACCACAATAATATCGTGGTCGGTGTTCAGTGCCACAAAGCCGATCTCCTGCTTGGCCATCATGGACTTGCCGCTGCCGGACACGCCCGTATACAGACCGTGACCGTTGAGCATCGCGTCGCGGTTGCAAATGATGAGGTTGCGAGACACGGCGTTGACACCGTAGTACAGCCCGCCGGTGTCCATGATCTCCTGTGTCTTAAAGGGCAGCAGCACAGCGGTACTCTCCGTGGTCAGCGTCCGCATAGCGTCGATACGCCGCAGGCCGTAGGGCAGCACCGTGTTCAGCGCGTCCTCCTGCTGGTGCTTCATAGTGGCAAACTGGCAGCCGTGGGAACGCCCGATGGCGGACAGCGCCTCCGTGTCCTGCTCCAGCTGCTCCTCGTTGTCGGCAAGGTGAGTCAGCGTCACCAGCGCGTACATCATCCGCTGGTCACGGGCGGTGAGATCGTCCAGAAACTCCCGTGTTTCCTTCCGCATTTGCTCCAGATCATAGGGGATGTTGGCGGAGAAATTGTTGTGGTGGTTCTGCCGCTGCTGCCAGCGGGTGATGTCGCTCTCCACCGCCATGATGCGCCGGTGCATCTCCGATACAGCCTCATCAGTGGCCACCGGCACAATGTCGATGGATAGCATCATGTTCCGGGGATAGTCCATCAGCTCGGTGATTATAGTGTCCTTGATGAAGCTGGCATACTCTCGCAGGAACAGGGTGCGGCCTACACGCTCGCCCACGGCGTAGTGGTCGTGGAAGAATTGCAGCGTCTCCGGCGCGATGGCATCGCGGAAGTCGTGGCCGCGCCGCTGAGCGGTTTGCAGGTCGAAGGCAAAGTCCGTCTCCTGTCCCACCCGGAAAAAGTCATGGAATAGCCGCAGGCGCTCGTTGAGGGTGATTTCCCGTATGCCGGAATCCATGCGGCCGAGGCCAGCGGTCAGGTCAGTTCCCACGCGGGCGAAGAAGGTGCGGGCCTCCTCGATGCTGCGCTTGGCCACAGACACGGTGATGTACTTCTCCTGCACCAGATTGTTGCTGCCGCTGGCCTTGTCCAGCAGAATGCCGTTGTACTCGCGGCGCATATAGTCGCGGCTATCCTGCCGGTAGGCCATCAGGAGATTCCTACTGAACTCCTGCCGGTTAAGTTGGCGGTTCACCAGTGTCAGCTTAATACCCGCGTCGATGGGCAGGCTGTTGAGAACGCCGCAGTAGCTCAAAAACAGCTCCATTTGCTTTTCCGGCGAGGCCACGGCATAATTGATGTCAAAAAAGCGCCAGGTCTTGGAAAACCTGCCGCTCACTTGAAAAATGCCGTCTTTATAAATGCGCTTGATGGGAATGGACTGCTGCACACTGCGGGGGATGCGAAAGGTGTCCCGCTCCGTGCTGCGACCCTTGAATAGCTTTCTCACTTCTTGTCCTCCTTCTCCCAAAGGTCGTATAGATAGTTCTCGCTGTGCCACAGCCGCCGACCGGCCAGCAGGAAATTGGTCTTGCACCACGCCCACAGGAATTGCTCCAGCGTCAGGCCGTTGTAGTGGAAGAAGCCAGCCGCCGCCATAGGTGCAGCACCCACGATGCACAGCCAGCCCAGCGTCTCGCGGTCTAATACGCCCCGCAGGGCGAAGTACAGCCCCACCGCCGTACCCACGGCCAGCAGCGAACAAATAAGCTGCCGCGCTGTCAGGCCGAAGTAGACGGTTTCCTTGTAGGCGCGAATCTCCTTGTTGATTTTGATTTCCATGTGTACCTCCATAAAATGTCGAAACCCGTCTCAATTTGAGACGGGTTTCGGTGACGCGTGTTATTCTAGGTATTAAACTATCCAACCAACTTAGATGCAACTTCAGCTTATTCAGCTTTAAGCATAAATTCTCCGTTAATGAGGCTTAAACATAACTCGCCATAGTAGTAGCCGTTTAATTCTTTTTCCTCGTTGATCTTGCGTAAGACTTCTTCAACATCTGCATCCGTCAAGCTACTATCCAATATTGGTGAGGCTATTTTCACGATTTCTTTGGCCTGCTCAGAAGTAACACCATCAGCATACAGTCTGATGTCTTGATTTGTATAACCACGTTCTTTCAAGACATATCCAAAACACACAAGATCAATGGTCATGTCACCGATTTTACCTGTCCTTGCCTCGGCTTCATCAAATGCGGTTAATCTGAATTCAACTCTATAATGGCCGTTATCTCTGTCTCTTACATCAAACTCAGTTACTTCAGTTATCGGATTTTCTGCTTTCTTGTTGTATTCAGCAATAAGCCAATCGACTTTTGCTTGCTCAGCCGTTGGTTGAATATCATTTTCCTGTGATTCAGCAGCCATGCCACAGGCTGACAACGCAACCGTCAATACAACGGTGAAAATAAGATAGGTGAGTTTTTTCATAAGCACCTCCTAAAACGACTAAGTGGTCCAACAAACCATTTATACTGTATCAACATTGTTGCATATTTGTGATCGCCTGTCAACTTCATTTCGCATCTCACATCCCAAACATCTCTCTCACCACCCGGTCGGCACCCTTGACCAGCCCTACCAGCACCAGCATATTGAAGATCACCTCGCCCAAATAGCCCCATACCTGCGTGACTACCGAGCCGCCGCCCAGGGCCGTGGTGCCGCTGGAGGCAAAGGCCGAGTACACGATGCACGCCAGCACGATCACCGCTCCCTCCAGACACACGCCCACATAGCTTTTGAGAAAGGCACGGCCCATCTGCGAGGTTCCCTCACCCGCAAAGGACGCCAGGGCAACCGGCGACAGCGCGGCGTACAGGTACAGCTTAAAGAATCGACCATATACAGTAAGAATCATCAAAAACGCCAGCACTGTAATGACCAGGCAACCCAGCAGCGTTACCAGCCACAGGGGAATACTGGCGAGGAAGCCCACATCCCCGATGGCCGTCACTATCTCCGTAGGCAGCGACACAGCTGCACCGTCGATACCGCCCACGCTGCCGGCAGTGGCGGAGATGATACCGGCGCAGACCGCGAAAATGTCCACCATCAGGTCGATGCCGTAGGTAACAGCCAGCTTCGCCATGACGAAGTAGATAAAATGCCGCAGGATGTGTTCAGGCCGTTGGAAGTCCCGAAAGCCGGCGCTGCTGCGGAAGATGCCGATGGCCAGAAACAGCACCAGCAAACCGTAACCGATGCCCTGCATGGCTCCATTGACGGTCTGGATCGTCTGCCATATCGTGCCACCCTTAAACGCCTGCGGCGATTGGGTCAGCAGCGACCACATCTCCGTCAGCTTGTCGTTCCATACTCCAAAGGCATAGTTGAGATTGTCAATGATCCAGTTGTTGTCCATACCTTACACCGCGCCGATCAGCGTCAGGATCTCCTTGGCGAAGGTAATAAGCAAGCCACCGAACAGGCACAGCAGGCCCTGCGTCCGCTGGCTGGCGTCGTGGCTCTGGATGCTCATACCCACCTGCACGATGCCCCAGCCAAGAATGATGATGCCGATGGCCTTGATGACCGAAAAGATAAAGTCGGACAGGTTGTTAACGATGCTCAGCGGATCGCTGGCGGTAGCGTAGGCAGGTACAACGCAGCACAGAAGCAGCGCACCGGCGCAAACGCTTCTTGCCATGGTTTTAGTTTTCTTCGTTTTCATGTTCGTCCTCCAAAAATGTGAAATCGTCCAGTGTACGGAATGCATAGGGCAGATCCGGCAGAGAATAGTCCGGCACAGGCGGATTGTGGATATAGGGCTCCGCTCCGCCGTCTGTGGTGCGCTGCACATTGGGGTGACGGCGAATGTCATACTTTTTATCCCGCACCGGTTTTTCACCGCGGATAAGCAGCAGGGCGTCATCTGAGGGCAGCATCCGTATCTCGTCCGGCGTCATCAAATCGCGCCCGGTCTGCTGAAAATTCACAGAGCTGGAGCCGCTGCGCCCTTTCGTCTGCCCGCGGGTGCGGGTATGTACCGTTTCTTTTCCCAGGAGCTTGGAAATAAATTCCAGCGATGTCGGCTCATTGCCGCCGCCGAGGAAAAGGAGGGTATCGCAGTTGCCGATGACGCTTTCCCATTCGTCCTTATAGAGTGCCTTGATGCTATGAATGTTCTGCACAATGATGTTGATGCCGATGTTATAGCTGCGGCAGGTGGCCAGCACCTTGGGATAGCTGTCCGGCTGCGCCACATTGGCCCACTCGTCCTGTATGACGCGCACCGGCACCGGCAGCCGCCCGTTGTACCGCTCATCCGACCGCAGGTAGAGCTGCTGGAAGCACTGGGTCAATAGCATACTGACCAAATAGTTCATGCTGCCGTCATTGACAGGAATGATGCAGAAGATGGCTCGCTTTCGCTCACCCAATGAGGCAAAGTCCATCTCATCCGTCTGCATCATGGCCGCATACTGCGGGAAAATAAATGCCGCCAGCCGGACGGAGGCGGTTACAAGAATGGATTTCGCTGTCTTGCCCGCTGCCTGCTTGTAAACCTTATATTCCCGCACTGCTACATGATTCGGCTCCCGCTCCTCCAGCGCTTGGAACAGCAGATCCAGCGGGCTTTGATATTGCTCGTCCTCCTCCATGACACGCGCACATTCCAGCATAAACATCAGCATTTCAAAGTTCTGCTCCTCCTTGGGCGCTTCGCTGAGCAGATACAGCATCAGCGCAGAATCCAGCGCAATTTCTGCTTTTTCCCAAAACGGATCGTTGGACGCGCCCTTAGGCGGGGTGGTATTTTTTACCAGATTGTCCATGAGCTTCAGCACATCCGGCTCGTCCCGGATGTAGGTGAAGGGATTGTATCCATCCGACTGCTGCGGATGAATGAGGTCGAATACCTTAATGTCATATTTTTCCTGCTCCAGCAGGCGACCGGTGCTGCGAAGCATCTCGCCCTTCGGGTCTATGACCAAATAGGAGCAGTTGGCGCTCATAATACCCGGTTTGCAGAAATACCGCGTTTTGCCGGAGCCGCTGCCGCCCACCACAAGAATGTTCAGATTGCGCTGGTGCCGATACCCGTCCAGCCCGATGGAAATGCGTTTTGTCAGGATGGCATTTTTCCCTTTCGGATCGGCGTACTTCTTATTCAGCGCACGGACGCTGCCCCATTTGGCAGAGCCGTATTCCTCGCCGGGGCGGCGGTTTTCATAGCCGGAATAGTAGAGCGTCACGGCTAGACCGTAGCAGGCCAATGCACCGATGATGCATTGTGGAGTATAGCCCGTCCAATGCAGCAGCGTTGGGTGCTTTAGTACATGGCTGAAGCGAGTCATCAGGTCAAACAGGTTGGTATCCTGTTTATAGGCTGCGGCCGCTGCAATCGCGGCATAGAGAACCGGCAGGCATAGAATCACCCATGCGATTGGTTTAACTTTCTTCATATCACCACCCTTTCGCACACTACCACATGCCGCTGTCGCCCACCCGAGGCATAGGGGTGGCAGGTCAGCAAAGTCAGCAGGTCGCGGTTTGGCTGAATTTTAATTTTCTCCACCTCCTGGGGCTGGATGATCTGAATGTCCGTTACGGTATAGGTCAGCGTTTCCCATAGATTCGTCAGCTGCACGGTATCGCCCACCTGCAGGCGATCGATGTGGCGGAAGTAATCCGCGCCGCGCCAGCCTCGGTGGCCTGCAATGACGCAGTTGGTGTTATCGCCGCCAATGGGCGCTGACGTGCTGCCCAGCACCGCCGCGCCGAGGGCAAGATGTTCATCCGATGCGCCCAAGTAGACCGGCATGGTCAACTCCATGGCCGAGATCTCCAGCACGCCGATGATCTCGTCCTCGATGCCGTAGGCGGCAAGGTCAACGGCAGGCTCCTCGCAGGCTTCCAAGCTGGTCAAATCGTGCTGTTTCTCCGCATAAAGCTGGCGGTTATATGCCTGTAAGGCTGCCAGCAGCTCTGGATACGGGTTTAGCTTGCGTTCTTCGAGGAAACTCTGCGCCGCTTCATCCGTATTGGCTTGCAGCCTGTGTCCGGTGAACACCGGCCACAGCAGGACGCAGACGCCAGCCGCAGCCAACAGCGCCGCCAGTAATAGCTCCTTTTTACGCATAGCGCTTCCTCCGTTTCACGATGAAATACCCGCCGCCGACCACTGCCGCTGCGCCGAAGCTGATAGCCAATCCCGTCAGATAGTGCCGCGCCCACGAGGAGGAAGCCGGTGTTGCAGTGATTTCTTCCACCGTTTCCGGCGTGTACGGCACACGGTGTCCCCTTACCAGCAGCCGGTGGGTGTTGACGCCAAATGGCGTACACGTCACCAGCGTGACTAAATCCTTGCCATCCGCAATTTGCAGCAGGCTTGTGTCCGTTGGCAGCACCGTATTGATGGTGTCCACCTTATAGGCCAGCGCCTCTCCCAGCACATGGATGTAAAACGTGTCGCCCACTGCAAGCTGGTCGATGTCCGAAAACAACTTGCTGGATGCCATGCCGCTGTGGGCTGACAGCACCGCATGGGTGTTTGCGCCGCCCACCGGCAGGGAGGTTCCCACCACATGACCCACGGATTTTTCCAGCGTGTCGGCGCTCGTGCCGTGTTCCACTGGCAGATACACGCCGATTTTAGGACTGTCCACATAGCACATGACACCGCCCATCGTGAGCTGCTGATCATACGCCAAGGGAGGGGCCGAAGCCCCTCCCTCTGTGATGGCCGCGCCGGACAGCATGGCGTTATACTGCTGCGCCGCCTGGCGCTGCCGCTCTAACTCGGCGGTATTCGTATCTTCAATGGCTGCGGTGTAGGCGGTTTCTATATCCGAGTGGTATTTTTCGCTCAGGAGTTCTTCCACCAGTGGGTAAAGTAGAAGCCCCAGCGCCACTGCGCCGCAAGCCGCCGCCAACAGCCAGCGCTTCACTGCTCGTTACGCTTGCGGAACTTCACCACGATGAACGCCGCCACGCCCAGCAGGGCCACACCGCCGATGGTGAACACCCACGTGCCGTAGCCGCCGGTTTTGGGGAGGTCAAAACCGGGGTTGTTGATGACCGTCAGCGGCACGATGGCGTTGCCCTCCGTCATGCTGATGTCCTTACCGTTGACGGTACCGGTGGCGGTCAGCAGCTTGGCGCCGCACTGCTCACAAGCGCCGTTTTCCTTGGTGGCGATGACGATCTTGACCGCTTCCTTGAGGAGAATATAACCCTTATCCGTGGCAGTCTCGGTCAGGGAATAGGTGTCATCCTCCAACCCCTTCACCACCACATGACCCTGTGCGTTGGGAACGAAGGTGGTAGCGTCCGCTTTCTTGGCGGCGAAGCCCTTGGCGTAATACACGCCGTCCTTCTGCTCAGCAATCACATACACATCGTCGGTATCGTTGTGCAGCAGGAACTTCACGTTCTGCACCTTGCCGCCGTTGTCGCTGAACTGCTTGAGAACGTCGATGCCGTAGGTGTAGACATGGCAGCAGTCCTCCAACGTGTCAAAATAAGTGGCGTTGGTGCGCTTCCAAGTCAGCACGACATCGTTGGGGTTGTCCTTGTCGCCCATCTGGGCGTCGGCGGTCAGTGTGGCGGCGTAGGTGATGCGCATGGTGCAGTCGGAATAGCCCCGCTTCACGCTGTCGGTGTAAACGCTCTCAGACTCGTTGATCTCGCTCAGACCCGCCTCGGTCATGCGGATGGTCATGGTGTTGGCGGTATCATCGTAGGTCACGGTGAATTTGCCGGAATTCTCCGCCCAAGTGGTGATCTTATCGGTGCAGCCAGCGTCCTTGAAGAACTCGATGACTACATCCTGCTTATTGCAACAGATGCCCTTGGACATGGTATCGACGTAAGTATACTCACTCAGGCTGGTCGCCTTGGAGGTAATAGTGGGCAGGGTGCTGATGATCTGATAGTCGACCACATCACCCACTGAGGCGGTGGCGGTGTGGGCATAACCGTCCCCAATGTCTGTCAGGCTGCCGCTGTTCTTGCCGGTGGAATTTTTGCTCTCGCGCACGGTTTTCTCCAGCGTGGGGTTGCCGGTCTGGTTTTTGGGATAGACAGTCACATCATAGTTCCAGCCTGTGCCGTCCACGGTGGTCATGGGCAAGGACACGAAGAAAGGGTTGCAGGTAGAGGTGACATTCTCCGGTACTCTGGTTTCGACAACGAGGTACAGGCCCTGCCCAAGGTTTTCCGCAGAGGTGTGACCGGCAGCGTCCGTCTCGGTCATGGCCGTGCCGTTCTTGACCGCAGCTTCCAGCGCATTTTTCACCGTGGTGGCATTGGCAGCCAGCGCAGCGGCCAGCTTGCCATTCAGCACATCGCTGGTGTAGTAGTTTTTTCCGTTTTCGCTCTTGTGGGCATCCGCGGCGGTCACGCCGATGGCGGGCAGCACCGCGTCCGCGCCGTCAAAGCCGTACAGCACACCTACCCGGCGCCGACCATTCACCAGCTCATTGTTCATGGCGATGTCCGCCACTCTCAAATAGGTGAATTCCACGCCCTGCACGGCATATTTTGCCAGCTTGTCGATGACGGCGTCGTCATGCAGGCCGGTGCTGACATAGGATTCTGCGTCCCACGCGCCGTCCGCGCTGGCCGTGGTGATATCGTACTTGTAGATGTTCAGGGACGCTCTCTTGCCGGTGTTGATGGTAGGCTCTGCGGCAAATGCCGTGGTCATGAGGCCGATGGCCATAAGTGCCGCCAGCAGCAGCGATACTATGCGATGGTTCTTTTTCATGTTCAGTTGTTCTCCTTCCTGATATTAGATTTTTTGCAAAAATAAACACCCATGCAGAGCATGAGTGCCGCAAGCAGGAAATATGTTGTGAATCCCGTGCCGCCTGTGAATGGCAGCTCAAATCCTGCATTGTTGCAGAGGGTGATGGTGATGTCCGCTGCATCCGCCGCCAGCATGCCCACCTCCACCGGCTCAGGCAGCAGGGTATATCCGACGGGTGCTTTCGCCTCGGTAATGCGATACTGTACGCCGGTCTTGAGATTTTCCCACTGGGCAAGTCCATCTGCACCGGTGGTGACACTGCCGACTTCCGTCCATGACTGTCCGTCCGCAGAGGTTTCCAGCAGAAATTCCGCCCCGGCGAGAGCCTCGCCTGCGGCATCTACCTTACGAACGGAAATGCTGCCCACCTTGTTGACTTTGAACTGGATATACGCCCACACGGGATCGGGCAGGGTGGTCAGCGCGGCACACGACTGGAAGTCGCTGCCGTTGCTTGGCTCCAGCAGCACGGCCTCTGTGCCGTCCACATCCAGGGAATAGCCTTTTTCGCTGCTGACATAGCCGTCCAGCTTTTCGGCGGCCTCCTTGGTGGCGGTCACTGTCAATGTGTTGCCTTCCTGGCGGATGGTCACGCCGCCGATGTTGCAGCCAAAGGAATACTGCGACAGCACGCCGTTGGTGTCGGTGACCGTTCCTGTGTACCGGCTGCCGTCCCAGTCCAGCTCGATGGCATTGCTTTCGCTCAACTGGTTTCGGTACCGCACCGCAAAGCTGGGGAGCTTGCCGTGCTGCATCATGCGGTCAATGATGGTGTCGTAGGCTTGTCCTACGCCCGCGTCCACATAGCGGAACATCCGATTGCAGGTGGTGTCGTGCAGCGTGTAGGGGTAGGTGGGGCTGCGGTAGCCGCAGACAAATTCCCAGATAATGGCTTGGGTCGCCAACTGCGCATAATCGGGATTCATATCAAATGTATAGCTGCCGCCGTGGCCGTAGGCCAGTGCCAAGGTCACCGCATAACGCTGATTCCAGCTCATAGCGCTCCAGGACACGGATGAGTAGCCCAAGGCAGACCCCGAGGAGGCTGCGGCAGGCTCCATGCAGTAGGCAGGCACCGTCTTGCCGGTATCACTCCTTGTAAAGTATTTCAGCTTCGTGCTGATGAATGGACCCCACTGGGGCACATTGGATTTGTCCTCATAGTAGTGATAATTTCTGCCGCCCGAGATGGTGCCGGAGATGGTTTCGGCGTGAGCTGTCACAGCGGACAGCCCCATGAGTGCCGCCAGCAGGCACACCAGCGTTAGCAGCTTGGGAATGGTTTTCTTCATAATGTCCTTTCTCCCAACGCAAAAGCCGGCAGCTCACGCTGTCGGCCTTCTGTTGGGTATTCGATTTTATCCGTACAGCACCACCACGATGTACTCGTCCGATGCTGCGCTATAGCGCACGGCGCAGTTGAACCGTGCATAGGCTCTGACGGCATCCGCACTGTCCATGGCTGCCAAATACTGGAAGGTTGCGTCCACATTGCCCCGTACCGCGCGGTTTAGTGCCTCCTGCCCGCCGTTGGCCGCCAGCCACGCCACGCTGTCTGCCGTGCCGGGGAAGTAGCTGGCATTCTCCGCAGTCAGGTCGGTGTCGATGGTCACGCCGTACTGCGCCTTCGCATACTCGTTGCCCACCCGCACGGCCTCCGCGATGGAGTAGATGTTCCCGCTGGCCGCAGACGGCGCAGGGTCAGGCTCGGATGTCGGCGTAGGAGCAGGTTCGGGGGTGGGAGCCGACGGGGGAGTTGCTGTAGGCTCTTGCTTAGATGTTGCCGGCAGCTCAGGTACAGCAGGCTGCACCGTTTTGCCGGATGCAGGCTGCTTTTCTGCCGCCTTATCTGCTGAATCATCCGTTTGCGGTGTGGACTTTGATGACTCCACACCGGCATCTGTTTCGGTAGCCTTACCCTCTGCCGGCAGCAACGGCGTATCCGCCGCTTCTGCCGCATTGTCGATTCCCCGAACTTGAGGCAATTCTGCCTGTGCAGAGTTAGGTGCCTGTGTTTTGCTTTGCACTTGTGCTGCACAGCCCACCAAGAATATCGCGCATAGCGTCAATGTCACGCAGAAAGCGGTTCGTTTCATAGCGGCATCATCCCTTCGTACTAAGATGATACCATTATGCGGATACAAGGGTTTGCTGTCAAATTTTTGCTTATCTCTGTTCGTGCTCCTGGTCGGCAATGGTTTTGGCCTGCCGTACCATCTGTTCGGACACTTTCTTCAGCTCCTGCATCTTTGCTCGGACGGATGGCTTTTTCTCAGATGCCATCTCGGTAGAGATTCTGGCACCATTCCCGCGCTCCTTGGAGCTGTTCTCGGACGGAGCGCGGGCGCTTGCTTTTTTTGCGGCGTCCTCCCGTACCGGCGCGGGATAGCCCATCCGTTCAAAGATACGGTTGATCTGCTTGGCATCCTTGGCCTTGGCCATGATCTCCACTGTGCCGGTTTTCTCCACCTTGTTGATAACGGGATAGAACAGCACCCCGTAGCGCTTGCTCTCCATCTGAAAGCCTTTCAGATCCTCCTGCTTGACGGAGAAAATAGTCAACTCCTCGCCGTCCTGGATCAGCCGCTTCAGCCCCGTCTTGCCGGACAGCTTTGGGTTGTCCTTGGCAATGGCAATCAGCAGAGCTGCCAAATTTTTCGCGCCCAAGCCCGCCAGTTTAACGGCACTCTCCGTAATTTGGATACCCTCTTTTACCACCAATTCGGCAGTTTCACCGCTGGTATTCATGGCGTTTTTCCTCCTTTTTGACTTGCTTTTGCCGCATGGCTTCCGCCTGCTCTACTTGTTGGGATATATGCGGTACATCCGCCAATATCCCGTGGCACAGGGTCAATTCCCTGCGTTTCTCCCGCAGGGAGGCAGTCTGCCGGTCAATCTCAGCGCTGCACCGCGCTTTGCCTTCCTCATCCGCTGCTCGCCTCCTTTCCTGATAGAGTGGTTTTCGCTGTATGACGCCTGCTTCAATCTCGCGCTCCAGTTCGCCGGTACGGTTGGCCAGTTCCTCCGCCGTGGTGATATGATTTGACCACAGGTAAAGAAACTGCCGCTCGTACCGTTCCAGCTGAACGATCTCCTGCCGCATGGAAAAAGGGACACGCTGGAATCGGGTCTTTTTTCGTGTCCCTCGCAGCAGATACAGATACCGAAGATAAAGAGCCTGAAAGCCTGTGATCTTTCGTTTCGGCACGGTTGGGTGCTTGCCCTTGATTCGGTAACGCCTGCCTTTACACTTTGTGACAGGGGCAGGCAGTACCGCGCCTTCACGCCGGGCGGCCAGTCGGATGCGGATGTCCTGCTCCGTATACCCGTCACCAAGCCTATCCAGCCGGATCGCTCGTTTGCCGTCCGGCGGCAGCACGGTCACATATTTGCGGTTTGGCTGGTTCTGCACCACATAACCAAGCCGCCGCAGGAGCATCAGAAATATGTCAAAGGTGTAGGCGTTCTCGATCACGCGGTCAATATCAGCGCGGATGATGCTGCGGATGGTGGGCTTACCCGTGTTTTCCGCTTTCCATTCGGCATAGTGCTTTCCTTTGCCCTGCGGCGCGATGACGGATAGCCCATTCTCTCGGCACAGCGCATCGGATGCGCCTCGCACATCAAAATAGTAGCTGCCGGGGCTGCTGTGATATTTTCTGCCGTCCACAAAGGATACGGAATTCACTACAATGTGATTGTGCAGATGGGCTTTGTCCAAGTGTGTTCCGATGACCGCCTCATACTGACCGCCAAAGAGCTTTTCGGCAAAAGCCATGCCGATACGATGCGCCTGCTCCGGCGTCACCTCTCCGGGTGCAAAGGACTGGATGAAGTGATACCCTACCACACCGCTCGCTTTTCCGAAGCAACGCTTTGTCTCCTGCATCTCGGCATAAGCTGTTTCACAGCTCTCACAATTAATGGCAGACGCAAAGAAATGCTGCTTTGTTTTCTCTGAATTTACAGCGTAAGTAATGCCAGCGTCCAGCGTGGTCTTTTCGCCGTTGATGGCGTAATTCACGCGCTTATCCAGTCGGTCGCGGATGGCGATGATCTTAACAATGGCCATATCAAAGGCGTTTCATCGTCCGCCAAAGCAGACCCTGCATTGCCTTAATGCGGTCGATGTCCTCCATGCGGACAAATCCGCGGGCATTGGCCACCTTGGCGATCTGATTGATATTGACCGCCATGCCGGAAAGCTGGCGCAGCAGCTCCGGCAGTTCGTCGGGCGGACGGGGGCGCAGCTCCGCCCCTACAATCAGCCTGCGGAGTACCGGCTCCATTTTTAGGCCGGTATCTGCGGAGAGCTGCTTCAAGTGTGCGTATTCTGCGCTGTCCAGCCGCAGGGAAATTCGCTTTGCAATTCCTCTCATGAGTTTCCTCCTCGTTTTTAATGGGGGTCTTAGGGGGCTTGCCCCTTAACAAGCGCATTTTGCTGTCAAAATGCTATGCTTGCCGGGACAGCGGCGCTATGCACCGCGTCCCGCGTTACTGCGCCGAAAAAAGAAATCAGCGGGCTTCGCCACGCTGCGCGTCACGCCGATACCGCAGCAGATCATTGTAGTCTTTTCCCCGCACCGGAGGTCTGTCAATGACCTCGTATCCTCTCAGCAGTTCCTTCAACACCGCCGCTGCTTTCCGTCCCGGCTCATCATTGTCCAGACACAGCACAATGCGGGATATATGGGGTGCAGCTTTCAAATACTGCGTAAGTGCCGGCGGCAATCGTTGCAGTCCCTTACCGGAAATGCCGCCCAGCGCCAGTGTATTTGCCTTGCGCCAGTCCGAGCCCTGTTGCTTCAGCAATGTCAGATAGGATAGTGCATCAATGGCTCCTTCAAAAACGCACAGGGTCGATCCGTTGCTCGGTGCCAAGGGTACAGCAAAGGTAAATTGCTTGTCGCTGCCTGCTGCTTCACCGACAAACCGCTTTTCCCGCTGCGTTCCCCGCAGCATGGCATAGGCAGGCTTCCCCTCTGCAAAGCCAACAAATATGCAGTTATGGCGGACAGCATCCTCATAGAGCTGCCCGTGCTTGATGCAGTGGTTGATGATCTCGGCGTCAATGCCGCGGCTGCGTAAATATGCAAAAACACGCCGATTATCGGCGTGTTTGGGCGGCAGCGTAAATTCAGTTTTCGGATACAGTACGGCTGGCTTTGGCGGAGGCGGTATGCAGGGCGATTCTCCGAGGATGCGCTGCACAGCCTCCGGAAGCCATAAGCCCTCTACCGCGGTCAGATAGTCCAGAGCATTTCTTCCACCGATCCCACGCGACCACCAAAACCATTTCCCGTTGGAAATTTTCAAAGAGTCATGGGTGCGGGTGGCGTAGGTGCTGCCACTGATATGCACCAGCTCCTGCGGCTCGAAGCAACGCAGGTAGGTCAGCAGATCCACCTCCCGTGCAGCAGTAAGCTGCTCCTTGGATACATAGGGCATGGTTGTTCACCTCCATGTAAGAGAAAAGCCGCCTGCATTTCTACAAACGGCTCTTGATAATACAATTGGCCTTATTGGTTGCTCTTTTTCAGCAATTTTTGCTCGGCACTTTCCAATGCGGCAATATAGTCCTTTTCCCCTCTGGACAATTCGGCGGACTGAAGTTCCTTATATTTTCGATATTCTTCCTTAGCTTTCTTCTCTGCCGTGGCCGCGCTGATTTTTCCTGCATGAGTCAGGATCTCGTGCTTGGAGAGCTTGAGAAAGCCGTCCAGTGTGTCGATCCAGTCAGACATATACATGGGTATGCGGCGTCGTGCCTGCATCTCTGCAAGATCAAGGTAAGCCGATACAATGTCATTGAGTGCCAGCAGCTCGTCTTCCGTACAATAGTTTTTAGCAATGAGGGCATCGCTCTGTGTCGGATGATTTCCGGAAAATGAGTGCAGCCCCATATTGGGTTTACTACTATCCACACTGTAAAAAATCTTTTCTGCGGCTGTCTGGCCATGAGCAGCCCAGTCCATTTTATTCTGGACGGTCTTGAAGAAAAGGACGGAGGATTCTGTCCTCGGGTCATAATCCACACTGGTGGCATAAATGTCCAGCACTTTGCGCCAGAACACCTTTTCAGAGGATCGGATATCGCGGATACGATCCATCAGTTCATCAAAATAGTTGCCGCCGCCAGCTTGCTTCAGCAGCTCATCGTTCATGGCAAAGCCCTTAATGAGGTATTCTTTGAGTACGGAGTTGGCCCAAATACGGAATTGAGTGCCACGGAGCGATTTCACACGATAGCCCACGGAGATGATAACATCTAAGCTGTAGTACGCAACTGGCTTATCTGAATTTGCAATGTGAATATTTTTCACATTGCTTTTTTCATCCACCTCACCCTCGGCAAATACATTTTTGATATGTTTCGTAATGCCGCTGCGCTCTCGTTGGAACAGCTCCGCCATCTGTGCCTGTGTCAGCCAAACGGTTTCGTTTTCCATACGAACATCGATTTTTGTCAGGCCATCCTCCGTCTGATACATAATGATCTCCGTCTGTTCAGGGTGGATGTCGTTTCCGCTGGTCACCCAATTACTCATGTGCCGATTCCTCCCATTCGTTGCCGCAAATGTTTCCTGCGCGTACAGCAGTGTCTGCTTTAGGCCGAGTACATCTAATTTCATTATATCACCTCACCTCTTACGGTGCAATGAAAATCCCTCATCTCTCCAGTTGTGCCCGCTTATCCGCCCCCTCTCGCTCCGGTCTGCGTTCCGGCTCGGCCAGTTTCGCCATGGCGGCATCGACCACGCAGGAATGGCTGTCCACCGCATAGACTCCCACATGGCCGCCCATTTGCTCTTGCAGCGCCGTGAACCGGCCTGCCGCCTGCTGTGCCGGGAGTCCAAACCGCTCGTCCCCAATGCGCTGCGCCATCCTTTCGTACAGCTTGATTTTCAATTCTTCTTTTGTCATATTCACCTGTTTGTTCACCTTACCCTTCCCGTCCGCATTCGATGGGCATAGTTCTGCACGCTATACCGGCGCATATGGTCATTTTCCGTGGGTACGGCGCTGTCCAGATCGATGCCCTCCAACCGAACATCCCCCGGTTCCAGCACCTCCTCTACCGGGATCACGCGGATTCTCGCCCGACAGTGCAGCGTATCGCCGAACACGCCGCCTACACTGTGAAAGCCTCTGTCACCGCACACCCACAGCACCTTTGACCCTGCAGGCACATCCCCGAAGGGTTGCTTGAGTATCACCACAGAGCATGGCTCTGCGCCGGCCACTCTATAGTACCCGGCGCTTTCCGCCCGCTCGTATGCGCGGATCAGCTTATCAAATTTTCGCTGCGGCTCCATATAAAACCAGCTCTCCTGATACCCCATATCGACCTACCTTTCCAAATCCGTTGTTTTTCTTGCCGGCGGCTGCTCACAAGCCTCCGGTGCTTCTGCATCCGCCACGATCTCCGGCTCACGCTTGTCGATGTTCAGCAATGCGTTTAGCTCCTCCAATCGCAGCAGCTTTGCCTTCAATTCTTCCTCTCGGGGGAAGGGCTTCAGCACCTCCGCTTTTGCCGTTTCCAGTTGGGAGTGCAGCTCGCTCAGCTTTTCTCGGCAAGCCTGCTCCTTTACCGGCAGACTTTCCAGCAGATTGTCCATGCGTTGGATATTGCCGAATACATCCGTGCCCAGCGTCACCACATGGCGCAGCTGTCCGATCATGGCCAGCCGGTACTCCTGTGAAAAGCTGTCAAAGGACAGCTCCAGCGTCAGGCCGCGGTAAAGGCCGATCTGCATCGGCTCCGGCGTCAGCATATTCTGGCAGAGTGTCAGCAGCTCCGTGCCTGCTGCCTTTTTCTCGGCATAGACCTTACCCGCCAGCGTCATGGGGGAGAATCCGTCCGCGTTAGGCGCGGTGTGCGCCTTGACCGTGGCAATATCTGCGCCGTATCCGGCAAGCCTTTCCTGTGTTTCCGCGATGGACTTGGGAAAGGTTTTGCTGATGGCGTCCTCCAGCGCATACCGCTGGCTGAGATGATTGCCTTTCAGCAGTTTCAGCTTAGATACCTCAATGTCCAGATCCATCTTTTCCTTGATGAGCGGATTACCACTGGCCAATGCTTTGATCTCCGCATAGGAGAGTGCCTGCTCATCCACATCCTCGGCGGAACGCACTGGGCTCTTGCTGGTCATGATCTGCGCGATGAATTTCTGCTTCCGCTCCACCAGCTGGTAGAGATAGGCATCGAAGGTGCCCTCGGTGACATAGCTGTAAATGTCCACCTCAGCATTTTCGTTGCCCTGCCGGATGATGCGTCCCTCCCGCTGTTGGAGATCTGCGGGACGCCACGGGCAGTCCAAATGGTGCAATGCCACCAGCTTCTGCTGGCAGTTGGTGCCTGCACCCATACGCTGGGTGCTGCCCAGCAGCACACGCACCTGACCGGCGCGCACCTTGGCGAACAGGTCTTTTTTCTGCGTCTCCGTCTTGGCGTCGTGGATATAGGCGATCTCATTTTCCGGCACGCCCATCGCTACCAGCTTACTGCGGATGTCGTCATAGACGCTGAAAACACCGTCGCCCTTGGGCGTGGACAGGTCACAGAAGATCATCTGCGTGGAGTGCTTTTCCGCCGTGCGCCGCCAGATGTCAAATACTGTCTCCGCGCACTTAACCGCCTTGCTCTCCGGGTCGGCGGGCAGCATGGGATTGATGAGCCGCTGGTCTAATGCCAGCTTCCGGCCATCGTTGGTGATCAGCAGCATGTTGTCCACGCTGCTGTCCACCTGCTTGTTGCGTACCTGCTCGGCCCGCTCCGCCAGCGACGCTACCATTTGCTTCTGATACTCGGACGGCTTCAGGGCGATGTTGTGGTAGTGTGCCTCCGGCACGGGCAGGTTCAGCATATCCGCCGTTTGGATGTCCGCCACATTTTTTAATACGGAGATCAGCTCCGGCAGGTTGTTGAACTTGGAAAAGCAAGTCTTGGCGCGGTAACCCGTCCCCTCCCGGGCAAACTCGATAGCCGAGACCGATT
>ENA-UOIZ01001312-UOIZ01001312.1-human-gut-metagenome-genome-assembly--contig:-P88-NODE-1312-length-20886-cov-7.547453_pt1 | contig 20886 bp, 10 predicted proteins | sample MGYA00242336_ERZ723883 | MGnify/ENA metagenome assembly ERZ723883 | reverse complement strand
TCGGGTGAAAATCCATCGGCACAAACGTATCGCGAATTGTCGAAAATATAGTCTATATAGGCATCCGACGAGCCATATTCGCCGATTTTGGCAGTCAGTCCGACAGGAATCTCGGTCTGAGGCATACGGTCGATGAACTCGGAAAGCAGACGCTTGGCGACAGCCCTGTCTACCGTCGGCTCATAGTCCTTGTAGAACGCACGACCCGCACGGGCGAATATGGCGTCGTCGCTCTTATGCCGTTTCGCAGCAAGGCTTACCTGACGTACGAACGAAACGAGTTCGATGGAGTTTATACTCTCCGCAAAGAGTTCTCCCATGAAATAGAGACCGCGAACACGCGAATAGGATGCATGCATAGAGTCGAGCAACGCGGCATATTCGGGTTTGTCGGCTGCCCATGCCGCGAAACGGCATTCGTAGTCGCGTTTCTTTTCGACCGTACCCAGCCGCGCAAGTCCGAGTACCTCGCCCTGCCACTTTTTCCACGCATTAGCAATCGACGCATGCTTTGCCGCGTACTTGATTCGCACCGCAGGGTCGGCAGCCTGCGCAGCCGAAATGATGTCGAGACGTGCGGTACGCAAAGCGATCTTCATCGGGTCGCTGTCGCGCAACGTATATTCGACGGCATCCGACAGCACGTACTGCTGCGTATTGCCCGGGAAACCGTATATCATCGTGAAATCACCTTCGCGCACACCTTTCGTCGAAATCGGAAAACTGCGCTTCGGAACGTAAGGTTTGTTCTCGGGCGAATAGTCCGCAGGCTCGTTGTCGGTACCGGCATAGATGCGGAAAATCGAGAAGTCTCCGGTGTGGCGAGGCCAAATCCAGTTGTCGGTGTCGCCGCCGAACTTGCCGATCGCCGATGGCGGCGTACCGACAAGACGCACATCGCGGAACTCCTTGTAGACGAACAGAAAATACTGGTTACCATAGTACATTCGCTCGACATTGGCTCTCAATCCCTTCGATTTGTCGGCAACCTGTTCGGCAATCGCCGCGAGCGTTTCGCCGGCATCGACACGGGACGTAACGTCGTCCATACTGACAAGAATGCTCACCGTCAGTCCCTCGCAAGGCAACTCCTCGGCTTGCGATTTAGCCCAAAATCCGTGTGTCAGCAAATCGCGATCGACGGACGAAAGTTTCTGAATACTGCCGTAGCCGCAATGGTGATTGGTAAGCAGCAATCCCTGCTGCGACACGATTTCGCCTGTACATCCTCTGCCGAACAGTACCACGGCATCTTTGAGAGAAGCCTTGTTCACCGAATAAATATCATCGGCAGTCAGGCGAAAGCCCTTGCTGCGCATATCCTTGATACGAGACGAAATAAGCGATGGAAGCCACATTCCCTCATCGGCGAAGGCAGACAACGAGAGAGTGAGCGAAACGAACAGAATGACAAATCTTTTCATGGGTCGGTAATTTATTATGGCAAAGATACGAAATTTTTCGGCAAGAGGGAAACGCCCTTATCGTCATTAAGTGCATCAAGGGCATCAGGAACTTTAACGATTATTATAAAACTTTTTCATACCTTTGCACAAAAGGTTAATCGGCACACTCTTTAACATTAAACTTATATTACCATGAAAAAACTCTTATTTTCGCTAATTGCGACAGCCGCATTGGTCGGTTGCGACAAAAAGACTGACGAGCCGATCGTCTACGACGTAACTCTCAAACCGGCTGCGCTAACGCTGTTCGCCGGCGACACTCATACTCTGAAAGCGGAGATCACTCCTGCTACCAACATGGATCTCGTCTGGATTTCGTCCGACGATGCGATCGCAACGGTGGACGATGCCGGAACAGTAACGGCAATCTCTGCGGGAGAAGCGACCGTAACGGCAGCATTGAACTGCTCGGACGGATATTTCGAGAGCGCATGCAGGGTTTCGGTAATCGACACTCCCGACATCACGCTCGACACGATGTCGGTCGTAATCGGCACCGGCGACACCAAAACCATTGTCGCGACAGTCGTTCCCGCTCTCGGGGGGGGGATTTCGCTCGACTGGCAATCGTCGGATAATTCAATAGTTACCGTTGTCGAAGGAGCAATCACAGCCGTTGCATCAGGCAATGCGACAGTTACGGCATCCGTTACTATTGAAGGTCGCACGTTCAGCGAAAGTTGCGCCGTAACGGTTCAGAATCCGGTTATCACGTTCGACAAAACGGCAGCGTCGCTCGCCACCGGCAAGACGATGACAATCGAAGCGACCGTTACACCCGCTACGGAACGCACACTCACATGGGAGTCGTCCGACACTTCGGTCGCCACGGTTGCCGACGGCACGATTACCGCAGTTGCGAACGGTACTGCCACTATCACAGCCAAACTCTCGGCAGGCGACAAGGTATTCGAGGGCAAATGCGAACTGACAGTCAAGCAGGGCTACGAAATAGGACAGATCGTCGAACTCGACGGCGTGAAAGGCATCGTATTCTGGCTAACGGACGGCGACACTGCGGGCAAAGCGGTTTCGCTCGACGAATCGGGTGCGATACTTTGGGCGACTACCGAACTCAACTGCAACGCCAACAGCGAAGATGACGGAGAGACGAACACCGAGAGAATCAAGGAAGTCGGATTACAGTATCACCCTGCTGCCAAATGGTGTACCGACCTCGGAAATGGCTGGTACATGCCGGCAATCAACGAAGGCATAGCATGGGTTACCAAGGCAGGCATTCTCAATCCTATCATTACGGCCAATGGTGGCAAAGCGATAAAGGACAACGCATACGATTGGTACTGGTCGTCTACCGAAGGCGAACACTCTCCGGAAGCGGAAGTGATCTGCTTCTATGGCGGCACGAGCAGCGGTCATTCCTACGGCGATTTCAAGAGATATCCGGAAGGGGACAATTTCGTCCGTGCCGTACACAAATTCTAATCCCTGCGAGCAACGATGACTATCAAATATACGCTACACGCATTACTGCCGCTGGCTGCGGCAGTAATGCTGTCGGGCTGCGAAACGACATGTCCTCCGGAGCCGCAGCCCGAACCCGAACCGGAAGCGGGGTTGACATTCACTCTCTCCGTCGAGGAGAAGAGCGACACGGGATTCTCGGTCAAGTGCGCTCCGTCGGACAAAGAGCAATCATACGTCGCATTCGTAACGACCAAGTCCTATTACGACACCGAACTCGGTACTGACGAGGATCTGCTCGCCGACGACATGATATTCTTCGACGACGAAGCGACCAAAAAAGGTACGACCATCGCCGAAATCATCGCATCGTACCAAAAGACGGGCGATTGCAGGTTATCCTATTCGCGTCTTACGCCCGAAACGGAGTACTATTTCTATGCCTACGGACTCGGGACGGACGGCATCGCGACGAGCAAAGTCGCGAAACTGCTCGTAGAAACCGACGCGACAGTGAAAATAGAGTTCGACCTCGCCGTTGATGTCGCCGAAGTAGGACAGTCGGGAGCGACGCTTCTCATTACGCCGACCGACAAGAGCGCGACGTTCTTCTACGACATCGTAACCAAAGCAACCTACGACAAATGGGGCGGCGACGAAAAAGTAGTCGCGCAGAACATCGAATATATCGAGCAGGCGATCTACATCTTCGCCATGCAGGGTTACGACTATTCCTACGACGACTTCATCTCCTCCGGCGACATCGTCGAGCCGAAAACGAATCTGGCATCCGACACCGAATACGTACTGTTCGCATTCGGTCTCGACAATCAGGGTAATCCGACAGCACCGCTCGCAAAAAAGGAGTTCAGAACCGCTCCGTTCTCTGTGGTAGACGACTGCCGATTCGATCTCTCGGTATCCGACATAACCGCAACATCGATGAAGATCGGAATCATTCCGACTTCCGACGCTACAAGATATTACATAGGAATCTGCCGATCTTCGGTACTCGCCCAATACTCGCTCGACGAACTCGCCAGCAGGCTCATAGAGGATGAGAACAGCGGAGGCATCGACTGGGCGACATCGCCGTACCTGTTCAGCGGCAAGCAGGATCTCGACGTGGTGAACGACCTGAAATACAAACCTCTCGTCGGCAGCAGCGAGTATGTCGCCGTCGTATTCGGCATGGATGCGAAAGGCGCGCGCACGACCGGCATCGCGCATATCGTGCAGCGCACAGCCGATCCGCGGCAATCGGACATGACTGTCGCCATCACAGTCCATTCCAAAACGATCAACGGCGCGAAAGTGGAGTTCAGACCGTCTAACGCCAACGAAACCTACTTCACTGACGTAATCGACTACGAGACATACGCCGAGTTCGGCAGCGACGACGCACTTATCCGCCATATAATCGATACTGCCGGCGACTCGATGTCGGCGTATCTGGCCCAAGGCGATCATTCGGTCGACTGCTCGAACATCTTGCTTGCCGATACTAAATACGTGGCATACTGCTTCGGATTCGACAACGGCGCGACGACCCGTGTCTTTAAGGAGGAGTTCTCGACCGAGAAACTCGAATCGGGCAGCGATGCCGCCGTCGCACTGCAATATGTAATAGAGAATGGCGAAATATACGGCTACAAAGACAAAGCGGTGGTAACATTCCTAATGTCGCCTAATGCATCGGCTGCAAAATGGTATTTCGCCGCAACGCAGAGTTCGCTCGACGACCTGTCGGACGATTATCTGACCCAGTGGCTGATGATGTCATCGAACGTCAATAAGCAACAGGTCGGATACTATATGGATTGGGGAACCAAACTCCAAGCCGCGACAGTCGCATTCGACAAGAACGGCATCGCAGGAATTCCATCGCGTTACAAGATCGACATAACAGAGAATAACGCCGTTGCATCCGTACCGCTTTCGCTCTCGGCGGCGAAGCGCATATCGCATACGAAGAAGGCGGCTGCCAGACTTCGCAATGCCGAGGTTGTCGTGAGAAGCGACACGATTCTCAAACCGAGAAAAAGACCTTAGGGATTTTAAAGAAAAAAAGGCTGACTTATAAAAGTCAGCCTTTTGTAATTATCCGTTGCCACACCATCCTGCGACACGTCAGAACGAGTAAGACACAAGGCGCAGAAAGCGAAAACGAGGGAGTATACTATGCATATAGACCGAGTTCGAGTCCCGAATGCAACGCCGCAGATTGCTCGCTATGATGCGCCACCCTATGCTTTCGCAGCAACCGGCTTGCGTTTTTTCTTCGCCGCGAGAGCCTTGTCCAACTCTATTTCGAAATCGGAGAAGACGTTCATATAGTTGATGAACGCTTCGTAGGACGATCCGTAAGGGTTGAAATAGGAGTGTACGTCGCCGTCCGACAGCCACTTCGTAGCCATATAATAGAAATGGTCGGAAGTCTGCAAGAAATTCCACACATAGTCGAAATCGGCATTGCGCAATGCACGAACCTTGTCTTTCAACGAATAGAGTTTGCCGAACGCTTCATTTTGAAGATCATTGCCGAGCCACGCCGTAACGTCGCGCTCCTCGTCCGCCCACGACATTACGTGAGGGCAGTGCAACACTGCCACAGGCTGATGTTTGGCAGCAGCCTCGGATACGGTTGCGAATTCGAGGTCGCCGCGTTTGAGAATCGCTTTCGGCAGACTCTTCATGAAATCGAATATTCCGGTCGAAGCCTTCTGGTGTTCGCCGAACGTTTCATAATCCATGAACAGATTCACCACCTCTCCGTTCTCCTGCGACAGCCAGCCGGCAAACTTGTCGGCGGTAAGCGGATATTCGCTCCAACCCTGATTGGAGAAACGGAACGCAATATCATCCGACAGTTTGTAATTGCGCAACAGCAGACGCAGACTCTGGTCGCCGGCACCGGCATAGACGAAATCCGGCGATTTCCAGCCGAGAACGTGCTTGGCACCCTCGGCAAGCATAGTCTTGAATCCCATTTCGCCGACCATCGCTCCGATTTCGTCGGAATAGATCAACTCCGTATTGCGGAACGCCTTAGGTTTGACGCCGAATTCGCGTTTGAGCATTGCCGAATGTGCTTTGACCTGCTCCGCGAAATCCTCTCTCGACGACAATGCGGCGAGCGAATGCGAATAGGTTTCGCCGAGCAACTCGACGCAACCGGTATCGACAAGCGCACGGAACGAATCGAGAACCTCGGGAGCATACAGACGGAACTGCTCCACGACCGTTCCCGTCAGCGAGAACGAGCAGCGGAACGCGCCTTTGCTCTCCTTGATGACTTTCAGGAACAGGGCATTCATCGGCAGATAGCACTCGCGAGCGATTTTCTGCATAATCGCACGATTGGTCAGATCGTCGAGATAGTTGTGATCCTTGCCGATATTGAAGAAACGGTAGGTCTTCAATCGCCACGGCTGATGCACCTGAAAATATAAACAAACTGTTTTCATATCCTTGTATTTTATCTATTTTTCAATCGTTCGTACGCTATTTCGCGGCTGCTACGGCATCTTCGTAAACGCGCTTTATTTTCGCCGCCGCATCGTTCCATTTGAGCGACGTAACCTCTTCGAGACCCTTCTTGGCGAACATCGATGCCAGCGCCGGATAGGTAATCAGAGCATACATTGCATCCGCCATCGCATCCACATCCCAGTAATCGACCTTCACGGCGTAGTCCAGCACCTCTGCGACACCGCTCTGCTTCGAGATAATTACCGGCACGTTCGACCGCATCGCTTCGAGCGGCGAGATTCCGAACGGTTCGGAAACCGACGGCATCACGTAAACGTCCGACAACTGAAACATGCGATGAACATCCTCTCCGCGCAGAAATCCGGTGAAGTGGAATCGGTCGGCAATCCCCAGTCGGGCTACGCGACGGATGATGTGGTTCATCATATCGCCAGAACCCGCCATAACGAACCGCACGTTCGGCACCCGTTTCAGCACCTTGGCAGCAGCCTCGACAAAATAGTCGGGACCTTTCTGATAGGTGATTCGGCCGAGGAACGTAACGATCTTGTCGCTCACACCGCGTTCGGGTGCCACAGACTCGTTCTCGGCGAAACGAACCGCATTATGCACAGTAACCACCTTGTCGGCAGGCACGCCGTATTTCTCGATCACGATATTGCGCGTAAGATTCGACACTGCGATCACGCGATCGGCAGCATGCATTCCTGCTCGTTCGATAGCGTATGTCTGGGTATTGATGTTTTCGCCCGAACGGTCGTACTCCGTAGCGTGCATATGAACGACCAGCGGTTTGCCCGACACCCGCTTCGCCGCAATACCGGCGAAATATGTCAGCCAGTCGTGGGCGTGGATGACATCGAACTGCCCCTCCAACTCCTTGGCGACCTGTGCCGCGACGATTGCATAGCGGGCGACCTCCTCCATCAGGTTGGCACCGTACTTTCCGGAGAACGTATACCGCTGACTCCAAGCGTCGGTGGTTTCCCAATGTTTCTCGCCCGTCTTGACGAATTCGTCGTGGTAGGATTCGTAATCCTCCGGCGAAAGGTAAGGAACGAGGTTGGAGTCGATATGGATAAACGACATCTTCTCGATTATGTCCGCCGCATCCGCATCGACTTTGCCGAACACCGCTTCGACATCGCTCGCATTCACGACCTTGACGAACCGCTTGTCTTCGTCGCCGTAGGCTCGCGGCATGACGAACGTTACTTCGACGCCGTTGCGCGCCAATCCGCGGGTCATACCGTAGCATGCCGTTCCCAGACCGCCTGCGATATGGGGAGGAAACTCCCATCCGAACATCAAAACCCTCATCGTATTTACTGTTTTTTATTGTTTTTCACGTTCATTTTTCCTGCGTCCGATTTCGCAGACCTACGTTTCGGCTTAGGCTCGCAACGATCGATAAGATCCTTTATGTAGAGCAGCCCGCCGACACTCGATGCCTGCGAAATGGCACCGCGCGGCGCAAACGGAGGATTCGGATCGTAATACTCGGCGATCGAGCCTATACAGTACGACTGTATATCGTCCACGAAATTAGCCAGCATCTCCTTTGCCGTCGGCAGGAACCGCGCACCTTCAAGCGATATGCCGCACTGCACGTAAAACATCAGAGGCCATACCCACACGGCACCGTTGCGGCTCGCAGCCTCGCGCTCGATAGGATTCTCCTTGTACTGCGCCTCGAACATCTCGTCCTCGGGCGACAGCGACCGCAATCCTTCCGGTGTGAGCAGATGTTTGCGCACCGTCATAAGTACATTCACCCGCTGTTCGTCGTCGAGCATCGTATAGTCGAGTCCGCATGCGACGATCTGGTTGCAACGTACCGAGCGGTTCTGCGTCCGTCCGTCGGTATAGTCGGCGAGCCAGCCTTCGCCGTCGATTGCGAACAGTTCGACGAACGACTTCTTCGTCAGCACCGGAAGTCCTTTCCATATCGAAACAAACTCCTTATCGCCCATTTTCGATGCGAGGGCGAGCGCATACGAAACAGCATTGTACCACAACGCATTCACCTCGACGGCATAACCCTCACGGCGAATCACCGGCACTCCGTTCTCGACATTGTTCATCCACGTCAGCGCATATCCCTCTCTCGAAGCCCATATCAGACCGTTGTCGTGCAGAGCGACACAACCTCCGAAAAATCCTCGGCGATAAGCCGTCAGTATATTTTTCATCGCTTCGCCGTACTTCTCCCACAGCATCTTCGCACCGATATGGCGTTCGAGTTGCTGCAAAGTCCAGAAGAACCACAACGGAGCGTCGGCTGCGACCTCAGCAGAAGCCTGTCCCGCGAAATCGCCGTTGCGCATGTCGCCGACCATAGTGTCGAGTACCGCCATGCAATCCTCTTTGTAACCCTGTTCGAGGGTCAGACCCGGCAGCGAAATGAATGTCGAACGACCGCCCGTACCGTACCACGGATAACCGGCGACGACCTCCGTCCGATCACCGGGACGACGAATGATAAACTGTCGCGCCGAGTGGTGGAGACAACTGAGGAAATCTATCTTGTGCGTCCGTCGGGCAATAGACGTTTCGTAAGCCGACAGGATCTCTTCTCCCGACGCCATTTCATCGACAGATGCCGAAAAGACGATACTTTCGCCCTTGCGTATCTTCATCTCGAAATAACCGGTCGTAAGCAGATCTTCATGTCCTTCGTAGCCGCGTTCGACCTCTTTCTGATACTCGAAACCGTAGTACCAGTCCGGAGCGGGAACGAATGTCGAATCGTCCTTGCTCAATTGCATGTAAAGCCACGGGAATCCGTCGTACAGACGGTTTTTGACACCGTTTCTCACCGGATACGAACGTACATTGGCGTACATGTTCGCCTTCGAGAGTTCGTGTTTGTTGCGGAAGGCGAGGAACGGGCGCAGACGCAATGTAGTTTCGGAATGGGCATCCACCAGCGTATAACGAATCATAAGATGCGTACGTTTGTGAATCCACAGCAACTCCTTGCGCAGAATCACACCTCCGACACGATAAGTTATCGTCGGTGTAGGCGTATATTCGAAATCGGTGATATATTTATGACCGCGCGGTTCGTATGTGCCGCGAAAACGGTGCAACGCAAGGTTGAACGACTGGTCATGCTGAACGATCGTTTCGTCGAGCGACGACAATAATACATAGGTATTGTCGGTGCTGTCGATCGGAGCGACTATCAATCCGTGATATTTTCGCGTGTTGCAACCGACTATCGTGGTACTCATATAGCCGCCGCGACGATCTGTCGCCAGCATTTCGCGTTGGAGCGAATATTCCAAATTACCCAACTCCCGTTTATCAAAAGTAAGTCCCGGCATATTATCGATAATGATTTTTTGCTTCTGCTATCGTAAAGATACTAAAAATTTGCGAAAAACATCACAGATAGCACAAATTTTATCAAACATCAGACCTTGCAGAGCATTTTCCGCGGCTTTTCGTCGCATGATTTCGCAAGATTAAGGTCATCAAAGTCTTTAAGGATGTGCGCGCCGCAATTTGGCGGCGCGCACAAACAGAGAACAATCGCCCTCCGGCACGCCGCCGATTAAGCCCACTTCACGAGGGCAAAATCCATACGGTGCGGCAGACGCGGATTCTTCGGATAGATTCGCAGGGCGACATCGAAGATTCCGGTGCGATTCGGAATATAGTCGAGCGAGTAAGTTACCTTATCTCCGTCTATTCCGGTCTGCGACAGCGACATCGAGTAATCGACATTCGCAGGTTCGGCTGCGACGATAGGTTTTGCCACTACGAGTTCCACACCTATATCCTCCGGCGAAAGACCGGCGATGTCGAGCGTTACCTCGAAATGGTAGGCGGCACCGACGAGCATCGCCTCGTTGTCGATACGCGCACGCTGAACGTCGAGTACCTTCACATTGTCCCATGCGGCCGACACCTTGCGTTTCCATGCCGCGACTTCGCGGGCAAGGATATAGTTGTCGGCGACCATTTCGTGTTTGCGCACTGCAAGTTTATTGTAGAAACGCTCCTCGTAGTCGGTAAGCATACGATTGGTCGTGAAATTCGACGCTATATCGGCAACACATTTCTTAACCGACGCGATCCAGTCGGTCGGAACGCCCATTTCGTTGCGCGAATAGTATTTAGGTACTATCTGCTCCTCGATGGTCGAATAGATCATCTCGGCGTCGAGTTCGTCCTGATGGTTCTTGTCGGCGAAAGTCTGCTCCATAGGCAACATCCATCCTGCCCCCTCCTTGTAGCCTTCGACCCACCAGCCGTCGAGAACGGAGAACTGCATCACGCCGTTCATCACGCACTTTTCGCCGGAGGTACCCGAGGCTTCGAGCGGACGGGTCGGCGTATTGAGCCATACGTCCACGCCCTGTACCATACGGCGTGCGAGTTCCATGTCGTAATTTTGCAGGAATATGATCTTGCCGACGAACTCCGGCATCGACGATACCTCGACGATACGTTTGATAAGATCCTGACCCGGTTTGTCGTTCGGGTGAGCCTTGCCGGCGAAGATGAACTGTACCGGATGCTCCTTATTGTTCACGATAGCCGACAGACGGTCGAGATTCGTGAAGAGCAGGTATGCACGCTTGTATGTAGCAAAACGACGGGCGAATCCGATGGTCAGCACCTCCGGTTTCAGTCGGTCGGAGATCTGCACGATCTGGCGCGGCGAGTCGAAACGCACCTGACTCGGATCGCTGTAACGACGCTTGATGGTCTTTATCAGACGGTTTTTGAGGAACATGCGCTCGCGCCACAACTCCTCGTCCGAGATTTCGTAAACCTTCTGCCACTCCTTGATTTCATACTGATGCCCCTCGAATCCTTTCGGGAAATAGCGGGCATAGAGACGACGCATGTTCGACGCCGCCCACGTAGGGAAGTGTACGCCATTGGTAACGTATCCTATATGGAGTTCGTTCTTGAAATAGCCCGGCCACATGTTACCCAGAATATCTTTCGACACCTCGCCATGCAGCCACGACACGCCATTCACCTCCTGCGAAAGGTTGCAAGCCAGCACCGACATCGAGAATCGCTCGTCCAGATCGTTAGGCTTCACCTTGCCGAGATTTATATACTGTTCCCACGTGATGCCCAGCACCTCCGGATAGTGCGACATGTACTGGCGAATCATCGATTCGGGGAATGCGTCGTGTCCGGCAGGCACAGGCGTATGCGTCGTGAACAGCGACGACGACCGGATGACCTCCAATGCCTCCGAGAACGAAAGTTTGTTGCGTGCGATGAGGTTTCGGATACGTTCTATGCCGATGAACGCCGCATGGCCCTCGTTGCAGTGGTAGACATCCTGCTTGATGCCCATTTTTACGAGTGCGCGGATACCGCCGACACCGAGCAGAATCTCCTGCTTCAAACGATTCTCCCAGTCGCCGCCGTAGAGATAGTGGGTAACCTGACGATCCTCTTCGAGATTCGCCTCGTAATCGGCATCGAGCAGATAGAGTGCGGTGCGTCCGACCTGACAACGCCAAACTCGTGCGCTGAGCGTACGTCCCGGGAACGCGACATGAACCGTAATCCAACTTCCGTCGTCATCGCGAACCGGCGAGATCGGAAGTTTGAAGAAGTTCTGCGCTTCGTACGTAGCCTCCTGCGCGCCCTGCGCCGAAAGACGCTGCGTGAAATAGCCGTAACGGTAGAGCAATCCGACGGCGACCATCGGAACATTCTTGTCCGAAGCCTCCTTCAAGTAGTCGCCGGCAAGGATTCCCAGACCGCCAGAATATATTTTCAACGTATGATGCAAGCCATACTCCATCGAGAAATACGCTATTTTCGGAGCCTTCGGATCAGGTTTTTCGTTCATATACTCCTTGAACTGCGCATAGACGGCATCGAGCATTTCGAGGAACTTCGCGTCGTCTTCCAGTTCGAGCAGACGCTCCATAGGCAGTTTGTCGAGCAGCGCGATCGGATTGCGATCGACTTCGACCCACAGATCCTTGTCGATATATTCGAACAGATCGCGCGCACCGAGAGTCCAACTCCACCACAGATTGCGCGACAACTCCTCCAACGGATGCAGACGCGCCGGCAGCGACTTCTCGACCATCATGCGCTGCCACGTCGGACGCTCGGCGACGAGTTGCTGACGCACGAAATTGATCTGCTCGTTGTATGCACCGCCGTCGCCGAGTACAGCACGATTGGTGCGGGCAGTGCAACTGTCGATAGCGCATTCGTAAGCAGTCTGATAGTGTTTGAACATATTGCTCCACAATGCGCGTTTCGAAATTTCGTATGCCGATGCACGTACGGCACCGACCTTGTCGTCCGACAGAGCGATGAAACGGCGAACCGCATCGGCCACGGCATCGGCAGCCTGCGCAGTATTGTCGTCGTTGCGCTCGACCACCTCTATTCCCTCGTGTTCGTCGAGCGACGAAGCCCATGCACCGAAACCGGCGAGCGACGACGTAACGGTCGGAACCGAAAATGCGATGGATTCGAGCGGAGTATAGCCCCACGGTTCGTAGTACGACGGGAACAGCGTCAGGTCCATACCCACGAGCAGTTCGTAATAATTCTTGTTGAACACGCCGTCATTGCTGTTGAGATAGGTCGGTACGAAAATCACCTTCACTTTCGATTCGGGATTATCGAGAACGCTTCCGTTTATGGACTGCGCGATCTGATCCCAAGCGATATTTTCAAGATAGTGGGTCGAATAGCGATACTGCGCCGGATCGATCGGTTGCGACTTGTCGCGCAAATGCGCCTGCAAATCGACACGCGCGCCATGATTGGCGGCAGGCACCGTAACATAAGCGAGAACCTCGCGGTCGAGGTTGCCCGACGCCAGACGTTTGAGAGCCTCGAAGAACACGTCGAGACCCTTGTTATGGAATTCGTAGCGACCGCTCGTACCGACAATCAGCGGTTCTTTTTCGAACTTGCAGTTCAGGCACGCCTCCGCAACTTCGATCATAGACTTGCGGGCTTCGCGACGTTTGGTATCGTATTCTTCGCCCGTCCATACGAAATCGTTTTCGAATCCGTTAGGCGTAACCGTATCCGGCTCCTTGCCCAGCAGATATTTGCACTCGCGAGCCGTAATGTCGCTTACCGTAACGAACGCATCGTGATACTTTGCACCCATCTTTTCGATCGAGTGCTTCGCAACGACATTGAACTGGCGTGCGAGATCGTCGGCATTGAATCCCGCCAAACCTCCGTAGAGCGGCAGGCGGTTACCGGCGATACAGCGACCCATAACCGTAGCATGGGTAGTCATGACGGTCGCGACGTAAGGAGAATGCTTGCGCAGATACAGACCGCCCGCAGCAGTCATCCACTCATGGAAATGGGCGACGACCTTGTCCGTTGCCGAACAGAAATTCTCGACGTAGGACTCAATGACCTGACCCGCTATATAACCGAACAGAACCGGTTCGACATAATCCCACTGACCCGATATGGAATCGACATTGTAACTCTCCCACATCATCTTCAATATATCGTCTTTCTGAGCGAATAGCGTCGTGAAGTCGATCAGAATCGCGATAGGCGATCCGCACACTTTCCAGCGGCCGATGCGCACACGGATTCCCTTGTCGTAAAGGCTCTGCCGCCATGCCTTCATCAGCATAGCATCCTCCTCGAACTCCGATACACCGCTGTCCTGCGAAAAATCGGGACCTACGGTGATGTACTTGTCGCCCAAAAGTCCGGTTACGGTCAATGCCTTGGTGGCAATCACCGTATGAATGCCGCCGACCTTGTTGCACACCTCCCAACTTACCTCGAACAAGGTGTCGGGCGAGAATTTAGTTTCGTTCATAATTATCTGATTATTTGTATTTTCTTTCGGATTACTGCGCAAAGGTAACACTTTATGCCAATAAACGGAAGAATTTATTAAAAAATTTTAATATTTATTTACCTTAATATAATCATACCTCAAAAAACGTGCTTATGACGGCATCCGAAAGCAGAAATTTCTCGGGCGGCATCATCAATCGGTCGTCATCGGCAGTCGTCGTACGGACAAGCAGTCCCGAACCTACGAATTCACGCGCAACGGCCTCTATGCGGTTCGCTTCGTCGGCACCGAATTCTTCCGCAATACGGCGCAGCGACAAACCCTCGATACGCCTCAACGAAATCATCACGTATTCGTTCAGCATATCTCGGCAGGACAGGCGCTCCTCACCGTAGACGATACCTGACACATATTCGTCCGCAGATTGTTCGCACCATCGCCGCACGTCGCCGGCATACGAATGCGCACCTGCACCGATGCCCAGATATTCGTCGCCCGTCCAATAGGAGGAGTTGTGACGCGAACGAAATCCGGGCTTAGCATAGTTCGACACCTCGTAGTGTTCGAATCCGGCAGATGTCAAGGCGTCGTGAACGGCTAAAAACTCCCGTTCGCTGCGATCTTCGGCAACTTGCCGCATAGTTCCCGCAGCGAGCATCCGACCGAAGCGGGTATCGGGTTCGATTGTCAAATGGTATGCCGATACGTGCTGAACGCCGAGCGAAAGAGTGCGGTCGAGCGACCTGCCCAACGAATCGTCGCCGAAGCCGTCCACACCGAATATCAGATCTATCGAGATATTGTCGAATCCGGCATCCTGCAAAAGTTTCACCGCACGCTCCGCCTGCTCCGCCGAGTGGCGGCGCCCCATGAACCGCAATTCGTCGTCATCGAACGACTGTACGCCGAGCGATGCCCGATTGACAGGCGTATAGCGCAGACGTTCGACATATTCGGGAGTTACATCATCGGGATTGAGTTCTACGGTTATCTCCACGACATCGCGGCAATCGAATAGCCGTGCGGCATGATCGACGAATCCGCCGAGAGTCACAGGATCGAGCAGCGACGGAGTGCCCCCGCCGAAATATATCGTCCGGATTTTGCGGTCGCCGAGAAATCCGCTCTGCGCATCGAGTTCGTCGTGCATACGCTCGACGGTCTGCGGAATATGGCGCAAAAGGACACTGCGACGAAAATCGCAATATCCGCACAAGCGCTTGCAAAAGGGAATATGGAAATATATTCCTGCCATACCTCTACAAATGTAAAAAAAATTAAGCGAATCGAAAAATAAAGTTTCGATTTTTGCACGAATAACACGACGAACCGTCAATTATTTAGCGTGAGCGGTATACGGAGGTTCTGGGAATCGCCCGTCGAAATTTATTTGTAATTTTTTTAATTATTTAGTGTTATTTATTTCACAATTCAAAATAAAGCGATATATTTGCAGTCGGAAAAGAAGGCATTCGACCGGAATGCGCCCGAAGGACGAAGACGGTCGAAGGTTACAACAAAAGAAGAGGTTAATCATTAAAATAAAAGAGATTATGGCTTTCAAGAAAGAAGATTTGGCTAAGTACGGCATCACCGGAACAACCGAAGTAATCTACAATCCGTCCTACGAACTCCTGTTCGAGGAGGAGACCAAACCGGAACTCACCGGTTATGAGAAGGGTGTCGAGACCGAACTCGGCGCAGTGAACGTTATGACGGGTATCTACACCGGACGTTCGCCTAAGGACAAGTTCATCGTAATGGACGAAAACTCGAAAGACACCGTATGGTGGACTTCGGAGGAGTACAAGAACGACAACAAACCTGCTTCGGAGGAGGCTTGGGCAGCAGTCAAGGCTATCGCTCAGAAGGAGTTGTCGGGCAAGAAACTCTATGTAGTAGACGGTTTCTGCGGTGCCAACAAGGATACCCGCATGGCAGTTCGCTTCATCATGGAGGTTGCTTGGCAGGCTCATTTCGTAAAGAACATGTTCATTCGCCCTACCGAAGAGGAACTCAAAGATTTCGAACCTGATTTCATCGTATACAACGCATCGAAGGCAAAGGTAGAGAACTACAAGGAACTCGGTCTCAACTCCGAAACCGCAGTCGTATTCAACATCACTTCGCGCGAGCAGGTCATCATCAACACATGGTACGGCGGCGAGATGAAGAAGGGTATGTTCTCGATGATGAACTACTACCTGCCGCTCAAAGGCATCGCTTCGATGCACTGCTCGGCAAACACCAACGAGAAGGGCGAAACCGCTATCTTCTTCGGTCTGTCGGGAACCGGCAAGACCACCCTTTCGACCGACCCTAAGCGTCAGTTGATCGGTGACGACGAACACGGATGGGACGACAACGGCATCTTCAACTTCGAGGGCGGATGCTATGCGAAGGTTATCAAACTCGACAAGGAGTCGGAGCCGGATATCTACAACGCCATCAAGCGCGACGCACTGTTGGAGAACGTTACGGTAGACGAGAACGGCAAGATCGATTTCGACGACAAGAGCGTAACCGAGAACACCCGCGTTTCGTACCCTATCAACCACATCAACAACATCGTTAAGCCTATTTCGGCTGCTCCTGCCGCTAAGAACGTAATTTTCCTTTCGGCAGACGCATTCGGAGTGCTTCCTCCGGTTTCGATTCTCACTCCGGAGCAGACCAAATACTACTTCCTCAGCGGCTTCACCGCGAAGTTGGCAGGTACCGAGCGCGGCATCACCGAGCCGACCCCGACTTTCTCGGCTTGCTTCGGTCAGGCGTTCCTCGAACTCCATCCGACCAAATACGCAGAGGAACTCGTTAAGCGCATGGAGAAGAGCGGTGCGAAAGCATACCTCGTGAACACCGGCTGGAACGGCACCGGCAAGCGTATTTCGATCCGCGATACCCGCGGTATCATCGACGCTATCCTCGACGGTTCGATCAATACGGCTCCTACGAAGAACATTCCTATCTTCAATTTCGAGGTTCCGACCGAATTGCCGGGCGTAGATCCTAAGATCCTCGATCCTCGCGACACTTACGCCGATGCAGCGGAGTGGACGAAGAAAGCGGAAGACCTTGCAGGACGTTTCATCAAGAACTTCGGCAAGTACACCACCAACGATGCCGGCAAGGCACTCGTTGCAGCAGGTCCGGAGTTGAAATAATTACAGACCGCATAACCGACAAGGCAGGACTTTGTAAGTCCTGCCTTGTTTCTTTAACGGCTTTAAGACCCTTAAAGACTTTAATGTCGTTAAGGTCTTAGTCTGCCATACCCACTTTCGATCGTTTTTCGACTTTCGTACACCATTTTTTTGTACCTTTGCGCTCGTATAAAACACAATTGCTATGAAAAGCGATTTTCTGGTAATCTGTTCCGGTTCGGCAGGATTGAGTTTCGCACTCAAAGCCTCGCGCATAGGCAACGTTACGCTCGTAACCAAAGGCGAACTCGTCGAATGCAACACCAACTATGCCCAGGGCGGCATTTGTTCGGTAACCTATCTGCCCGACACTTTCGAGAAACACATCGAGGATACGCTCGTATGCGGAGCGGGCAAATGCGACCGCGACGCGGTGGAACTCGTCGTAAGACGCGCTCCCGAAATGGCGGAAGATCTCATCGGCTGGGGCGTCGATTTCGACCGCACCGAGGACGGGCGGTTCGACCTTCACCGCGAGGGCGGACACTCCGAACACCGTATCCTGCACCACAGCGATCTGACGGGTGCGGAGATCGAACGCGCACTCATCGAGCAGGTACGCAAAAATCCGAGAATCACGGTTCTCGAACACCATTTCGCCATCGACCTGCTGACTCAGCATCATCTGGGCGAAATCGTTACGCGCCACACGCGCGGACTTGCCTGCTTCGGTGCCTACGTACTCGACACCGAGACCAACGACATCAAGACAATCCTCGCCAAATTCACTATCGTTGCGGCAGGCGGTTGCGGCAATATCTACAATACCACGACCAATCCGACAGTCGCGACAGGAGATGGTATCGCCATGTGCCACCGCGCCAAGGCGAAGACCCGCAACATGCAATACATCCAGTTCCACCCGACTTCGCTCTATCACCCCGGTGAGCGTCCGTCATTCCTCATTACCGAGGCGATGCGCGGTTACGGCGGCATTTTGCGATTGCAAAACGGGCAGGAGTTCATGGACAAATACCATCCGATGCGCTCACTCGCACCACGCGACGTAGTGGCGCGCTCGATAGACCACGAATTGAAGATTCGCGGCGAGGAATTCGTATATCTCGACGTTACGCACATGCCGGCCGAACAGACCCGGCACCACTTCCCGAACATCTACGAAAAGTGCCTGTCCATCGGCATAGACATAACGAAAGACATGATTCCCGTATGCCCCGCGGCGCACTACTGTTGCGGTGGAGTAACTGTGGACAGCAACGGCGAAAGTTCGATCAAGCGTCTGTACGTACTCGGCGAGAGTTCCTGTACGGGGCTGCACGGCGCGAACCGTCTGGCATCCAACTCGCTTACCGAGGCATTCGTCTACTCCGACCAGGCAGTTCGCCACGCCGCACGGTCGATCGACAAAGTCGGTTTTCAGGAAGGTATTCCAGATTGGGACTTCGAGGGTACGGCATCGGCAGAGGAGATGGTTCTCGTTCTCCAAAACCGCAAGGAATTGCAGAACATCATGTCGAACTACGTCGGCATCGTCCGCTCCAATTTGCGGTTGGAACGCGCATTGAAGCGACTGGCGATAATCTGGCAGGAGACCGAGGAGTTGTACAACCACACCAAACCGTGCCGCGAGTTGTGCGAACTGCGCAATATGACTGCCGTCGCCTACCTGACGGTAAAGCAGGCTCGCGAATGCAAAGAATCGGTCGGACTGCACTACAACATCGACTATCCGCCGCAGAAAAACTAAATCGTCATTCTGAACCGACGCACGAAGCGCGAGCAGAGGCTGCTTGCAGACTATGCCGAGCAAGCAGGAGGAAGACGAAGTCAGCAACGCGAAGAATCTAAAAACAGATGTTTCGCTTCGCTCAACATGACGAATTGAATATTGACAAAACGACAAATAACTGATGACATTACGAGAGGAAATCGACAGAAGGCGAACATTCGCAATTATTTCGCATCCGGACGCCGGCAAGACCACACTTACCGAAAAACTGCTTCTGTTCGGCGGCGCGATTCATGTCGCCGGCGCGGTAAAGAGCAATAAAATCAAGCGCGGAGCAACCTCCGACTTTATGGAAATCGAGCGTCAGCGCGGTATCTCGGTGGCTACGTCGGTCATGGGATTCGAGTACAAGGGAGTAAAAATCAATATTCTCGACACTCCCGGTCACGAGGACTTCGCCGAGGACACCTACCGTACACTGACGGCGGTCGATTCGGTAATCATCGTTATCGACGGTGCCAAAGGAGTCGAGTCGCAGACCCGCAAACTGATGAACGTGTGCCGTATGCGCAATACCCCAGTGATGGTCTTCATCAACAAACTCGACCGTCCGTGCAAGGATCCGTTCGACCTGCTCGACGAGGTCGAGAAGGAGTTGCAAATCAAGGTTCGTCCACTGGCATTCCCTATTTCGAACGGACCTACATTCAAGGGCGTATACAATCTTTATGAACACAATATCAACCTCTTCACCTCCGACGAACGCCAGACGGCGGATGCTTCGACCGTCGAAATCGACGACATAGCATCGCCGCAACTCGACACGCTCGTCGGTGAGAGATATGCCGCGCAACTGCGAGGCGACGTTGAACTGGTGGAAGGCGTCTACGAGGAGTTCGACCGCGAAGAGTATCTAAAAGGTCGTCTTGCTCCGATATTTTTCGGATCGGCAATCAACAACTTCGGAGTTCGCGAACTGCTCGAATGCTTCATCCGTATCGCACCGGCACCACGACCGTCTACGACGCAGACTCGCACGGTCGAGCCTGACGAACCGAAACTCACGGGATTCGTGTTCAAAATCCATGCGAACATGGATCCGAACCACCGCGACCGCATCGCCTTCATGAAGATATGTTCGGGAGTTTTCGAACGCAACAAGAACTATCTGCACGTCAGCAGCGGCAAGTCGCTGAAATTCTCGTCGCCGACGGCATTCATGGCAGAGAAGAAATCGGTCATCGACTTCGCCTACCCTGGCGACATCGTCGGTCTGCACGATTCGGGCAATTTCAAGATCGGCGACACGTTCACCGAGGGCGAAAAACTGAAATTCACGGGCATACCGTCGTTCTCACCGGAGTTATTCCGTTACATAGAAAATGCCGACCCGCTCAAATTCAAGCAACTCGCCAAGGGTATCGACCAACTCATGGACGAAGGTGTCGCCCAACTCTTCACCTCGTCGCTCAACGGTCGCAAGATCATCGGTACGGTCGGAGCGTTGCAGTTCGAGGTCATCGAATACCGACTCGAACATGAATACGGAGCGAAATGCCGCTGGGAACCTATCTCGATTCATAAGGCATGCTGGATCGAGAGCGACGACGCAGCGCAACTCGCCGATTTCAAGCACCGTAAGCACACCAACATGGCTGTGGACAAGCACGGACGCGACGTATTCCTCGCCGACACGAGTTATTCGCAGGCACTCGCGCAGGAGAAATTCCCTGCCATAAAGTTCCACTTTACCAGCGAGTTTTAATCATTAGAGACATTAAAGTCCTTAAAAGCGACATCGCCGTATCGGGAAATCGATAC
>ENA-UOIZ01001309-UOIZ01001309.1-human-gut-metagenome-genome-assembly--contig:-P88-NODE-1309-length-20958-cov-7.760704_pt1 | contig 20958 bp, 12 predicted proteins | sample MGYA00242336_ERZ723883 | MGnify/ENA metagenome assembly ERZ723883 | reverse complement strand
CCAACCTAAAACTACTAACCTAAATGAACCTTAAAACTTCACTGCAAAGATAAGGCTAAAAACAATACTGTGCAAGATTTTTATTAAAAAATTTCAATAAATTTTTCATTTTATTTAACAATAAACCATATATTACTAATTAACAACACATTACAAATCGATACATTTTCCACTAAATTTTTCGGCATATCGTATTCGGAACAAAATATGACCGAAACATGTTTTCGGAATTGGAATTTACAAAACGTTTCGCTACCTTTGTTTACGAGCAGTTAGATTTTCACCTCGGCAATTCGACATGATAGACGACTTTATCGCATACATAGCAGCGGAACGACGATACTCTCCGCTGACCGTGCGCAACTACCGCCATGATGTGGAGAGTTTCGCCGCATGGTGTTGCGAGCGTGCCGGCATCCCGAAGGAGAATTTCGATCCGGCGGCTGTTCATCTGGAAGATGTTCACGACTGGATAATCCATCGAATGGACGACGACCGCATCAAACCGGCATCGATGAACCGCGAGTTATCGTCGTTGAAGAGTTATTTCCGCTATTTGCGGATGCACGGCGAAATAAACCGCGATGTTTTCAAGCGCATTTCATCGCTCAAAACTCCGCATCGTCTGCCCGCATTCGTCCCCGAAACGCGTATGGACAAGGTTCTCGAAAATCTGCGCGAGCAAAGCAGTACGGACGATTTCGTCGAACAACGGAATGCCCTGATAGTGGCATTGCTTTACAGTTGCGGCATACGACTCGCCGAATTATGCGGCATACGCACCAACGATTTCACATACGGATACGGATCGCTGAAAGTCCGAGGCAAGGGCGACAAAGAGCGCATAATACCGGTTTTGCCGGAGGTCGGACGACGAATCGAAGACTATATCGCGACCGGACGCAGCGCAGGCATAATAATTGACGACGTATCCGCACTGATTCTGTCGGAAAAAGGCAAGCCACTGTCGCGTTCGTCCATAAGGCGAATCGTCGATACCGAATTGAGCCGAGCCGACGTGCAGGGACGAAGAAGCCCTCACGTCCTGAGACACACTTTCGCCACTCATCTGCTCAACCGCGATGCCGACATGAGGGATATTCAGGAGTTGATGGGGCATTCGTCGCTGAAAACGACGCAAAACTACACCCACAACAGCATCGCCAAGTTACAGACCGTTTATGCGAAAGCCCATCCGCATAAGTAGGGATATAAGAAATAAACGTCATCCTGAACGTAGTGAAGGATCTGTTCGGATTTTAGATTCTTCGCTTCGCTCAGAATGAGGACATCAGGAAACGACTCGCGAAGGCGAGCTTATATAAAACCTTAAAACACAAATACTATGGACGTTAAGATTCAATCAGTGAAATTCGATGCCGGCAAGCAGTTGGTAGAATTCGTAGAGAAAAAGATGTCGCGCTTGGAGCGTTTCGCCGATAGACCGACGGGAGTAGACGTCATTCTGCGTCTGGATAAAGACAACGAAAACGGTAACAAAGTAGCAGTGGCTACGCTTCATGTTCCTGGCGGCGACATAGTAACCGAGCAACGCGCCAAAACATTCGAAGAGGCTGTCGATCTGTCGCTCGACGCCATGAAACGTCAAATAGAAAAACGCAAAGAGAGGTAATACCGCTCTTATAGCCACAAAATCCGGCGACCCTTCGAGGTCGCCGGATTTCTTTAAAGTCCTTAGAGTCCTTAAAGACTTTAAGGTCGGCTGCGGCGAGATTTCGTCGCAGCCGCTAATGCTCGACAGCCGCCAGTTCGGCACCGACGAAGCGCACCAAATCACTCGGAGAGATACGCAACTGCAAACCGCGGACACCCGCACTTATATAAATATAGTCGAACGCCTCGCACGACACGTCGATGAACGTCGGAAAACGCCGCTTCATTCCGATCGGCGAACATCCGCCGCGAATATATCCCGTTGTCGGCAGCAACTCTTTCATCGGTATCAGATCCGCACTCTTGTTACCCGACACCCTCGCTGCCGCTTTCAGATCGACCTCCTTGTCGCCCTGCACAACACAGACGAAATATCCGTTGCGGTCGCCGCGCAGAACAAGCGTCTTATAGACCCGCTCTATCGGTTCACCGAGCGATTCCGCCACATGCGTCGCAGCAAGATCGTTCTCATCCACCTCGTACGGAATCAGTTCGTAATCGATTTGCGCACGGTCGAGCAGTCGTGCAGCATTGGTCTTTTCGATTTTCTTAGCCATTGTCAGATACTTTCTTATTCCAGTTCAGCAATGGAAGCAGGAACGAAATCACAGACGCTCCGAGCCAAAACACGGCAGCCGACGAGAAGTCGTAATGCTTGGTTCCGTCGGCAAGGATTTCAAGATTGCGGTCGATCAGCAGACCGCTCACTACATCCTGAATACCAGCCGCGATATACGATGCCATACCGACAACGCCCAATGCCGCTCCCGTAACCTTGCGAGGAACAATGTCTACCGCCATAAGTCCGCCGAGGAAGCATATCAGAACGCCGATAGCGATACCGAAAAGCACCATTGACAGTACGTTCACCCATACGGCATCGCCGCCATATAGAAACAGTGCGAGAGCAACGGTGTTAAGCACACCGAATATCAGAGCCGGTTTGTTGCGGTCGCCGTGAAACAGAGTATCCGAGAACCAGCCCGAAAGCACCGTTCCGAGGATACCCAAAAGCGCATTTATCGAGATTATCGACACTGCCGCTTCGTCGGACATGCCCTTCGCCTCCTGCAAATAGAGTACACCCCAACCATTGATGGCATAGCGGCTCATATACATGAATGCGCTCGCACCAGCCAGCACCCATACCGCCGGCATGGTCAGTACACGGCGTTGGAGTTCACGTGTCGATTCGCCACCGGTCTGCGACTTTTCGTTCGAGAGTTGCTCTATCGGCGGCAGACCCTTCGATTCGGGTGTGTCGTGCAACCACGCCGCAACGAGGAACACACCTATCGCACCTGCGACAGCCGAACCGACGAATCCCCATTGCCAGCCCGCAAACGAAACGATCAGTCCGACGAACAGGAACGAGAAGAACTCTCCGAAATTGTGGCTTGCCGAGAAGAATCCGTAGAACGTACCCCGACGCGAGAGTGGCAGCCATCGCGACAATGAGATTATAGCCGGCGGTGCACCCATCGACTGCGCCCAACCGTTGATACCCCACATGACTGCGAAGAGGACGAAGACGATGCCTGAAGACAACGAAACCATCGAGCTCGCGAATCCCGCCAGACCCATGACAAGATTGGCGGCGAGCGACAGCAGAAGTCCGGTAGCCATAAACCGTTTTATATTGCAATAGTCGCAGATGAATCCGTTCACGAATTTGCCTATCGCATAGGCGAACAGCAATGTCGATCCGATGATACCGAGTTGCGTCGTATCGAGCAGACCGCTGTCGAGAATCGGTTTCTTCATCACGTTAAGACTCGTACGGCAGACATAATAAAGACTGTAACCGAACGTCGCTGCGACGAACGACTGCATCGCCAGACGGCGGTAGTAGCGGCGCCCTTCGGCAGACTCGGCATCCACAGCGCGTTCCGAAGGTGCGCTGATTGCGTAAAAACGCGAAATGGAAGATAAAAAGCCCATAAAATCCGTTATTTTAGCGTATGGCGACCCTTCGCCGTTAAATAATCTATCAGCATTGCCGGACGGTCGGTCTGAATCATCGACGCTCCGAACGAAAGCACCTTGCCGTACACCGCATCGGCATCTTTCGTCGCGCGGTCGTCTTCCAATCCGTTCTGTTCGCCGCCGCATATCTAATCCCTGAGCGTGTTTATCCACAGGAGAGAACCCGATTCGAGTACGCGGGCGAACACCACCTCCTCGCCGTCGATCGTTCCGTTCCAGCATATTTCGTATGCCAGAGGGCGCAGACCGCTCGCCAGATAGTCATCGAACAACACGCTGTGTTTCTGCCACATTTTGGCAGTATAATCGATTATGGGCATATATATCATGCGCTCTTCGTGCGCAGCGAGTTTCTTTTCGACCGCAGCAGGCGACTTCTTGCCCTTGATGATGACCTGCTGCGTCATACCGCGTTCGACAAGCATCGGCAGAATCTGGTCGTAGTAGTCGTAGCCCTTGTCGATATTTATCATCACGCGGTCGCGGCACAGATCGAGTGCTTCGGCGAGTGTCGGAACATGATATTTAGGCATTTTCACGCCATGTCCCGAACGAAGACAGCATCGGCGGATCGAATCGTAGGTAATCTCGGCAATCTTGCCCTTACCACTCGTAGTACGGTTTATGGTACGGTCGTGGCAGACGACCAATACGCCGTCGGAGGTACGATGGACATCGATCTCCACGACATCGACACCCATACGGATAGCCGATTCGAGGGCTTCGAGCGAATTTTCGGGATAGTTGCGCCAGTCGCCGCGATGGGCTATGACGGCGACATAATTCGATTGCGGATCGCGAAGTTCCCGCAGGATGCGCTCCGCACGATTCTGCGCCGCAGCGGATACGGCAGCGGCAACGAACGCCGCGATAATGAAAAATCTCTTCATCGGTAATTATTTTAGGCTGAATACAAAGGTACGAATAAGTGAGAGCAAAGCAAAATTTATTTTGACTTTGCCGAGCGGAAATATCTAAGGCGAAGCCAAAGATACGGATAAGCGAGTGTATTGCCAAATTTATTTGGGCATTCCTGAGCGGAAGTATCTAAGGCATGGCCAAAGACAGAATTTTCCCGCAAAAATGCACATCAAAATACGAAAATAATCGCCCGTCCGCAATCTCCGGCGATGGCGAATAGAGTTTTTCCGAATATTTTTCCTATTTTTGTAGAAGACTTAAAACCTAACACATGAAACATCTCGACAAAACTATCTGCGGGCTTACGATGCTTGCACCGCTGGCTATGGCTCAGAATGCCGATGCCAAGCAGCGTCCAAACATTCTGTTCTTTCTGGTAGACGATTTCGGCTGGACCGAAACATCGCTCGCATTCGGCGAGGAGGCATACCCGAACAACATGCGGTTCCACACTCCGAACATGGAGCGTTTGGCGAAAATGGGCGTCATGATGACCAACGCCTACGCCTGTTCGGTATCGACGCCGACGCGAACCTGCCTCATGACGGGTATGAACTCGGCGCACATGGGCATAACCTCGTTCATTTCGCTCTACAAGGATACGGTTCCCGACGCCATAGGCGGACACCCGGGAGCGACCAATGAGAATCTCGACGACATCTTCGCCCATCCCGAATGGAATCACAACGCATTGTGTCCGATTTCGCTCAAAGGAGAGAGCGAAATCTACGGTCTCAACCACACTCTCTACGCCACTCCGATGCCCGAACTGCTCCGCAATGCCGGCTACCACACAATCCATGTCGGAAAGGCGCACTGGGGACCTGCCGGAACCCCGGGTTCGAATCCGTACAACATGAGCTTCGTCGTAAACATCGCAGGTTCGAGCAACGGACACCCCAAGAGTTATCTGCCGGAAGAGAATTTCGGCAACCTGCCCTACAAAGGCGACTACGGCTCAGTACAGAACATGGCTCAGTACTACGGCACGGAGATTCACCTGACAGAAGCGATGACACGCATGGCTCTGCGCACGCTCGAACATCCGATACGCCAGAAACAGCCGTTCTTCCTCTACTTCTCGCACTACTCCAACCACACTCCGATTCAGCGCGATAAACGATTCATTCAGAAATATCTCGATGCCGGAATGGACGAGGGACAGGCGCGCTATGCCTCGATGGTCGAGGGAATGGACAAGAGTCTCGGCGACGTACTCGACTTTTTGGAGGAGAAAGGCATTGCCGACAACACGGTGATCATATTCTACTCCGACAACGGCGGACACAGCGTCGGCGGCGAGAAGGGCGGTGAACTGCACACCCAGAATCTGCCGCTCCGCGAGGGCAAGGGTTCGGTCTACGAAGGCGGAATCCGAGTGCCGCTGATGTTCTGCTGGAAAGGCAAAATCAGCGCAGGAACGCGAATCAACACTCCCGTATCGACTGAGGATTTCTTCCCTACACTGCTCGAACTCGCAGGCGTGAAGAATTTCGAAATCGACCAGACGACCGATGGCGAAAGCATCGTGAAACTCGTTACGGCAGGCTCGAAAGCGGTCGAGAAAGCGATGAAGCGCGGTGAAATCACCGGTCAGAAAGATGCCAACGCATACGTTCTGCCGAAATCGGTTACGGGAATCGATCCCGAACGCGAACTCGTATTCCACTTCCCGCACCAACTGCGATTCGAGGATCAGGAGGATATCGACTTCATGAGCGCGATCCGCAAGGGCGACTGGAAACTCGTCTACCGCATGCACACCGCCGAACTCGAACTCTATAACCTGCGCGAGGATATCGGCGAACACAACGATCTCGCGGCGAAATATCCGGAGCGAGTAAAAGAGATGGCGTCTTCGCTGGGAGAGAAACTCCGCAACTGGAATGCGCCGATGCCGACCGTCCGTGCGACGGGCAAGAAAGTTCCTATGCCGGACGAATTGTAACATACACGACTATGACTCTGTAAAACAATCGGGCTGCCTGCATGGGCAGCCCGATTATTTATTTAAAGTCCTTAAAGTCTCTTTGGGTCGTTAAGGACGCTCAACGTCTTACTGCAAGCGTTTCAGTTTTTTGTCGGCATCTGTCGCCTCGCGAATCGAGATTGCGAATCCGCCGCCGCGAGCCATCGCGACTTTCAGTACGCTGCGCGAATCGACCTTGCCGGTCGTGATGACATAACCGTCAGGCTTGGTCTTATAGTCGGCGTCCGCCGAATCGGCATAGAGAGTAGCGACATAACTCTTCGACGGATCGAGGAAACCGAGTGCTACCGGCATGGTGCGCCGCTCCTCGTTGGTTACGCCGCCGACAAACCACTCGCCGCTATCCTTCGCCTGACGCGCCACAACGATATACTCGCCAGGTTCCGCCGCGAGATAACGGCTCTGATGCCAATCGACCGCGACATCCTTTATGAATCGGAACGCATCCGCATAACGCTCGTAATGCTCCGGCAGGTCGGCAGCCATCTGCAACGGCGAATACATCGTAACGTAGAGCGCGAGTTGGTTGCATATCGTGGCATTCACCCACGAAATCTTGTTGCCGTCGCTCACCTTAGTAACATCCATTTCGAAGATTCCCGGCGTAAAGTCCATAGGGCCGCCTTTCAATCGTGTAAACGGCAAAATCGTAACATGGTGCGGTTTCGTCCCGCCGAATGCCTGATACTCCGTACCGCGCGCCGATTCGTTGCCGATAAGATTAGGATAGGTGCGGCACAAACCGGTAGGACGCACAGCCTCATGGGCATTGACCATCACTCGATGTTTGGCTGCCTCTTTGACGGCATACAGATAGTGGTTCACCATCCATTGTCCGTAGTGGTGTTCGCCGCGAGGGACTATATCGCCGACATAACCGCTCTTGACGGCATTGTAGCCGTAGCGATTCATCAACGAATAGGCGTTCTCCATATGGCGTTCGTAGTTGCGGACGGACGACGAGGTTTCGTGGTGCATCATCAGGCGCACACCCTTCGAATGCGCATATTCGTTGAGAGCCTCGATATCGAAATCTGGATAAGGCGTAACGAAATCGAAGACGTAATCCTTCTTCTTGCCAGCCCAGTCTTCCCAACCTACGTTCCAGCCCTCGACCAGCACCTGATCGAATCCGTGTTCGGCGGCGAAATCGATATAGCGGCGGACATTGGCATTATTGGCGGCATGGCGACCCGACGGCTTGGCGTTCGCATAGTCGGTAACACCCAACTGCACAGCAGGATACTCGGCGGTATACGCCCAGTCGCTCTTGCCGGAGATCATCTCCCACCATACGCCGACATACTTCACCGGCTTGATCCAAGACGTATCCTCCAATACGCACGGATCGTTGAGATTGAGTGTCAGATTCGACGCGAGCATGTCGCAGGCATTGTCGGTAACGGTTACCGAACGCCACGGCGTATGGCACGGAGCCTGCATCCAACCCTTGCAGCCCTGCGCATCGGGAGTCAGATGCGACACAAACACGAAATTGCGGTCGTCCAGTTCGAGGTGCATGCACGAATAATCTACCAGTGCGGCTTCATGGATATTGAGATAGAGTCCGTCATCTGTTTTGAGTTGCAATGCCGTCTGCACACCCGTAGGCGAGAAGATATGTTGCGACGAATTGCCGCACACCGCCTTCGGCAGCAGTTCGCGAATCTCGGAAAGGCGCGACACCGTGTAGTCGTACTCCTGCGTATCGTAGTCGCCCGCAATCCAGTATGCCGTGTGGTCGCCCGTCATGGCAAAGCATGTACGCTCCTCGGCAATCACGAAATATGTCAGATCCTTCTGGTCGGGGAACTCGTAACGCAGTCCCATACCGTCGTCGTAGAGACGGAAACGGATATTCATCAGGTAGCCGCGCTCCTCCCTGCGCATGCGGACGAGCATTTCGTTGTAGTTATTTCGAATTTCGGCATTCTCGCCCCACACAGGAGTCCACGTCTCGTCGAACGAAGAGTACTCGGAGCCGAGCGACACGAATCCTCTGTTCATCGGGAACACGCTTTTCTCTCCTTTGCTGTTGAAATCGCCGAACGTCGCATAGGCATCCTCGACGAACTCGAATCCGAGCGAACTCGGACGCACCACCGCCTTATCCTTATAAGACAGCGAATAGGTAGGCACGCCGCCTTCGGCTATCGCGAAATGCAATTCCAAATTGCCGTCGGGCGAACGCAGCGACTGAGCCGACGCCGGAACGATCAGTACGGCTGCCGTCGCAATGGAAAGTAATTTTTTGAAGTTCATGATTATAAAGTTTTTCGGTTGTTGGCAATAAAGTCCTTAAAGACTTTAAGGACTCCTTATACTATCGCTTGAATTCCACTATCAGCGCACTCTGCGGAGCGACCGCCGTCGCATCACTCACCGTACACGCCTCGCCCGTAATCACATCGCGTCCGTCATGGAGCGATGCGGCGATTTCGGCATAATTCGACCACGGCACATACCGCGGTTCGGGTGCATTATTGATAAATACGAACACAGCGTCGGTATCATCGTAGCGGAAATAGGCATACGTATTGTCGCGCGAGAGGAAATGTACCGTGCGTCCGGAGTGAATCACCGCTTTATCCTTGCGCCAACGGAACAGACGGCGGGTATAGTCGAACACATCCCTTTGAATCTCGTCGCGTTGCGCAGGATCGAACAGATCGACCTCGTCGCCGACCCAACCGCCTGGAAAATCGACACGCAATCCGCCATGCCCCTGCGAAAGATCCTTCGAACGGAACATCATCTCATCGCCGGAGAATATCTGTGGGATACCGCGCATGGTGGCGAGCATCGCCATAGTCAGTTTCATGCGACGAGGATTGCCGCTCACCACGTCGGCGATACGGTCGGTATCGTGGTTGGCGAAGAAAATAAGCATATTCGAGAGGTCGTGATAGACGAAATCGTGCGACACGCAATCGTACACACGGGTCATGCCCTCGCCCCAGTTCGGGTTATCCTCGGTCATCGCCTTGCAGACCGCATCGCGCAACGGAAAATCCATTATCGACGGCAGATGCGAGTCGAAACCGTCCTTGTTGGCGTTGCCGCCCTGCCAGTAGGCGAGTTGCGGAATCGACGAGGTCCAGCATTCGCCGACGATATTGATATTCGGATACTCGCGGCGCACCGCAGCGCACCACTCGCTCATCGGCATCTTCTCGTTGTACGGATATGTATCGACACGCAGACCGTCCAAATCGGCATACTCGATCCACCACACCGCCCACTGTTCGAAATAGCGGCGCACGAAAGCATTGTCGAGATTCATGTCGGGCATCGTCGGCACGAACCAGCCGCTCTCCTGCAACATCAGGTCGCGTTTCGAGGCGTTGATGTCCATATTGGTCGAGAATGCGATATTCGACGGCGTATACTCATCGAAACGATGGATCCAATCCTCGAACGGCAGATTGTCGAGCCACCAGTGTCCTATGCCGCAGTGATTCGGCACGACATCCATTATCACTTTCAGTCCACGGGAGTGGGCGTTGCGCACAAAATCGCGGTACTGTCCGTTCGAACCGAAGCGCGGGTCGATATTGTAGTAGTCGGCACACGCATAGCCGTGGTACGAGCCGTCGGGATCGTCGTCGAGCAGTAGTGGCGTAGCCCACACTGCCGTAGCACCGAGGTCGGCGATATAGCCGAGGTGAGCCGACATCCCCGCGATGTCGCCGCCGTGACGTCCGAAGAACTCATTGCGCACGCAAGGCTCTTTCGTCGCTGCACACGTATCGTTCGACTCATCGCCGTTGGCGAAACGGTCTGGCATGAGCAGATAGATCATGTCGGCAGTCGTGAAACTGCCTCTGTCGCGCGAACCGTCGCGGCGTCCCTCTATCTCGTATGCGTATTTGAACCGCTCCTCACCGCGCGAGAAGACCAGATAGTATGTCCCTGCCTCGGCTTGCGGAGAAACAGCCAAATCCACGAACAGATAATCCGGACTGTCGGCTTTATGCACACCCGATATTTCGACATTGCTGCCCGCAACGGCAACGTCGTATTCGGAGATTTCCTTTCCGTAGACCATAAGTTGTAGCGGAGTCTCCATTCCGACCCACCACGACAACGGATCGACACGGTCGATACGGTCATCGGCATCCGCTATCGATGCGAGATCGATACGCGACGTAACGCAGGCAGCCGCCAGCACGGTCGCACAAAATATGATTGCAAATCGTTTCATCGTGTAAGAATTATATATGACCAACCTTTCATTTCGTATTCGTCGCCGACGCTTACCATGCGGCGTTCACCCGTCGCGAAGTCGGTGTATTCGCCCTCCAAGCCCGCGAAATCGGGTTTCGCCACAATGGTTTCGGGCGAGAGATTAAGCAGCGCAATTACCGTATCGTCGTCATTCTCACGAACGAATGCAAGCAGACGCTCCGCATCACCATGCGGCAGCAGGCGCATCGGAGCGCCCTTTTCGCCGGCATACAGAGCCGAATTGCCATGACGCAGGGCATTCATGCGACGGTAAAATTCGGTGAAACCGTTCGGAGTACGGTCGTCGAGACAATCCTTCTCGAAGAATGCGAACCGGCGGTTGAAGCCGAACTCCTGACCGGTATATATCAGCGGTTGTCCGTTAGGCAGGAGATATGTCAGCACCGCCATTACCTCGGCGGCTTCGCCCATGCGCTCGAACTCCGTTCCCGCCCATGAATTTTCGTCGTGGTTCGACGTGAACATCAATCTGAATGCCTCGCGAGGCGACTGCTCGGCATCGCGTGCGACATAACCGGCGACATCGGCAGCCGTCTTCTTGCCCTGCGCCACGTCGTTCATCAGGTGGTGCAATTCCCAAGCATACGTAGCATCGAATCCTGCATCCGTATGCAGGTCGGTGCGTTCGCCCTCGGCAAGCAGATACAGGTCAGGATTTATCGCACGGATTTCGGCAAAGGCATCGCTCCAAAAATCGGTCGGCACGAGCATAGCCATATCGCAACGGAATCCGTCCACACCCTTATCGACCCAGTAGCGCAGCATACGCTTCATCTCCGCGCACAAATCGGCATTGTCGTAGTTGAGTTTGGCAATGTCCGTCCAATCGTACTCTACCACGGTATTGCCGAGCGAGTCGCGGATGTACCACTCCTTCGGTTTCTCGTCCACCCATGCGGCATCGGGCGAAGTGTGATTGGCGACGCAATCGAGAATGACGCGCAGACCGAGCGAATGCGCTGTTGCGAGAAAATGTTCGAAATCCGCCATAGTACCGAACTCGGGGTTTACGGCATAGTAGTCGCGAATAGCGTAGTAAGAGCCGAGCGAGCCTTTGCGCCCCTTCATCCCGATAGGATGAATCGGCATCAGCCACACTATGTCCACGCCCATGTCGCGCAGTTCGGGCAGCCGCTCCTCAGCGGCGGCGAAAGTTCCCTCAGCCGTACTCTGGCGTACATTCATCTCGTAAACCACCGAATTATACGTCCATTCGGGGTGTGCCGTGCGGCACATCTGTTTGTCGGAGCATCCGGCGAGTAGCGCGGCGACAGACAATACGGTCAGCAGTTTTTTCATACAAGAATAAAGTCTTTAAGGTCTTTAAAGTCGTTAAGAACTTTAACCAAAGTTATTTAAGTTTGAAGACAACGCTCGAATATCCGCTCATGCGCACATTCGTTACCCCGTCGCGCACACGGCGATCGATCTTGTTCATGACAGCCACGCACTTCTCTATATCGTCATCTATCGTAAGCACCGTCTGCGTACCCGAAAGATTGTGAAGCACCAGCATCCGTTCGCCGTCCGCCTCACGATACCATGCGGCAATCTGCTTGAACTCGGTATTTGTTTCGTTGTAGACGTCGTGGCGGAGCATCGCGCCCGAAGCCATCGACGGATAGGTATGGCACAGGCGACCGAACTGCCGGTAGACGTTCAATATCGATGCGTCGTCGCCACTCTGGCGGATCACGTCGTAAACCGACATCATGCCAGAATCCTGTTTGTCCATAAATTTGGTCGTGAACGAGTCGCCCCACTTCATCGGATTGCGTACGTATTCGTCGCCGCGCGATTTGGAGCCTACATAACCCAACTCCTCGCCGTAGTAGACGTAAGGTTCGCCGGCAGCGGTAAGAAGAACAGCCGCCGCCGACTTGGCTTTGTCGAGCGTAGTGCCGAGGACGGTACGAGTGCGCTCCTCGTCGTGGTTCGAGAGTTTGGTCGGTTCGATATAATCGACACGGTAACGCTCATAAAGCGTTTGGTAAGACAATATGTCCTTCACGAAATAACAACCCGTAGCATTGTTTATCGCCCACGACAGACGGTTCCAAAACGAGAACTCGAACAGCGCAGGCAGTCCCGCATAGTACGGTGCCACCTCGCTGGCATCGGCGAATACCTCGCCGACCATATAGAGTTCGCGGTCGGGATGCGACTGCTTGAAATATGCGTTCAGATCGGTATAGAATCCGTCAAGGAACGTCGGATTCTCGGACGAAGCCGTATCGTGGTAAATATGGCGCACGGCATCCAGACGGAATCCGTCCACGCCGCGATCGATCCAGCCTTTCGCCGATTCTATCATCGCCTTGTAGGTCGGCGACTCGCGGAACGATGCGATAGCGCCGTAATTGACGTCGGGCATGTACTCAGTATAGAAATTGGAGTGGAATTTCCACAACTCTATCCATTCCGGAACGACATTAGCCGCATCGGTCGAAGTCAGCGCGAACGGCACTCCCAAGACCAGTCGTCCGGCTGATGCAGATGCGCCGAATTTTGTGCCGCCATCCCATGTAGTCGTTGAAGTGCGAACAAGGAATCCCCACGAACTGCGGAAATCAACGTTCAGTTCGTATTTCGAATCGCCCTTATCGTAGAATTTCAGGCATTCGCCGTCGCCGAAATAGAGATATTTGGCATTGGCAGTCGAGGTATCGGGATTGGGCGCGTCCACAGTGTCGCTCTCGGTAACGGTAACCGTCGGGCGGCTGCCCCATACGAGCGTGAATTTCAGCCGACGGCTCGCAACGCCCTCCTCCGAGGTCGGCACATCGAACCATTCGCCCGAATTGTACGCACGGTCGGTAAGCATCGGTATGCGTCCCGCCTTCACATCCGACTGCGGATCGCGCGAGAAGATATAGTAGTCGCGGTACTCGTTGTCCTCCGATTTCACTGCATTCAGGAACCACGGGTGGCTCTTTCCGGTATGATTCAGCACATAATCCAAATATATTTTTATCCCGCGTTCGTGAGCCGCTGCGACGAGAGCCTCGAAATCAGCCATCGTGCCGTACGCCGGATTGACAGCCGTATAGTCGATCACGTCATAGCCGTGGTACGAGTCCGCCGGATGGATCGGAGAGAGCCACAAAGCCGTAGCGCCGAGCGACTCTATGTAATCGAGTTTCTGCATGATACCGCGAAAATCGCCCATTCCGTCGCCGTCGGAATCGGCGAACGAGTATACAAGCAGTTGATATGTCGTCGCCGAGCGCTTCACTCCGTCCCACTCATCGGGTTCGGCAGTCTGCACGGCATAGGTCGCAGGATCGCTGCCGGAGCCTTTCGACGGACTGCCGGTATCGTCCTTGCCGCACGAAAAGGCGAGAAACGCAATGGCGGCGCAAAGAAGAAGTTTTTTCATGATAAAGTCTTTAAAGTCATTAGGGTCGTTAAGGTCCTTAAAGTCGGTTAAGGCGCGGCGGCCGCAGGGACGCCTGCACATAGGAGTCGGCAGACCTGTCGCAGTCTGCCGACCCGAAATCGATGACGATTATCTCTTGGTCAGCGTCATCTTGACCGGCGAAACCGTCATGTCGAGTACGACATCGTAGGTTCCTGCCTCGACCGTGATATTGTCGCCGTTGTGAACCATCTCGTCGAGCGAACCGCCGAGGTTATAATCCCAGCCGCCGTCGAAACGCACCTTGAATCCGCCGTCGGTCAGCGTCGTGGTTACGGAGAACAGACCTGTGGCAGAGTCGAGCGTCAGCAGCGTATCGCTATCCCAGCCGCCTTCGGTAGCGTCGCCGATAATACCGACCGTATCGAACTTATGGAATACCGCCTTTTGATCGGCGAGATTTACCGTAAAGAAGTATCCGCCGTCGGCGAGCATCATATTGTCGCCGGCATAGAGTTCGAACGTCGTATCGTTGCCGGCTACCGTCGCATTACCGCCAGGAACCCACTGGCTATCGGCATGGGTAACCTTGAAACCGTAAGTCATTCCGCACATCGAAACATAACCCGTCGCAATACCGGAATACTTGTCCATAGCATACGCCGGTGCTGCGGAGATGTCCCAGTTATAGCCCGAGAAGTCGCCAGTCAGTTGGATTTCGGTAGGATATTCGCGACCGCCGTCGATGTAACTTTCGCCTGCCGATACAGTAATGGTTTCGGCTGCCGGATCGTAAACGAGGTTGTAGAAGTTCTTGTAGAGATTGATGTTGCCGCCGTCCGGAACAGCCTCGAACGCAACGTCCAGATCATCGAACTTGCCGCCGCGGTTCACACCCCAGTCGCAAGCGAAACGAAGTTTGCACGAACCGTCCACGAAGAGGTTATCGACGAACCACTTGCCGTCGGCAGCCTGTGTCATGAAGAAATCGGCTGTCCAGTCGGTATTGTTCATCACCGTACCGCCGATAATGCTCCAACCGTCCTCGGCACGAGCCTCCGTAATAGAGATCTTGTCGAGTGCTTCGTAGTAAACCACCTGATACTTGGCTTTCTTAGGCAGTTCTATATTGTCGCCGCCCGCAACACCCGCGAACAGTCGACCGAGTTCGGTCATCGCGCCACCACGGTTGATGTCCCAACCGGCAGCGAAACGCAGTTTGAAATTGCCTTCCATTTCGGTTACAGGACTCATCCACACTCCGTTCATAATCTCGACCATATCGACATCCTTGTTCCAGTCGCCGTTTACACCGATAAGGCTCCAACAGATATCCGGAATCGAAACGCTCGCCACATTGGTCGATGTGTTCAAACGGATATTGAGCATGTCGCCCGCCTTGAAATCGTCGGATTCGGGAATCTCGACAGCGGCACCCGAGGTCGAGACGTCGAAATCCTCCTTCAATGCAGTGAACGAACCGCCCAGAGCACCTGCGTCCTTATGGTTGTAGACGAACTTGAACGCACCGTAGACCGGAGTCTTCTCGGCGAGCCACTGGTCGGCAGCCGTCTCCTTCATATCCACGATTGTCTCCGCGCCGTCGGCAGTCAGAATGCCCTTGACAGACCATACGTACGGGGTGAATCTGGTATCCATCTTCTCCGATTCGCAGACCGTCGAAGCGATGATCGCGCTCTTGTCGTTCACCATTCCCGCTTCTACCCACATGCGTGCATCCGACGCTACGGCAGGAGCCGCACCTGCACCGATCAGCGCGTTGTTCATCGCGAAACGGTCGATCTGGAATTTGCCGTCGGCAGCCGTAACGTCCAGTGCGAGTTGCGTCTGAGTCGCAGACATCTCGATATGGAGTGTATATTTGACCGCAGCAGCAAAGCCGTAGTCGATAGGAGTATAATCGAATTCAATCGTCGCAGCCTGCGATCCGAGGTCGATCGACGGCGGAACGACGAGTACGGGCGGCACCACATTCGACGGATCGATTCTCGTTTCGTCGAGATCCGTCGTGCAGGCTGCCATCGCAATCGCTGCCGCCGCAACTGTCAATATATTTAACAACTTTTTCATATTCAAAGTGTTTTTGCTTGATTTATACTGTTAATATCCGGGGTTCTGGGTAAGTTTGTCGTTCGAGTTGGTATCGTCGGTAGGCAACGGGAACAGATTGTACTTGTCGTCCACTCCGCGACCCTCATACACTCCGCCTTTCCAGTCCCACAGGTAAGAACCCGACGTGAATCTGCCGAAACGAATCAGATCGCTGCGGCGATGACACTCGAAATAGAGTTCGCGAGCGCGCTCGTCCAAAATATCGTTGAGATCGTACGCTGCCAGCGGCGACAGACCGGCACGAGAGCGAACGTCGTTGAGTTGCTGCAAACCGTCGGTATTCGAGTACGAACCTCCGCCCGCAACGCGGCACTTGCACTCGGCATACATCAGATACACATCCGCCAGACGGAACATAGGGAAATCTGTATCCACGAATCCGGTGTGCTGACCTGCCGTACCGTCGATATTGATATTCTTGAATTTCATCGATTTCCAGCCGGAATCCTGTTTCGTGAACGCCGAACCGTCGGAGGACATCAACTGTTTCATCTCGATACCGTACTCGGTGTAGAAGAGTTTGCGCGCGTCATTGTCGGCAAAGAGTTTCGAGAGTTGAGACGGACACGAAACGCCGCCCCAGCCCGACGAGATGCCGAGTTGCTCGCAATCCATGTCGCCGCCCGCAGGAGCGAAGATGATGAAGTTGGTGCAACCGTACGAGCGCACGAGCATGCCGTCCTGCTGCACGGCGAAGATGATTTCGTCGCCAAGATAGGTCGAAGTCTTCGTGAAGCGGTGGTTGTCGGCGCAGAAGAGTTCCTGATAAGGAGTGAACTTGTCGCCTGCGGCAGTTTTGTGCAACTGATAGTCTCTCATCAAATCCGCGCAAACGGCAGCGCACTCTGTCCACTTGGCTTCGCCCGTATAGACTTCGGCGTTGAGATAGAGTTTGGCAAGCAGCATGCGGGCAAGACCCTTGTCGCAGCGACCGTACTCGTTGCGTCCCACCTCCGGCAGAGCCGTACCGTCAATCAAATCTTTGAGTTCGGTTTCGAGCCATGCAAACAGCGCGGCACGCGAAATCTGCGAAGGACCCTCGGAGCCGATAGAGCCGCTTTCGAGCGACATCGGAACGTTGCCGAACATGTCGATTGCGTGGTAGTAACTCAAAGCACGCAACGCACGCGCCTCGGCTTTGAACTGCTCGCGCGACGAAATCGGGAAATCGTCCTCGGAGATGCCGGCAGGATTCTGGTTGATTTTGCGAATCAACTCGTTGCAAAGACCTATCTGGAAATAGATGCGGGCGTACATCGCCATGACGAATTCGTTCGACGGATTCCAGCAAAGGTTGTGGAGGTCGTAGATGTTGCCGTCGTTCCACATGACGGCCGCTTCGTCGGTCGTATACTCCTGCAACTGGAACAGTGCGCGGACATACTGTCCGTAACCGCCGTCCACACCGCTGATATCCGGATCGGAATCCGGTCCTTTCGATGCCGAGCAGGAGAGACCCTGGTAGCACTTGGCAAGAACTTGAAGGTAGGCGTACTCGCTGTCGAGCACATCCTTCGGAAGCGTGATGCTCGGGTCGATAGGCTCGACATCCAAATCGTTCACGCATGAACTCAGCCCCAGCGAGAATGCGGCGGCGAGAGTCATCAACATTACTTTATATCTTTTCATAATCTGAATCGTTTTTAAGCGTTAAACCATCCGCCGTTAGAAATTGAATTTGACACCGACGATATAGGTGCGCGGACGCGGATACATGTTGTTGTCGATTCCCGAGAACACCTCCGGATCGAGACCGCTGTATTTGGTCCACGTAGCCACGTTCTGTACCGTCGCGAATACGTTCAATCCCAGTTTGCGGTCGAGTTTCTTGCATTTGCAGAGGTCGATGTAGTAACTCAGCGTGATGTTGTCGAGTTTGAGGAACGAAGCGTTTTCGAGATAGTAGTCGGAGAAGTACTGCGCGTTGGAAGCGAAGTTGGTTTTCAGAGCCGACGACACGCGGTTCGACACGAAATTGTTGGTGTAGAGGTCGGAGAGCAACTCGCCGTTCGACTTCACGTTGTTGTAGACCCAGTTGCCGAGGTTGGCGTGAGCCGAAACAGACAGCGTAAGGTTCTTCCACGACAACTGAGTGTTGAATCCGAACGTTACGTCAGGAGCGGCTTTCTTGCAGTAGTACTTGTCCTTCTCGTCGATTTTGCCGTCCTCGTTGCGGTCCACGTAAGCACCCTCGATAGGGTTGCCCGCCTCGTCGTAAATCTGCTGGTATACATAGAAGGTATTTACCGGATATCCGAACATGAAACGCTGGATGTTATTGCCCGTACCGCCGGAGATGCCGCCCGTAGGAACACCAGTATACTCCGGAGAGTCGTTGGTCGTCATCTTCGTAACCTTGTTCTTGTTGTATGCCACGTTGAAGCCGATGTTCCAGTACCAGTCCTTGTTCTGGATCGCAACGGCGTTGATGTCGAATTCGACACCCTGATTGACGAGCGTACCGATGTTGGCGTCGAGATAGTTCGTCAGGTTGGAACCTGCGGCTACCGGAGTCCAGTTGAGCAGGTCGGTGGTCTTGCGGTAGTAGTAGTCGATGGAACCGTAGATGCGTCCGTTGAGGAATCCGTAGTCGAGACCGGCGTTATAGGTAGTCGTGGTCTCCCACTTCAAATCCTCGTTGTAGCCCTGCGGCTTGATAGGAGCGATGACCGTATTGCCGAAGATATACTGGCTGGCATCGGTGTTGAGCATGTAGGTCGCGATGGAAGGATAGTCGCTGCCGACATCCTGCTGACCGGTCTGACCCCAACTCAAACGGAGTTTCAGAGCCGAGAGAACCTCGCTGTCGCGCAGGAACGCCTCGCGGGCGATGTTCCAGCCGAGAGCAACCGAAGGGAACAGACCCCACTTGTTGTTCTTGAAACGCGACGTACCGTCGTAACGGACAGTTGCGGTAACCATGTAGCGGTCGTCGTAACTGTAATTGGCGCGTCCGAAGAACGACACGAGGAAGTTCTCGGTCTTGTTCAGGAGCGGATTCTTGATGAACACCTCGTTATCCTCGGCGGAGTATATCTGCTCGAAGTTCTTGGTGTGGAAATGCTGCCACGAGTAACCAGCCATGATGCCGAACGAGTGCTTGTTGATGGTCTTGGCGTAGTTGAGGTAAGCCTCCAACGTCTGGTCCATGCGGTCCTGCGTGTAGTCCTTGTGGTAGCCCGAACCCTGCTGCTGCTTGTCGTGCATCGACTGCTCCGAACCGGTAGCGACGTCCTGAGTACCCTTGCCCTTCACGTAGTCCATACCGAGATTGAGGTTGAGGCTCAAATCTTCCAGACCGTGGATTTTGTACTGAATCTGCGCATTGCCCACAAAACGCTTGGAGTTGGCGACATCGATATTGTCGAACAGTTCGGCGAGCGGGTTGAGGTTAGCCATCGTGTTGCAGTTGTCCACGGTCGGCGTACCCTTGCCGTTGTTCCACCAGTAGTAGCCGTTCAGACCGTTCTCGTCGTATATCGGCTGCGTCGGGTCGTAGCGCACGGCATCGCCGATAGCACCCTGGTTGGCGAAGCGGTTGTCGGCGTTCATGAACTTGCCGTTGAGATTGATGTTGAGGTGGTCGTCGAGCAGGATCGGATTGAGGTTGAGCGACACAGTTTCCCGCTCCATATTCGAAGTTTTAAGCACACCGTCCTGATTCATGTAACCGACACCCACGCGGTATGGCATGTAGTTGTGCTTGCCCATACCGATATTGCCCGTAATCGAAGCGTTGAGATCATAACTTACCGCAGTACGGTAGATCTCCTTCTGCCAATTGGTGTTGGCGGTGCCGAGAGCCTTGTAGGCTTCGCTGTTCTCGCCGTCGGCTGCCCAGTTGCGGATAGCGTCGCGCATCTGATCGCCTGTGAGGACATCGACGTATTTGGTATTCGTAGCGACCGACGTCGTGAAATCGAGCGATATGCGAGGCACGCCGGTTTCATGCTTGCTGCCCTTCTTGGTCGTGATGATAATGACACCGTTCGACGCGCGCGAACCGTAAATAGCCGTAGCCGAAGCATCTTTCAACACCGTGAACGACTCGATATCGCTCGGATTGACGGTCGAGAGCGGATCGCCCACACCGGCTACCGTGGTATTCGCCACCGGCAGACCGTCGATAACGACCAGCGGATCGTTCGACGCTTTGAGCGACGAACCGCCTCGCACACGAATAGTCGAAGCCGAACCCGGCGCACCGTCGCCCGAAGTTACGACGATACCCGCGCTCTTGCCGCGCATGAGTTCGACCGGCGACGAGATGAAGCCCTTATTGATCTGATCAGCCTTGATGGTCGAAATCGAACCCGTCGCGTCGGTCTTCTTCACCGTACCGTAACCGATAACCAGCACGTCATCGAGCGCCATGGCATCCTCTTCCATCACTACACGGTTGAGTACCGACGACGAAGCCACGAGTTCCAGAGTTTTGTAGCCCATAAAACTGAACTCGATGACCGACTTGTCATTCGTTACGCCGATGACGTACGAACCGTCGAGGCCCGTAGTAGTTCCGTTGGCAGAACCCTTTTCGTAGACGGTGGCACCTACGACAGGTACGCCCTGAGCGTCCACTACGACACCCTTGATCTCGTATTTACCGCTCTGGGCAAATCCGAGGGGGGGGGTAATTGCCGTTACG
>ENA-UOIZ01001301-UOIZ01001301.1-human-gut-metagenome-genome-assembly--contig:-P88-NODE-1301-length-21055-cov-8.942714_pt1 | contig 21055 bp, 20 predicted proteins | sample MGYA00242336_ERZ723883 | MGnify/ENA metagenome assembly ERZ723883 | reverse complement strand
CGTGCGGGGGCAACCCCGCACACATCAATAATCCCTCCCTTCCCCTGTGCTACACTTCGCGCCATTCCTTACTGCTTAGAGTTTGCTATGAGACGAGAACTTGCCATCGAATTTTCCCGCGTCACCGAATCAGCGGCGCTGGCTGGCTACAAATGGTTAGGACGCGGCGATAAAAACACCGCGGACGGCGCGGCGGTAAACGCCATGCGTATTATGCTCAACCAGGTCAACATTGACGGCACCATCGTCATTGGTGAAGGTGAAATCGACGAAGCACCGATGCTCTACATTGGTGAAAAAGTCGGTACTGGTCGCGGCGACGCGGTAGATATTGCTGTTGATCCGATTGAAGGCACGCGCATGACGGCGATGGGCCAGGCTAACGCGCTGGCGGTGCTGGCAGTAGGCGATAAAGGCTGCTTCCTCAATGCGCCGGATATGTATATGGAGAAGCTGATTGTCGGGCCGGGAGCCAAAGGCACCATAGATCTGAACCTGCCGCTGGCGGATAACCTGCGCAATGTAGCGGCGGCGCTCGGCAAACCGTTGAGCGAACTGACGGTAACGATTCTGGCTAAACCACGCCACGATGCCGTTATCGCTGAAATGCAGCAACTCGGCGTACGCGTATTTGCTATTCCGGACGGCGACGTTGCGGCCTCAATTCTCACCTGTATGCCAGACAGCGAAGTTGACGTGCTGTACGGTATTGGTGGCGCGCCGGAAGGCGTAGTTTCTGCGGCGGTGATCCGCGCATTAGATGGCGACATGAACGGTCGTCTGCTGGCGCGTCATGACGTCAAAGGCGACAACGAAGAGAATCGTCGCATTGGCGAGCAGGAGCTGGCACGCTGCAAAGCGATGGGCATCGAAGCCGGTAAAGTATTGCGCCTGGGCGATATGGCGCGCAGCGATAACGTCATCTTCTCTGCCACCGGTATTACCAAAGGCGATCTGCTGGAAGGCATTAGCCGCAAAGGCAATATCGCGACTACCGAAACGCTGCTGATCCGCGGCAAGTCACGCACCATTCGCCGCATTCAGTCCATCCACTATCTGGATCGCAAAGACCCGGAAATGCAGGTGCACATCCTCTGATTGATTTGATCGATTGAGCCTTCCAGTCCTTCGGGACTGGAATTTTTTTGTTCGGAGAACGAAGATAAGGCAAGTCAATCAAAACAGGAGAAAAACATGGCTGATTGGGTAACAGGCAAAGTCACTAAAGTGCAGAACTGGACCGACGCCCTGTTTAGTCTCACCGTTCACGCCCCCGTGCTTCCGTTTACCGCCGGGCAATTTACCAAGCTTGGCCTTGAAATCGACGGCGAACGCGTCCAGCGCGCCTACTCCTATGTAAACTCGCCCGATAATCCCGATCTGGAGTTTTACCTGGTCACCGTCCCCGATGGCAAATTAAGCCCACGACTGGCGGCACTGAAACCAGGCGATGAAGTGCAGGTGGTTAGCGAAGCGGCAGGATTCTTTGTGCTCGATGAAGTGCCGCACTGCGAAACGCTATGGATGCTGGCAACCGGTACAGCGATTGGCCCTTATTTATCGATTCTGCAACTAGGTAAAGATTTAGATCGCTTCAAAAATCTGGTCCTGGTGCACGCCGCACGTTATGCCGCCGACTTAAGCTATTTGCCACTGATGCAGGAACTGGAAAAACGCTACGAAGGAAAACTGCGCATTCAGACGGTGGTCAGTCGGGAAACGGCAGCGGGGTCGCTCACCGGACGGATACCGGCATTAATTGAAAGTGGGGAACTGGAAAGCACGATTGGCCTGCCGATGAATAAAGAAACCAGCCATGTGATGCTGTGCGGCAATCCACAGATGGTGCGCGATACACAACAGTTGCTGAAGGAGACCCGGCAGATGACGAAACATTTACGTCGCCGACCGGGCCATATGACAGCGGAGCATTACTGGTAAGCGGTTACTTATCGATAAACGGCACGATGAGCAAATCCGCACTCATCTTATTGATCATCCCGCGATATGCCGGCATCAAACGGTTGATAAATGAGTGATGATGACCACAGACAAGGAGGTCGCACTGCTCTTTTTGCATAATTTCCAGCAGTGTTTCCGGCATTTCTCCGCGTTCAATACGCAGTTTTGTCTTCGGCCATTGAATATTTTTCGTCAGTTTATACAGCTTGTTATCCGACTTATTCTTCAACAATTGAAGAATATCTTCTGTTGCAGGGAAGTAGATACCCGGATACAACTCGCTTAAGCCATCATCAATATGAATTAACGTCAGGTGAGCGTCATTATGTCTGGCGAGCTCCAGGGCTTTATTCACCAGTAAGGCATCTTCTTCATTCCCGGAAATTGCCACGCCAATGTGTTTATAAGCCATGTTTAACTCCTTCTAAAGCAACTCCATCAAGCTAACGAACGCAGTGATAACTCAAAAATAATCATCTCGGCCTGGCATGAGAAAGTGAAGGCCGCATCAAGCTCAACTTGCCCCTCCAGATCCTTAATCTTATAGGCCACGCTGGCCCCTTCATCTGCAGAGGATGTAGCGGCGGCAAGCTCTTTCAGTTTGGTCATAAAAGACTCTGCTTCTTCGCGGGTGGCAAAAAAGCGCGAAAACTTACTGGTACAGTTGTCGTTATCAATCACCGTACCGATATCAATCGCACATCCTTTAGTACTGCATTTATCTACGACATCTTTCATAGGGCACCTCTGTATATTCGCCTCTCTGTCGATTACGACTTAAGAATAATGCGCCGTTAAGGGAAGAACAAACAAGTAATGATCTTATGGATTACCATTTTTTTTGATATTGCTTAAGGTGAAGAGTTCAGAAGGATTTTCCGGGTATTGTCATTTGCATCGTGGAAATAACAATCCCGGAAAAAAATAGCGATAAGAGATATATTAAAGGTTAATTACTTGATTTATTGTCGGCTTTATACTTCACATCCTGGGTATCTTTACCATATTTATTTTCGCCTTGTGTGCCAACAAACGCACCAAGATCGATAAGCATCATCACCAGAATCAACGTCGGGACAAAACGCCCCACCGCCCATTGCCAGACACCCGGTAAAATCGCCCAGTTACCCGCCAGCAGCATCCACGCCACAATCATCAGAAATGCCCATGCGCCGGAACGCCCGCGATCATGCAAGCGCTTAACAGTTACTGCCGCTGTTGGCCAGAGCAAGCACACAAGGCAAAACGCCGCGGTCTGAATATCGAGTAGATTCTTACCCGCCAGTGAGAAAAGCACCAGCATGCCTGCGAACCACAGGCCTATCCAAATCCAGAAATCACGGCGTCCAATACGCCCTTTAAATGAGAATAACCATTGCTGTATGGTCATGTAAGTTCCTTGATGGTTGTCTTTTCCAGGATTCTACCCTTTTGACAAGGGCGACAGATATCGTTTTAATCGGAGCCAGTCATAACAAAAGGTACTGTCAATGAAGCCAGGGTGTACGCTGTTTTTTCTCTTATGTTCTGCATTAACCGTTACAACAGCGGCGCATGCACAAACACCAGATACGGCAACGACCGCGCCTTATCTGCTGGCTGGAGCCCCTACTTTCGATCTCTCCATCAGCCAGTTTCGAGAAGACTTTAACAGCCAGAATCCCAGCCTGCCACTGAACGAATTTCGTGCCATCGACAGCAGTCCCGACAAAGCCAATCTCACTCGTGCAGCAAGTAAAATTAACGAGAACTTGTATGCTTCTACTGCGCTGGAGCGCGGTACCTTAAAAATCAAAAGCATTCAAATAACCTGGCTACCCATCCAGGGGCCAGAGCAAAAAGCCGCGAAAGCGAAAGCTCAGGAATACATGGCAGCAGTGATCCGCACACTCACCCCATTAATGACCAAAACACAAAGCCAGAAAAAACTGCAGTCGCTACTAACGGCGGGGAAAAACAAACGTTATTACACCGAGACAGAAGGTGCACTGCGTTATGTTGTCGCGGACAACGGCGAAAAGGGGCTGACCTTCGCTGTTGAACCGATTAAGCTGGCGCTATCTGAATCGCTTGAAGGTTTGAATAAATGACAAAAAGCAAAGCCTTTGTGCCGATGAATCTCTATACTGTTTCACAGACCTGCTGCCCTGCGGGGCGGCCATCTTCCTTTATTCGCTTATAAGCGTGGAGAATTAAAATGCGACATCCTTTAGTGATGGGTAACTGGAAACTGAACGGCAGCCGCCACATGGTTCACGAGCTGGTTTCTAACCTGCGTAAAGAGCTGGCAGGTGTTGCTGGCTGTGCGGTTGCAATCGCACCACCGGAAATGTATATCGATATGGCGAAGCGCGAAGCTGAAGGCAGCCACATCATGCTGGGTGCGCAAAACGTGGACCTGAACCTGTCCGGCGCATTCACCGGTGAAACCTCTGCTGCTATGCTGAAAGACATCGGCGCACAGTACATCATCATCGGCCACTCTGAACGTCGTACTTACCACAAAGAATCTGACGAACTGATCGCGAAAAAATTCGCGGTGCTGAAAGAGCAGGGCCTGACTCCGGTTCTGTGCATCGGTGAAACCGAAGCTGAAAATGAAGCGGGCAAAACTGAAGAAGTTTGCGCACGTCAGATCGACGCGGTACTGAAAACTCAGGGTGCTGCGGCATTCGAAGGTGCGGTTATCGCTTACGAACCTGTATGGGCAATCGGTACTGGCAAATCTGCAACTCCGGCTCAGGCACAGGCTGTTCACAAATTCATCCGTGACCACATTGCTAAAGTTGACGCTAACATCGCTGAACAAGTGATCATTCAGTACGGCGGCTCTGTAAACGCGTCTAACGCTGCAGAACTGTTTGCTCAGCCGGATATCGACGGCGCGCTGGTTGGTGGTGCTTCTCTGAAAGCTGACGCCTTCGCAGTAATCGTTAAAGCTGCAGAAGCGGCTAAACAGGCTTAAGTCTGACAGGTGCCGGATTTCATATCCGGCACTTACTTTCCTTAACTCTTCGCCTTAACGCAAAATCTCACACTGATGATCCTGAATTTCCTCGGCTGAAGCACGGTTAAGCGTCAGTAGATTTCGTTGTGTCGCCAGCAATACAAATGAGTTATCACTCTGCCGTACCATCGCCAGCCCGTAGCGTCCCATATGTTCCCGCGCCTCAGGTACTTCTTCTGCCAGCATCATAAATGGGCTGCGTTGTACCAGTTCGCTTTCCGTTACCCGACGCGCCAGGTATTCATGCCCGCGCAAACCACCTGGCAGTGGCAACCAGCGGCTGCTGATGTTCGCCAGATTGTTATCCAGCTGTTTGCGCACATCAGGACGAATACAAGAGATATGAATATGAAAATGGTTTTGCGTACGCCCGGTGCGGGAGTTGATCGCCAAAGAAACCGCGCGATCGGGAACCGGCTGGCCGTATTTTTTGCTCATAAAATCACGCGCCTGCCAAGCCAACCAAAAGAAGTTCGGCGTTGAAGGATCGGTCAACAAAGGACTTTCAGTACCGTTAATACGATACGTTGGCATCAACAGATATTGCAGTGGGCCATTAAGATCTTTTAAAACCACGTATCCGGCATTGGGTTTGACTTCCGCACATGGCGAAGGATTTTGATTTTGCTGCTGATTGGGCAAACATTCCTCAAGGACAATCTTACGTAATGTATCCGACTCTTCACCGGTTAATTTCCAGTAACCAATACCGGCAGCCACAACGGCGATAACTATCATCACCAAAAAAAGAAGACCCGCTTTTTTCATCTTTTTTTCCCTGTACCTCAAAGAGATGCAAGGGTAACGCAAAATCGTGACAAATAAAAAACCCGGTCGCGAGAAACCACCGGGTTTGATAATTATCCTGGGGAAATCAGCGTTTGCTGATCTGATCGAACGTACCGCCGTTAGCAAAATGCTCTTTTTGCGCTTTCGTCCAGCCGCCGAACTCTTCATCAATGGTGAATAACTTCAGCTTTGGAAACGCATTTTCGTACTTTTTCGCCACCTCAGCGTCGCGCGGACGGTAGTAGTTTTTCGCGGCAATTTCCTGACCTTCTGGCGAGTAGAGATATTTCAGGTAGGCTTCCGCCACCTCTTTAGTACCTTTTTTCTCGACCACTTTATCGACCACCGACACGGTTGGCTCTGCGAGGATAGACTCACTCGGCGTGACGATTTCGAATTTATCTTTCCCCAGTTCATTCGCTGCCAGCAGAGCTTCGTTTTCCCAGGCAATCAGTACATCGCCAATTCCGCGCTCGACAAAAGTGTTAGTGGAGCCACGCGCGCCAGAATCCAGAACTTCGACGTTTTTATACAGTGCCCGAACAAAATCCTGTGCTTTTGCCTGATCGTTGTTGTTGTGATGCAGCGCGTAGCCCCAGGCTGCCAGGTAGTTCCAGCGCGCGCCACCAGAGCTTTTCGGATTAGGCGTGATCACCGAAACACCCGGTTTAATCAGATCGTTCCAGTCATGGATCTGCTTCGGATTACCCTTACGTACCAGGAAAACAATGGTGGAAGTGTACGGTGCGGAGTTATCCGGCAGACGTTTGATCCACTCTTTATCAATCCGCCCGCGTTCCGCAATTGCGTCCACGTCATAGGCCAGAGCCAGAGTGACAACATCAGCTTCAATACCGTTGATTACCGACGTCGCTTGTTTGCCTGAACCACCGTGTGACTGACGAATCACCACGTTATCGCCAGTTTGCTGTTTCCAGTGGGCGCTGAATGCCTTGTTGTACTGTTCGTACAATTCGCGCGTTGGATCATATGAAACGTTAAGAAGCTGAATATCCTTTGCCATAACGCTGGTTGCCGCCAGCAAAAATGTTAACCCTACGCCCCACTTTTTCATCGCCCGACTCTCTTATGTTGTGTTGTGATGAGCAAAGCGTGCCAGAAGGTTAACCAAACATTAAAGAATAAAAAAAGATTGGCTATAACTTGCGGGTATATGTTGAGGGATTAAAAAGGCGGAAGAAATCCGCCTCATATTGCTGACAAAGTGCGCTTTGTCCATGCCGGATGCGGCGCGAACGCCTTATCCGGCCTACAAAAGTTTGCAAATTCAATAAATTGCAGAATTCATGTAGGCCTGATAAGCGAAGCGCATCAGGCATTTTTGCTTCTGTCATCGGTTTCAGGGTAAAGGAATCTGCCTTTTTCCGAAATCATTAATACAGTTTTTTCGCGCAGTCCAGCCAGTCACCTTTGAACGGACGCTTCATGTTTTCGATAGCGTCGATGATGTCGTGGTGAACCAGCTGTTCGTTCTGGATACCTACACAACGACCGCCGTAACCTGCCAGCAGCAGATCGATAGCGTAAGCGCCCATACGGGAAGCCAGAATACGGTCGTAAGGCACCGGAGAACCACCGCGCTGGATGTGGCCCAGCACAGTTGCGCGGGTTTCACGACCGGTTTCTTTCTCGATGAAATGCGCCAGTTCGTCAACATCACACATATGTTCGGTAATCGCCACGATCGCGTGTTTTTTACCTTTCGCGATACCCGCTTTGATTTCGTTTACCAGGTCTTCACGGCTGAATTCAACTTCCGGAACCACAACGAATTCACAGCCACCGGCAATGGCCGCAGCCAACGTCAGATCTCCACAATAACGGCCCATCACTTCCACCACGGAAATACGCTGGTGAGAAGAAGAGGTGTCACGCAGACGGTCGATCGCTTCTACAACGGTGCTCAGCGCAGTGAAGAAACCGATAGTGTAGTCAGTGCCTTTGATGTCGTTGTCGATAGTGCCCGGCAGACCGATGCACGGGAAGCCCATTTCGGTCAGACGCATTGCACCCATGTAGGAACCGTCACCGCCGATAACCACCAGCGCGTCGATACCACGTTTTTTCAGGTTTTCGATAGCCACGGCGCGGATGTTCTCGTCGCGGAATTCCGGGAAACGCGCAGAACCGAGGAACGTACCGCCACGGTTGATCATGTCAGACACGCTGTAACGGTCTAGCTGTACCATACGGTCTTCATACAGACCCAGATAGCCGTCATAAATACCCATTACTTCCAGACCTTCTGTCAGCGCAGAACGAACAACCCCGCGAATTGCGGCGTTCATGCCTGGCGCATCACCGCCGCTTGTCAACACACCGATTTTCTTAATCATGACTACCTCTGAACTTTGGAATGCAAAATGAAATCTGTTGCCGGAAGTCTTCTTGCACATCGAAGTGATCCAACGAATGTGCAAATAGTATAACAATCACTTCCTGCTGAATTGATTCAGGTCAGGCCAAATGGCGGTATTTTATACACAAAATGCGGGTCTGGCTCTCTTTTATACTGATTATGAAAGCATAGACCGTTTACCCTCCCTGGGTACGACGGAACAGGGGTCCTGATGGATAATCACATCCGATCCCGGAAAACGCCGTAAAATAGCCTGCTCTACCTGATCCGCCACCATATGTGCCTGAACCAAAGGCAGAGAGTCTTCCATTTCCAAATGAATCTGAATAAAGCGGGTCGGCCCTGACTGCCGCGTGCGAAGATCGTGAGCGCCGCTAACACCCGGCCAGGAAGTCACGATATCAATAATTTCTTGCCGTTCCTCATCAGGCAATGCGCGATCCAGTAATGACTGTACCGCCTCATATCCCATGCGTAACGCGCTATATAAAATATAGATGCCGATCCCCAATGCAAACAGAGCATCGGCGCGATGCCAGCCGTACCAGGACAACCCCAGCGCCAGCAGAATTGCGCCGTTCATCATAACATCAGACTGGTAATGTAGCATATCAGCCCGCACCGCCTGGCTTTGCGTCCGCCGCACCACCCAACGCTGAAACGAGACAAGGATAATCGTACAAATTAGCGCCACAATTGTCACGATAACCCCGACGCCTGGATCTGTCATCGGTGTTGGAGATATCAGATGTTGAATACCCGTCAAAAACAGGAATAGTGCCGAACCGGAGATAAACATACTTTGCGCCAGCGCCGCGAGGGACTCAGCTTTACCGTGACCAAACGAGTGATTATCGTCGGCAGGTTGCAGGGAATATAGCACCACCAATAAATTCGTCAACGACGCGCCGATATCCACCAGCGAATCCACCAGCGCGGCGAGAATACTCACCGACCCGGTATACCACCATGCAAAAATTTTAATCAGCAATAGCAGCGAAGCCATCGCCGTCGCAGCAATCGCCGCCCGACTGACCAGCCGTCCATAAGATTGATTCATAAATACTCCCGCTATCAACTGACGCTAGTATAACGGAAGCAAATCATCTGCAATGCATTAAGCAGCAGGCAAATTGAGGATAAAAAAAACCCCCACATCATGTGGGGGAAGACAGGGATGGTGTCTATGGCAAGGAAAACAGGGTTTACTACTGGGAACGTGAGTTGCTACTACTCAATAGCTTCAACGATGAACTTTTTTGCCATTGCGTCACGTCACGCAACTGCTCCATTCGTTGTTGATGTTTCTCGTTTAAAACCGCTTGCTGCTCCGGCGTTAACAGGCGATACATTTGGTTGCGGACTTTTGCCATCTCAACCTGACGAGCAATTTGCTCATTCGCCATTTTTTCTGCCTGTGCGCGCACAGCGTTTTCATCAAAATTTTCTGCGGTGACAAGGCGATGCATTGTCTCCAGTTCGCTAACATTAACAGGAGGCTGTTCGTGCCGGGCCTGTTGCATAAGATCTCGCATCTGCTGACGCTGATGTTCGGTTAAACTTATGCCGTCGAACATATGGCTCTGCGTACTGCGCTGCGTAAGTTCTTCACCCGGATGCCAGTTATCGCCTGAACCGACTTCAGCAGCGTGGCTTAATGAACTGACTGCCAGCGTTGAGGCCATGACGGCAGCGGTAACTATGCGCATCATTTGCTCCCAAAATCTTTCTGTCGCGATTCAACGATAGAGAGTTTACGATTCAGGCTGCAAACATGCGTCAGGGGGTGTAAAACAACGTAAAGTCATGGATTAGCGACGTCTGATGACGTAATTTCTGCCTCGGAGGTATTTAAACAATGAATAAAATCCTGTTAGTTGATGATGACCGAGAGCTGACTTCCCTATTAAAGGAGCTGCTCGAGATGGAAGGCTTCAACGTGATTGTTGCCCACGATGGGGAACAGGCGCTTGATCTTCTGGACGACAGCATTGATTTACTTTTGCTTGACGTAATGATGCCGAAGAAAAATGGTATCGACACATTAAAAGCACTTCGCCAGACACACCAGACGCCTGTCATTATGTTGACGGCGCGCGGCAGTGAACTTGATCGCGTTCTCGGCCTTGAGCTGGGCGCAGATGACTATCTCCCGAAACCGTTTAATGATCGTGAGCTGGTGGCACGTATTCGCGCGATCCTGCGCCGTTCGCACTGGAGCGAGCAACAGCAAAACAACGACAACGGTTCACCGACACTGGAAGTTGATGCCTTAGTGCTGAATCCAGGCCGTCAGGAAGCCAGCTTCGACGGGCAAACGCTGGAGTTAACCGGTACTGAGTTTACCCTGCTCTATTTGCTGGCACAGCATCTGGGTCAGGTGGTTTCCCGTGAACATTTAAGCCAGGAAGTGTTGGGCAAACGCCTGACGCCTTTCGACCGCGCTATTGATATGCACATTTCCAACCTGCGTCGTAAACTGCCGGATCGTAAAGATGGTCACCCGTGGTTTAAAACCTTGCGTGGTCGCGGCTATCTGATGGTTTCTGCTTCATGATAGGCAGCTTAACCGCGCGCATCTTCGCCATCTTCTGGCTGACGCTGGCGCTGGTGTTGATGTTGGTTTTGATGTTACCCAAGCTCGATTCACGCCAGATGACCGAGCTTCTGGATAGCGAACAGCGTCAGGGGCTGATGATTGAGCAGCATGTCGAAGCGGAGCTGGCGAACGATCCGCCCAACGATTTAATGTGGTGGCGGCGTCTGTTCCGGGCGATTGATAAGTGGGCACCGCCAGGACAGCGTTTGTTATTGGTGACCACCGAAGGCCGCGTGATCGGCGCTGAACGCAGCGAAATGCAGATCATTCGTAACTTTATTGGTCAGGCCGATAACGCCGATCATCCGCAGAAGAAAAAGTATGGCCGCGTGGAACTGGTCGGTCCGTTCTCCGTGCGTGATGGCGAAGATAATTACCAACTTTATCTGATTCGTCCGGCCAGCAGTTCTCAATCCGATTTCATTAACTTACTGTTTGACCGCCCGCTATTACTGCTGATTGTCACCATGTTGGTCAGTACGCCGCTGCTGTTGTGGTTGGCCTGGAGTCTGGCAAAACCGGCGCGTAAGCTGAAAAACGCTGCCGATGAAGTTGCCCAGGGAAACTTACGCCAGCACCCGGAACTGGAAGCGGGGCCACAGGAATTCCTTGCCGCAGGTGCCAGTTTTAACCAGATGGTCACCGCGCTGGAGCGCATGATGACCTCTCAGCAGCGTCTACTTTCTGATATCTCTCACGAACTGCGCACCCCGCTGACGCGTCTGCAACTGGGTACGGCGTTACTGCGCCGTCGTAGCGGTGAAAGCAAGGAACTGGAGCGTATTGAAACCGAAGCGCAACGTCTGGACAGCATGATCAACGATCTGTTGGTGATGTCACGTAATCAGCAAAAAAACGCGCTGGTTAGCGAAACCATCAAAGCCAACCAGTTGTGGAGTGAAGTGCTGGATAACGCGGCGTTCGAAGCCGAGCAAATGGGCAAGTCGTTGACAGTTAACTTCCCGCCTGGGCCGTGGCCGCTGTACGGCAATCCGAACGCCCTGGAAAGTGCGCTGGAAAACATTGTTCGTAATGCTCTGCGTTATTCCCATACGAAGATTGAAGTGGGCTTTGCGGTAGATAAAGACGGTATCACCATTACGGTGGACGACGATGGTCCTGGCGTTAGCCCGGAAGATCGCGAACAGATTTTCCGTCCGTTCTATCGTACCGATGAAGCACGCGATCGTGAATCTGGCGGTACAGGTTTGGGGCTGGCGATTGTTGAAACCGCCATTCAGCAGCATCGTGGCTGGGTGAAGGCAGAAGACAGCCCGCTGGGCGGTTTACGGCTGGTGATTTGGTTGCCGCTGTATAAGCGGAGTTAAACTCCGCATTTGTAGGCAGGATAAGGCGTTTACGCCGCATCCGGCATTTGAGCAGGATGCCTGATGCGACGCTGATAGCGTCTTATCAGGCCTACACTCCGGGGGTTATTTTCCCCACAACCGGCGGGAAAAATCTTCGATCTTGCCGCTCAGTCGGCGCTTTTGCATCGTCCGCGTCCAGCTTTTCGATAACCCGGCAGCGGAGAGTAAACGGTGATATTGATCGTCATCAAACGGCATATGCCATGCGATGGCGGCAGCCTCCTGCACGGTCACATCGCTGACACGGGAAACCAACTCCAGTGGCGCATCAGCAGATACCAACCCTGGTGCAATTACGCTATACAACCACCCCACTTTACCCGTGTTTTGCATCAACTGCGCTATATCGCTGATATCAAAATGGTAATTGAGTTTATAGCAAGGCGAGCGCGGCTGGCTGACCTGAATTAATGCCTCTCCCCAGCGGAAAATATCGCCCATATAAACATTACTTTCCGTCAGGCCGTCGGTTGAGAGGTTTTCACCAAACGCAGGCGCAACAAACAACTCCGCCTGTTCCGGAAATTCCCGCGCCCAGTAGAGATAATGCTCACGAGGATAATGACACAGCGCTCTGTCTGGCCCGCCGTGAACCTTTTTCTCCGCCTGCTCGTCACCTTCCAGCCCCAGCTCCGTCAGCATCAACTCACCATCAACCTGGATTTTAGCAATTGCGCTGGGTTTGCCTTCGGGATAAGCCTGAATCTTGCCTGTGTATACATCAACCGGATATCGCATCTGTTCCCTCTCCACGAGAAATTTCCCCATTAGACCATATTTATTTTATGTCAGGCGTGCTGTTTTCGCGGTAAGTATCCAGGCAGGAACTCAATAGCAAACCGGACGAACGTTAGTTCATCCGGCTGTGGGGATTAAGGAAGCAGGTTTATTTCACCGTACCTAAAATTTCGATTTTCGCTGCTCTGGCTTTGACTTTACGTGACCAGATAGAGGTAAGAATTGGCACCAGAATCGAAGTCACAATGACCGCCGTCGCTACCAGCGAAGTTGCTGCCGGAGCCATAGGTTTAAACGCAGGCACCATTTCTGCAATCAGCACAGGTGTCGCTACCGCGGCCCCTGCGGAACTGGAAGCGGCAATTCCGGCAGTGCCATCGCCACCGCCAATCAATTTATCGGCGATAATCAACGGAATACCGGTCACGATAATTACTGCCACACCCAACAGGATCCCCAGCAAACCAGTCTGGGCAATCACAGTCAAATCAATGGTATTGCCCAGCGCGAAGGCAAAGAATGGAATCAGCGTTTGCACCGCTTTGCTGAAAAATTCTCGCAATTCAGGGTCAAGGTTCCCCAGGGCAAAGCCCACCAGGAACGGTAATACTGCGCCGACGAAAACATGCGGTTCAAACGAGGCAATCCCGGCAGTGCCCAGAATAATCATCGTCATGAGCGGCCCGGACTCCAACGACATCAACACAAATGCCCCAGCTTCTTCTTTTGTGCCGTACTGCTGCATGATGGAAGCGTAAAGTCCGCCATTGGTCATATCCATCGCCGCCACCAGCGCCAGCGTTGAAAGTCCGGCAAAGAATCCAACTTCAACACCATGTTCCGGAATAATACGCGAGGCAATTGCCGCAACCACCCACGCGACGGCAATTTTAGTTACCACCAGCGTACCGGATTTACGCAGTACCGTTCCCGTCGCGCTTAATTTTATTGACGCCCCCATGCAAAAAAACCACACCGCCAGAATGGGCACCGTACCGGTAATCATCCCGTTGGTGAATGATCCAAAATATTTCCCCGCCCCCGGCGAGAAGGTGTGGCACAGTGCGCCAAGGAATAGCGGGACGAGCATCATCCCCCCCGGGATTTTCTCAATCGAGCGTTTTATCTGCATTTCCATCACCTGTCGGCATATTTTTAAGGGCTGATGCGTAATTCCTCAATGGAGCATCAGTGTTGATGGAAACGAAGATAGACATTCATTTAATCAATAAAAGTGATCAAAACCACATCAATTGAAACGCTGTTTTATTTTTATCGGATCATTGTTTTTATTTTGAAATTGATCACAAAAAAACCACCGCCGTTGGCGATGGTTCATTTTTTAAGCTGATATGCGGCCTATACGCCTCATTGCAGCAGGCGGCAAATGATTATTTTTTCGCCGCAAAACGTGCCGCTGCTTCGTCCCAGTTCACCACGTTCCAGAACTCTTTAATGTAGTCCGGACGGCGGTTCTGGAATTTCAGGTAGTAAGCATGTTCCCACACATCCAGGCCCATAATCGGGAAGCCGGAAGCGCCAGAAATAGCTTCACCCATCAGCGGAGAATCCTGGTTAGCAGTAGAAACCACCGCCAGTTTATCGCCTTTCAGCACCAGCCATGCCCAGCCGGAACCAAAGCGGGAAGCTGCCGCTTTTTCAAATTCTGCTTTGAAGTTATCAACGGAGCCGAAGTCACGTTCGATAGCCGCTTTCAGGTCACCCTGCAGGGTGGTGCCTTTTTTCAGACCTTTCCAGAACAGGCTGTGGTTAGCGTGACCGCCAGCGTTGTTGCGCAGTACGGTTTTCTTGTCTGCTGGCAGCTGGTCCAGTTTGGTGATCAGCTCTTCAACCGGCAGGTTGGCAAATTCTGGCAGGCTTTCCAGCGCCGCGTTGGCGTTGTTTACGTAGGTCTGATGGTGTTTGGTGTGGTGGATTTCCATGGTCTGCTTATCGAAGTGCGGTTCCAGGGCATCGTAAGCATACGGCAGGGATGGCAGGGTATAGCTCATATTCATCTCCAGTATTGTCGGGCGGCCGATTGTTAATGCCGCGTAAGCAGTTGGTTCATTATAGTTAATTAAATGATATTGAAAATGATTATCAATGCCGTACTTTTCGTAAGGGTATGGTTTTGCAGGAAAATGCCCGAGATGTGAAGCAAATCACCCACTTAATGCCGTGATTGCCAGTAAATCGACAACGGCGGCAACAGGCGAAAGGTTAATCGACAGCACGATTTTTACACTCATCTCGTCGGAGATGTGACGCGACGAAAAATGATGAGGATAAGAAGATGAGTAACGCGATTACGATGGGGATATTTTGGCATTTGATCGGCGCGGCCAGTGCAGCCTGTTTTTACGCTCCGTTCAAAAAAGTAAAAAAATGGTCATGGGAAACCATGTGGTCAGTCGGTGGGATTGTTTCGTGGATTATTCTGCCGTGGGCCATCAGCGCCCTGTTACTACCGAATTTCTGGGCGTATTACAGCTCGTTTAGTCTCTCTACGCTACTGCCTGTTTTTCTGTTCGGCGCTATGTGGGGGATCGGTAATATCAACTACGGCCTGACCATGCGTTATCTCGGCATGTCGATGGGAATTGGCATCGCCATTGGCATTACGTTGATTGTCGGTACGCTGATGACGCCAATTATCAACGGCAATTTCGATGTGTTGATTAGCACCGAAGGCGGACGCATGACGTTGCTCGGCGTTCTGGTGGCGCTGATTGGCGTAGGGATTGTAACTCGCGCCGGGCAGTTGAAAGAGCGCAAGATGGGCATTAAAGCCGAAGAGTTCAATCTGAAAAAAGGGCTGGTGCTGGCGGTGATGTGCGGCATTTTCTCTGCCGGGATGTCCTTTGCGATGAACGCCGCAAAACCGATGCATGAAGCCGCTGCCGCACTTGGCGTCGATCCACTGTATGTCGCTCTGCCAAGCTATGTTGTCATCATGGGCGGCGGCGCGATCATTAACCTCGGTTTCTGTTTTATTCGTCTGGCAAAAGTGAAGGATTTGTCGCTAAAAGCCGACTTCTCGCTGGCAAAATCGCTGATCATTCACAATGTGTTACTCTCGACACTGGGCGGGTTGATGTGGTATCTGCAATTCTTTTTCTATGCCTGGGGCCACGCCCGCATTCCGGCGCAGTATGACTACATCAGTTGGATGCTGCATATGAGTTTCTATGTATTGTGCGGCGGTATCGTCGGGCTGGTGCTGAAAGAGTGGAACAATGCAGGACGCCGTCCGGTAACGGTGTTGAGCCTCGGTTGTGTGGTGATTATTGTCGCCGCTAACATCGTCGGCATCGGCATGGCGAATTAATCTTTCTGCGAATTGAGATGACGCCACTGGCTGGGCGTCATCCCGGTTTCCCGGGTAAACACCACCGAAAAATAGTTACTATCTTCAAAGCCACATTCGGTCGAAATATCACTGATTAACAGGCGGCTATGCTGGAGAAGATATTGCGCATGACACACTCTGACCTGTCGCAGATATTGATTGATGGTCATTCCAGTCTGCTGGCGAAATTGCTGACGCAAAACGCGCTCACTGCACGATGCCTCATCACAAAATTTATCCAGCGCAAAGGGACTTTTCAGGCTAGCCGCCAGCCGGGTAATCAGCTTATCCAGCAACGTTTCGCTGGATGTTGGCGGCAACGAATCACTGGTGTAACGATGGCGATTCAGCAACATCACCAACTGCCCGAACAGCAACTCAGCCATTTCGTTAGCAAACGGCACATGCTGACTACTTTCATGCTCAAGCTGACCGATAACCTGCCGCGCCTGCGCCATCCCCATGCTACCTAAGCGCCAGTGTGGTTGCCCTGCGCTGGCGTTAAATCCCGGAATCGCCCCCTGCCAGTCAAGATTCAGCTTCAGCCGCTCCGGGCAATAAATAATATTCTGCAAAACCAGATCGTTAACGGAAGCGTAGGAGTGTTTATCGTCAGCATGAATGTAAAAGAGATCGCCACGGGTAATGCGATAAGGGCGATCGTTGAGTACATGCAGGCCATTACCGCGCCAGACAATCACCAGCTCACAAAAATCATGTGTATGTTCAGCAAAGACATCTTGCGGATAACGGTCAGCCACAGCGACTGCCTGCTGGTCGCTGGCAAAAAAATCATCTTTGAGAAGTTTTAACTGATGCGCCACCGTGGCTACCTCGGCCAGAGAACGAAGTTGATTATTCGCAATATGGCGTACAAATACGTTGAGAAGATTCGCGTTATTGCAGAAAGCCATCCCGTCCCTGGCGAATATCACGCGGTGACCAGTTAAACTCTCGGCGAAAAAGCGTCGAAAAGTGGTTACTGTCGCTGAATCCACAGCGATAGGCGATGTCAGTAACGCTGGCCTCGCTGTGGCGTAGCAGATGTCGGGCTTTCATCAGTCGCAGGCGGTTCAGGTATCGCTGAGGCGTCAGTCCCGTTTGCTGCTTAAGCTGCCGATGTAGCGTACGCAGTGAAAGAGAAAATTGATCCGCCACGGCATCCCAATTCACCTCATCGGCAAAATGGTCCTCCAGCCAGGCCAGAAGCAAGTTGAGACGTGATGCGCTGTTTTCCAGGTTCTCCTGCAAACTGCTTTTACGCAGCAAGAGCAATAATTGCATAAATAAGATCTCGCGACTGGCGGTCGAGGGTAAATCATTTTCCCCTTCCTGCTGTTCCATCTGTGCAACCAGCTGTCGCACCTGCTGCAATACGCTGTGGTTAACGCGCCAGTGAGACGGATACTGCCCATCCAGCTCTTGTGGCAGCAACTGATTCAGCCCGGCGAGAAACTGAAATCGATCCGGCGAGCGATACAGCACATTGGTCAGACACAGATTATCGGTATGTTCATACAGATGCCGATCATGATCGCGTACGAAACAGACCGTCCCACCGGTGATGGTATAGGGCTGCCCATTAAATACATGAATACCCGTGCCATGTTCGACAATCACAATTTCATGAAAATCATGATGATGTTCAGGAAAATCCGCCTGCGGGAGCCGGGGTTCTATCGCCACGGACGCGTTACCAGACGGAAAAAAATCCACACTATGTAATACGGTCATACTGGCCTCCTGATGTCGTCAACACGGCGAAATAGTAATCACGAGGTCAGGTTCTTACCTTAAATTTTCGACGGAAAACCACGTAAAAAACGTCGATTTTTCAAGATACAGCGTGAATTTTCAGAAAATGCGGTGAGCATCACATCACCACAATGAAGCAAATTGTGAACATCATCACGTTCATCTTTCCCTGGTTGCCAATGGCCCATTTTCCTGTCAGTAACGAGAAGGTCGCGAATTCAGGCGCTTTTTAGACTGGTCGTAATGAAATTCAGCAGGATCACATTATGACCTTTCGCAATTGTGTCGCCGTCGATCTCGGCGCATCCAGTGGGCGCGTGATGCTGGCGCGTTACGAGCGTGAATGCCGCAGCCTGACGCTGCGCGAAATCCATCGTTTTAACAATGGGCTGCATAGTCAGAACGGCTATGTCACCAGGGATGTGGATAGCCTTGAAAGTGCCATTCGCCTTGGATTAAACAAGGTGTGCGAGGAAGGGATTCGTATCGATAGCATTGGGATTGATACCTGGGGCGTGGACTTTGTGCTGCTCGACCAACAGGGTCAGCGTGTGGGCCTGCCCGTTGCTTATCGCGATAGCCGCACCAATGGCCTAATGGCGCAGGCACAACAACAACTCGGCAAACGCGATATTTATCAACGTAGCGGCATCCAGTTTCTGCCCTTCAATACGCTTTATCAGTTGCGTGCGCTGACGGAGCAACAACCTGAACTTATTCCACACATTGCTCACGCTCTGCTGATGCCGGATTACTTCAGTTATCGCCTGACCGGCAAGATGAACTGGGAATATACCAACGCCACGACCACGCAACTGGTCAATATCAATAGCGACGACTGGGACGAGTCGCTACTGGCGTGGAGCGGTGCCAACAAAGCCTGGTTTGGTCGCCCGACGCATCCGGGTAATGTCATAGGTCACTGGATTTGCCCGCAGGGTAATGAGATTCCAGTGGTCGCCGTTGCCAGCCATGATACCGCCAGCGCGGTTATCGCCTCGCCGTTAAACGGCTCACGTGCTGCTTATCTCTCTTCTGGCACCTGGTCATTGATGGGCTTCGAAAGCCAGACGCCATTTACCAATGACACGGCGCTGGCAGCCAATATCACCAACGAAGGCGGGGCGGAAGGTCGCTATCGGGTGCTGAAAAATATTATGGGCTTATGGCTGCTTCAGCGAGTGCTTCAGGAGCAGCAAATCAACGATCTTCCGGCGCTTATCTCCGCGACACAGGCACTTCCGGCTTGCCGCTTCATTATCAATCCCAATGACGATCGCTTTATTAATCCTGAGACGATGTGCAGCGAAATTCAGGCTGCGTGTCGGGAAACGGCGCAACCGATCCCGGAAAGTGATGCTGAACTGGCGCGCTGCATTTTCGACAGTCTGGCGCTGCTGTATGCCGATGTGTTGCATGAGCTGGCGCAGCTGCGCGGTGAAGATTTCTCGCAACTGCATATTGTCGGCGGAGGCTGCCAGAACACGCTGCTCAACCAGCTATGCGCCGATGCCTGCGGTATTCGGGTGATCGCCGGGCCTGTTGAAGCCTCGACGCTCGGCAATATCGGCATCCAGTTAATGACGCTGGATGAACTCAACAATGTGGATGATTTCCGTCAGGTCGTCAGCACCACCGCGAATCTGACCACCTTTACCCCTAATCCTGACAGTGAAATTGCCCACTATGTGGCGCAGATTCACTCTACACGACAGACAAAGGAGCTTTGCGCATGACCACTCAACTGGAACAGGCCTGGGAGCTAGCGAAACAGCGTTTCGCGGCGGTGGGGATTGATGTCGAGGAGGCGCTGCGCCAACTTGATCGTTTACCCGTTTCAATGCACTGCTGGCAGGGCGATGATGTTTCCGGTTTTGAAAACCCGGAAGGTTCGCTGACCGGGGGGATTCAGGCCACAGGCAATTATCCGGGCAAAGCGCGTAATGCCAGTGAGCTACGTGCCGATCTGGAACAGGCTATGCGGCTGATTCCGGGGCCGAAACGGCTTAATTTACATGCCATCTATCTGGAATCAGATACGCCAGTCTCGCGCGACCAGATCAAACCAGAGCACTTCAAAAACTGGGTTGAATGGGCGAAAGCCAATCAGCTCGGTCTGGATTTTAACCCCTCCTGCTTTTCGCATCCGCTAAGCGCCGATGGCTTTACGCTTTCCCATGCCGACGACAGCATTCGCCAGTTCTGGATTGATCACTGCAAAGCCAGCCGTCGCGTTTCGGCCTATTTTGGCGAGCAACTCGGCACACCATCGGTGATGAACATCTGGATCCCGGATGGTATGAAAGATATCACCGTTGACCGTCTCGCCCCGCGTCAGCGTCTGCTGGCAGCACTGGATGAGGTGATCAGCGAGAAGCTAAACCCTGCGCACCATATCGACGCCGTTGAGAGCAAATTGTTTGGCATTGGCGCAGAGAGCTACACGGTTGGCTCCAATGAGTTTTACATGGGGTATGCCACCAGCCGCCAGACTGCGCTGTGCCTGGACGCCGGGCACTTCCACCCGACTGAAGTGATTTCCGACAAGATTTCCGCCGCCATGCTGTATGTGCCGCAGTTGCTGCTGCACGTCAGCCGTCCGGTTCGCTGGGACAGCGATCACGTAGTGCTGCTGGATGATGAAACCCAGGCAATTGCCAGTGAGATTGTGCGTCACGATCTGTTTGACCGGGTGCATATCGGCCTTGACTTCTTCGATGCCTCTATCAACCGCATTGCCGCGTGGGTCATTGGTACACGCAATATGAAAAAAGCCCTGCTGCGTGCGTTGCTGGAACCTACCGCTGAGCTGCGCAAGCTGGAAGCGGCGGGCGATTACACTGCGCGTCTGGCACTGCTGGAAGAGCAGAAATCGTTGCCGTGGCAGGCGGTCTGGGAAATGTATTGCCAACGTCACGATACGCCAGCAGGTAGCGAATGGCTGGAGAGCGTGCGGGCTTATGAGAAAGAAATTTTGAGTCGCCGCGGGTAAACACTGCCGGATGCGGCGCGAGCGCCTTATCCGGCCTACGGGTCGGCAACAGTTGTAGGCCTGATAAGACGCGACAGCGTCGCATCAGGCATTGATTGCCGGATGCGGCAC